>PDWI01004447.1_pt1 | contig 18793 bp, 14 predicted proteins | sample 1430891 | NCBI WGS metagenome assembly PDWI01 (sample SAMN01162508, study PRJNA174530) | Oral metagenome, whole genome shotgun sequencing project. | biome: Marine environment; feature: Marine mammal; material: Swab sample of the gingival sulcus; isolation source: swab sample of gingival sulcus...
ATGACAAAGGCGAGAGAAATCTCGTATAGTACAACTTGGTGATAGTTACGAATTATTAGTATATAAGCTAATATATTTTAGTTTCAGCGAACGTCGAAATCAAAATATATTTATTTTCTTGTTATAAATTCTTATTTCTGGCAATTGTTATCAAGTTGTAAGATACTCGCCTTTAAGATTCCTACGTTGTCGCTGACGCTCCGCCTCTGAATGACAAAGGCGAGAGAAATTCGGTATAATACAACTTGGTGATAGTTACGAATTATTAGTATATATTGCTATTTATTGTATTAGCTCCCGCGTTAAGATTCTTACGGGCTAAAGCCTTCAGAATGATATGACTGGGGCAATTTTCTCCTAATTGTTCGATTTTCTCCTAATTTTATGCTATAATTAGGAGAAGAGATATGAATTAGGAGAAAAGAAAGGCATTAGAGTATGAAATTATTCGATTATAGTAAATATTATAATTTTAAATGGGATAATGAAATTATCTCGCTTTTAGTTCAAATTCATGAGTCTAAAGCTAGGCAAGAACTTTTTTTAAAGCAAAAAGCTGTTGCTTTGGATAAGCTTGTTGAGATAGCCAAAATTCAAAGTGTTGAAACGTCAAATAAAATAGAAGGAATTGTTACAACTAGTACGAGAATGAAGCAGTTGTTAAGTGAAAAAACGACGCCACAAAATAGAGATGAAGAGGAAATTTTAGGTTATAGAGATGTTTTAAATACTATACATGAAAATTATGATTATGTACCAGTAAATTCTAATTATATATTGCAATTACATAGAGATTTATATAAATATTCAGGCAAGAGAATTGGTGGTGAGTATAAAAAATCACAAAATTATATTAGTGAAACTTTGCAGTCTGGAGAAGTGATAACTAGATTTGTTCCCTTAGATGCTTATGAAACGCCAGAAGCAATCCAAAGTATATGCGATAATTTTAATACTGAAATTAATAAGGCTGAAATTGATGAATTACTTTTGATAACTATTTTCATTCATGATTTTTTATGTATTCATCCGTTTACAGATGGTAATGGTAGAATGTCAAGGCTTTTAACTACTTTGTTGTTATATAGAAGTGGTTATGTGGTCGGTAAATATATTAGTTTAGAAAGTAAGATAGAAAAAAATAAGAGTAATTACTATACTGCTTTGGCTAAATCGGGTAAAGATTGGTATGAAAGTAAGGAAGATGTTACCCCATTTATAAAATATATTTTAGGTATTATCGTAGCTGCTTATAAAGATTTTGAACATAGAATAAATTATGTTAATGAAAAAATATCTGCATTTGAACAAGTGAAAAATGCTTTTGATAATAATATTGGTAAAATTAATAAACAAAAGATTATTGAGTATTGTCCAGAAATAAGCGTGAAATCAATTGAAAGGGCATTGAAAATATTACTCGAGCAAGAATATATAATTAAGCATGGTCAAGGTAGAGCAACATTTTACACCAAAGGAGATTTTTAATGAAACAGGAAGAAATTAAAGAGTATATGCAGGCTGTGGCTGGCGAAGTTCATCGACATATTGTCGGGCAAGAGAGTTTGGTTGAGCAGACTTTGCTCTGTATTTTTTCGGGGGGCAATCTTTTGTTAGAGGGGGTTCCTGGTCTTGGCAAGACGAAGCTCGTTTCTACTTTGGGCTCCGTTCTTGGCTTGGATTTTAAGCGCATACAGTTTACCCCCGATTTAATGCCTGCCGATATTACGGGGACAAATATTTATAATAAGGAAAACGGACAATTTGAATTTCAGTCAGGACCTGTCTTTACTAATTTGCTTTTGGCTGATGAAATCAATAGAGCAACGCCGAAAACACAGGCTGCAATGCTAGAGGCAATGCAGGAAAAAGCGGTGACGGTTGGTGGCAATACGTATAGATTAGATGAACCTTATATCGTTCTTGCTACGCAAAACCCGATTGAGCAAGAAGGTACTTATCCTTTACCAGAGGCACAGCTTGACCGTTTTATGTTTAAATTAAATGTTGAGTTTCCCGATGTTAAAAGTTTGAGCAAAATCGTTATGCTTACGACAGGGGAGAGCGAAAATAAAGTCCAAGCAGTGCGGGATAAAAATGAATTGTTATTGGCGATTAATTTAATTAAATCTGTGCCAATCGCCGATGCCGTTTTAGAGTCGGCAATGCAGTTAATCGTTGCCACGCATAGCGATAGGGAAGAGTCTACGGAGATGGTTAAAAAATATGTATTGCAAGGTTCTTCACCGCGTGGGGCGCAAAGTTTAATTCGTAGTGCGAGGGCACGGGCAATTTATTACGGTCGCTATAATGTCGCCTTTGACGATATTAAAGCGGTGACAAAATCGGCGCTTAGACATCGTTTGATTCTTAATTATAATGCCGTGCAAGATGGCATTACAACAGATGATATTATTGATGATTTAGTGACAAAGGTTTTAGCTAATGGCTAAGATTATCGACCAAGCTTTTATCGCTAGTCTTGAAGGGATTAGCTTTAATTTATCGGCTAAGATAAAAAATAATACCTTGGGTAAAAGGCGTTCTCAAGCACTCGGTAGTTCCGTCGAGTTTTCCGATTATCGCCAGTATAATTTTGGTGATGATTTCAGGCGTATAGACTGGAATGCCTTTGCGCGCTTTGAAAAGTTATTTATTAAGCGTTATATGGAAGAACAAGAAATACCGATGACGATTTTTGCCGATTATAGCGCTTCTATGGGTTTTGATAGCAAGAAAATAGCGCTAATTAAAACAGTGGCGCTTTTTGCCTATACACAGTTAAAAAACTACGACAGTGTTGCCGTGTGTCCCTTTAATCAGGAGATAGAATCGCGGATTAGATATAAACGCGGGCGAGCGGAATTTTATAAAATTATCGCTAGTTTGGAAGAAGAAGAATTTGCGGGGGAAAGTCCGCTTTTGGCTACTATTCAGCAGAGTATAGCGAGTTTGAAAAAAGGCTATACAGTTATTGTATCTGATTTTCTTTACGACCATCAATTAGCTGAAGTATTGTCTATGCTTACCTATAAAAAACAACGCGTGATTTTAATTCATATATTGAATAAGGATGAACTCAAACCCGACTATCAACAAGATATATGCTTAGAAGATAGTGAAAACAAATCGAAAATCAATTTGGAAATCAACCCGTATTTATATAGTATGTATCAAGAACAGTTAGAGAAATACTTAAATGAGATTCAAGGGCTTGCCCAGCGTTATGCCGCGGAATATTTTCTCTTTGATAGTGAGATGGGCATAGAAATTTTGATAGAGAAATTAAAATAAAAGGAGAACACAGATGTTTGTAATGAAAATGTATTGAATTGCAACTACATTTGCTTTATAATAAAATAGAAAGAGAGGTGTATTATGGCAAAAGCAGTAAATGTTAACTTTAGAATGGATGAAGATTTAAAGAAAAGTATGGAAACTGTTTGTTCAGAAATGGGATTGTCTATGACAGCGGCTTTTACAATTTTCGCTAAAAAAGTAAGTAGAGAAAGAAGAATTCCTTTTGAAGTATCAGCTGATCCATTTTATTCAGAAAGTAATCTTAAACATCTAATCAGAGGGATTGAGGCATTGAATTCTGGTAAGGGTATTCAACGCGATTTAATTGAGGTTGATATAAATGAAAAAGATTTGGTTTGATGAAGCGTGGAATGATTATTTATATTGGCAAAAAGAAGATAAAAAGACTCTGAAGAAGATAAATAATTTAATTAGAGATATAGAAAGAGATAATTTTAATGGTATAGGGAAACCAGAACAATTAAAAGGAAATTTATCAGGGTTTTGGAGTAGAAGGATAGATGATAAAAATCGAATAGTGTATAGAGTCGTTGGAGGAATACTTGAAATTGTTTCTTGTAAAGGTCATTATGATGATTAATACAATTGAACGGAATAAGTTTTGGGGTAATTATGGGCATTAGTAATTTTGCGGGTTTATTTGGACTACTGGCTTTGATTCCGCTAATTATTCTTTATATGCTTAGACCAGAGCGTGAGATTAAGCTCGTTGCTAGTAATTATTTGTGGCAACAGATGCAAGAGCAGTTGTTAGCGGTGAAAAAAATTAGCAAACTAAAAAAGAATTTGTTATTACTACTAGATATTTTAATTGTTATTTTAATTACTGCCTTGCTTTTGGGCTTATTTATTAATTTGGAGCAAGCGAGTAAGGAAGTGGTGATTTTGCTCGATGGTAGTATGAGTATGAACGCTACTGATATCTCGCCTAATCGCTTTGCTAAGGCGCAAGCGGAGGCTGGTGCCTATCTCGATAAATTGTCCGATGATACGGTGCTTACTCTGGTTTATTTGAGTGAACAGCCAGAACTTATTTATCATCAGCAAAGCGGTAAGGCGATGCTTAAATCGGGCATCAAAAAATTAAAACCTAGTTATAATGAGTGGCAAACGGACGATTTAAAAAGCTTTTTAAATGGTCTTAGTTTAAGTGAAAATAGTACGATTGTTTATTTTGGTGATAGAAATCTTTCTTTTGCTGAAGTTTTTTTATTTAAAAAAGACGATAATAATTTGATATTAAAAGATGTAAGCTCTAGTGAGAGTCAAGATGGACTTTTAGTGATGGCAACGGTTGATAATAGGGGAAGTAAGGCAAAAACGGTTGAAATTAGTCTTTATGATAATGATAATTATGTGGAGACGATAGCAGTGGAGGTAGAAAGCCGTGCTATTGCTAAAGCATTTTTTAGTCCTTTACCAGTAACTTTTGGCAATTTAAGGGCAGAAATCGATAATGAAGATATTTTAGCGCTCGATAACACGAGATTTTTAGTGAAAGAGCAGGCGAGAACGCCAAAAATTGCTTTTATTTCCGATGGTAATTTTTTTCTTGAAAAATTTTTAGCCTTAAAAGATTTTGAGGTTTATAAAATGTCGCTTAAGGATTATAGCCTGTTGGATGGCTTTGATTTATATATTTTTGATAGTTTTTTACCAGAAAATTTGCCAGTGGATGGCAATATGCTTTTTTTAGACCCGCCGAGTAGTATTAGTGATTTGGGAGTGGACGTTAAGGGCTATATTGAAAACCCTAACTTTGAGAAAACAGAGCATAGCATTAATGAATTTACAGAAAATAGTAGTTTTAGATTAAAAAGCGCTTGGCTGTATGCGCTGAAAACGGGGCAAGAGGCGATTTTGAGGACTAAGGACGGGGCATTAGCGATTGATTTTATGTTGGATAAACAAAAAGTTGTTGTATTTGGCTTTGATTTTCGTTATAGCGATTTACCTTTGGATACGCAGTTCCCTATTTATATGAATAATATCTTTACCTATTTATTAGAGCAGAAAATGACAGCAGAAACGTCTTATACGCTAAATCAAGCGGTTTTAATTAATCCTTTGCCGACGGCAAGTGAAATAATAGTAACAAAACCAGATGGCAATGAAGTTGTATTAAACGATAGTGATAATGGCGTGTTTAAGGATAGCGATTTGTTGGGGCTTTATAAAATAGAGCAGGCGGGGAAACGCGCTTATTTTGCCGTCAATCCTAGTGTTTATGATGAGGATGAAAGCGGAGAAATTGTTAAAACGGCTATGCTTGGTTTGAAGAAAAGGGATATTAATCTAGCTATTTTGGTGGTGCTTTTGTTCTTGTTATCCGTAGAATTGTACTTGCGATTGTTTTCTTTTCGAAGAAAATAAACATTTGAATTGTTATTAATACTTCGCAGGCTGTCCAAGCCGTGTCATCCTGAGGAACGTAGTGACGTGAGGATCTTACGGCTTGGTTAAGAGAAAATAGCTTTATATATCGTGATAGAAACACAATAATTTTTTTGAAAATATAATATAACGATTGAAACGCTTAAATACCTAAAATTAACGGCTAAACAAATATTACCCTCGGCGGGTTCGCTACTCCGCGCCGTCTACTAACTAATTCAGCTTGTAAATCACTAAGCTTAGAACTTTTAAAAAAGCCTTAAGCTAAGTGCTTTATCTACGCTGAATCAGTGGATTAGACTCTGCTACGTGGTCGCTAATATACCCGCCTTCAAGCAATATTTGATTTAGCCTATTTAGGTATTTCGCTGACAATCGTTATCAAGTCGTAAGATACTCGCCTTTAAGATTCCTACGTTGTCGCTGTCGCTCCGCCTCTGAATGATAAAGGCGAGAGAAATCCTGTATAATACAACTTGGTGATAGTTATGAATTATTAGTATATAAGCTAATATATTTTAGTTTCAGCGAACGTCGAAAGCGACGAGCACGTCTTTAAGATGTTGTCGAGTTTTCGCCGTGTGAGCGACACGAGGTCGCGAAAGCATCCGAGCGGTCACGGACGACGCGCCCGGTGCGTTAGGCGAAAAGGAGAGAACATTTCTATTGTGCTCTAAAGCGTTGGTTCCTGAAACTAAATATATTTGCCAATACTAAGCAAAATAAATACTTGTTTCCCGCGTCGCCTCGCGGATTGATTGAATAGTTAAGATAAATGGAGGTACAATGTTTAAAAATAATTATTTTGCCTTACTTTCTTTAGTTCCTATTATTATATGTATCTTTATGTTATATCGTTTGTCTTTTTCTTCTACTAGGCAAAAGCTGGCTTTGGCACTGCGTTTTTTGGTGATTGCTTTGTTGTTTTTGGCTTTGGCTGAGCCGCAAATTGATTTAAAGGCGCAGGATACGGCGACGATTTTTTTGCTTGATGATTCCTCTAGTATTTTAAATCAGAAGCAGAATGAAGATTTTGTCCTGTCTGCGAGCGAACATATAGGCAAGCACGATTTGTTTGGCGTTGCTGGTTTTGGCGCCGATACGAGTATTTATAATTCTATAAATCAAGACTTTACTGGTTTTCACAGTGATATAAAGCTAAAGTCTGATGCGACGAATTATCAGCAAGCGCTGGAGAAAACCAATTTTATGTTTTTGCCAGAGCAGAATAAAAGAATTGTGCTTGTCACAGATGGTAGGGAGAATGCTGGTGATTTAGAGAAGGCGTTAAAACAATTGGCACTCGATAAAGTGACGGTTGATATACATATACCAGAGAGTGATAATTTTAAAGAAGTGGAAATTAGCGCTTTAGAATTACCAAAAAGGGCAAAACTTGGGCAAACTTTGCAGTTGAAATCGAAAATCAAGTCGAATTATAAAACAGAGGCAGAAATTTATTTCTACGCGGGTAATGAATTAATAGAAAAAAGATTATTGTCTTTAGAAGTAGGCGAAAATGCGACGATTTTGCCCTTAAAAGCGGAGAAAGCGGGTTTTAATGCCTTGCGCGCAGAGATTTCGAGTAAAGATGATACGTATAAGGAAAATAATAGCTTATCAACTTTTGTTATGGTCGGCGATGGACTAAAGATTTTGCTCGTCAGCGGGGATGGCGCGGGGGCAAATTATCCCGCTATGCTCAGTGCTGACGTCAATGTCGTTAGTGCGGAAACGGTACCGATTTCTATGGCGGAATTGTTAAATTACGACGCCTTTATTTTAGCCGATGTTAGCTTGGAAAAAATAAACCCAGTGTTTATTGAACATTTAGATAAGTTAGTTAGCGAACAGGGCAAGGGGCTACTCGTTTCTGGTGGACAAAACAGCTATGGTTTGGGTGGCTATTACGCTAGTGAATTAGAACAGATGTTACCAGTCACCGCCGATATTAGCGACCAAGAAGAAGAGCAAAGTCTAGGCTTGATGCTCGTCATTGATAAATCTAGTAGTATGTCTGGTGATCAGTATGGCGTGAGTAAGTTAGACCTTGCGAAAGAGGCGGCAGCGCGTTCACTTGACGTGTTATCAGAGAAAGATAAACTCGGTGTAATCGCCTTTGATGATACTTTTAAAGCTGTGATTGATTATAGCGATTTTAGCGACAAAGAGGCATTGAAGAATCAAATTGGTACGATACGCATTGGTGGCGGAACTAGTATTATGCCAGCATTAGAAAAGGCAATTGATAATTTAGAAAAAAGTAATACTACTTATAGACATATTATTCTTTTAACCGATGGTCAATCCAGTGATGAGGGTTATAATCAGTTGATGCAACGGGCAAATAATGCTAAAATTACGATTTCAACGGTTGCCGTTGGTGCAGATGCAGATGTTAGATTATTAGAGAGAATTGCAAAATTTGCCAATGGACGGTTTTATTTTACCGATATATTTAGCGATATTCCGAAAATTTTTGCCAAAGATGTAACCGTAGCGGGCAAAAAATATATCAATAATGATGATTTTTATCCTAGTATTGCCAGTGATAGTCCAGTTTTGGCGGGGATTGATGCCTTGCCAGAGTTGCACGGTTATGTAAGAACAAGTCTAAAACCTTTAGCAAAAGCGATACTTAATTCAGACGATGACGAGCCGATTTTAGCTAGTTTTCAATATGGTCTTGGCAAGACAGTCGCTTTTACCAGTGATATGGATGGCTTATGGTCAAAAGATTTGCTCGCTTGGCAGCAAAATCAGCTCTTATGGCAAAATATTATTGCTTATTTGACAGGTGAAAAATCAGAGGAAGAATTTGAACTTGAATTAGAGAAAGATGCTAAGGGTAAAAAGATAAAACTTCGTTTCGCTAATCCTCAAAGCATCAAAGCCAGTGAAATTAAAGCGAATATAACAACACCTGAGGGTGAAGTACTAGCGATTGATTTAAAAGTAGAGTCACCTGGTGTTTATGTAGCAACAGCGGATGATTTAGCAGAGGGCGTGTACTTATTGAATGCTCAATTAGATAACGAAGAAAACTTAACTAGTGCTTTTACCGTGCCTTATGCCGATGAATATCATCTGTTGAAACAGCCAAAATACACGGCAGAAAGTTTGGCTAGTTTAACTGGTGGAACAGTGATAGACAATGCCAGTCAAGTATTTACTAGCCCTTTACTAAACGTTACTAGCTATTATCAACTCAAAAATCTATTACTCAGCTTGGCGTTGATTGTATTTATTTTAGAACTTAGCATTAGAATGACAAACATAAGATTACCGTTTATGAAGAAATCAACGAAACAAAACAAGATAAAAGAAAAAGATAAGCCAGAAAGTAGCTCAAAGAATGACAAGCAAGAAACACCAGCGATAAAAACAGGGAGTAAAAAAGAAGAAAAACAACAAGATAAACAAAGTCAGTATTTAGATGATTTGTTGAAATAAATTTACAATAAACTGCAAATATATTTTAGTTTCAGGAACCAACGCTTTGGAGTTGCAACACGTGAATGAAACACAATAACCCTTTTTAAAAATATAATATAACGATTGAAACGCTTAAATACCTAAAATTAACGGCTAAACAAATATTACTATCAACGAGTTCGCTACTCCGCGTCGTCTACTAACTTATTCAGCTTGGAAATCACTGTGTTGAAACTTCGTTGAAGTTTCAACATTAGTGTTTTATCTACGCTGAATAAGTGGATTAGACTCTGCTGCGTGGTCGCTAATATACCCGCCTTCAAGCAATATTTGATTTAGCCTATTTAGGTATTTTGCTGACAATCGCTATTAAGTCGTGTCATTTAGGTTGCATACACGAGCAACAAGCGAAGCTTGTGACCAGTGCGTTGAGAAGGGCGTTACTCTGACGTGAGGATCTTACGGCTTGTCCTTTCATATTAAAATTATTACAGTCTAAAATATATTAGCTTATATACTAATAATTCGTAAGTATTTTCGCCTTTAAAATCCTTACGTTGTCACTATTAATAATACAAAACGCCTAGGCTACGCTGTTTGCTGCGCAATCAGCTTTCGCCGTTCACAAAAATTTTCGACTAGGTCAGAAAATTTATTGTGAACCTGATTGTCAGAAATAAGCATTTAAGACAAGAAAACAACTAATGGATTTGAGCGGACTTCTTAGCGACCGCGTAGTGTAGTATAATCCATTGGCTTGGCGCCATAAGGCATTTTTGTTCAGGGTTCGATAGAACAATGAACATTAGTGCCTTACAAGCAAAGACAATTAGTATACGCAACGAAGCAGCGTGTTCGCGAAAACATTATTTGTTTTCTTGATATTATTAAATGCTATTTCGTTTCAATCGTTATATTATAACATTTAACAAGCCGTAAGATTATCACGTCCTTACTTCGTTCGTCCTCATAATGACACGGCTTTTATTATTAAAATAAATGATTCAAATATTTTATCCCATTATTATATTTTATAATGTTAATTTCCCCAATCTCTTTAGTATCTTCATTATAACTACTTACAATATTGAGCTCTTTTAGAGGGCTTTGGACGTAAAGCGCTTTGACTTCTGGACAAAAGTGTTTACCCGTGATACAGCTAGTACCGTGGTCTGGTAGAAGAAAGATTTCTAATAGTGGTTTTTCTCGTTCTAAGTATTGGTATAATGGCGTTAAAAATTCAGTATCAAAGCGCTCAATAAATTCTGTTTTACCATTATAATTACAGGCGTGAGCGAGTAAATCAGTCGCTTCAATATGACAAAAAACAGTATCGTATTGATTTAAAGCGTGTAATGATTTTTCGAGTTTACCACTTAAATTAGTGTGACTATCACCAGTAAAACTATTATCCTGATAGAGTGTAAATCCTTGACAAATCGCTAGGGCTTTTACTATTGGCGTTGCAGAAATTAGCGCGCAATTAGGATATTGTTTTTCTGTGGTCATTGTTTCCACGCGCGATGCCAACCATAATCTAGCGTTTGGCTGACAATTTCTTCTTTCGCTCAGACTGCTTTTTCTAAGCATTACATTAATTTTTTCGGCTAAATTTTCTTTATCTGCGACAAATTTTTCAAAATTACTTGCAGTTTTCACGAGTATAAAAGCCGTTTCATTGACCCTATAAAGTGTAAAATCTAATTTTTTTAAAAAAACTTTTAGCTCTTTTTTTAAATGCTCAGATTCATCTGGGTTTAGCGCTTTTTCACCTAAATTATCGATATTTAGGCGCCATAAAAAGTCGCCTTGCTTGGCTTTTATGCCCATACCTAGTAGTTCTAAGTTAGGACGACTAGGAGTTGTGCGTTTTTGAAAATTAAATAAGGTCATATGGGCATTTAAAGAGTTGATTTCTTCATTAGGCATAATTGTTTTTAAACAAAAAACACCACTAGACGCTTTTATTAAAGCGTCTAAATATGGTGTTTTTGCCCTCATTAGTGGAGTTTTGCCATTGATTTTTTCGTCAAAGGCTCCATCTAAAATAATGATTAATTGCTTAGCCTTTTTCATCTGTTTGTGGGGCTTCTTTTAGTTTTACTTCTACTTCCATCATTTCTCCGCGCCTATCAATTGTCAAAGTGATGATATCACCGCTATTTTTGGTATAGAGATAGGAAACTAAATCTTCTATTTTCTTAATATCCTGATTGTCAACATCAGTTATAATATCGCCGCGTTTCAAGCCTGCATCTTTCGCGCCACTGTTTGTTGTGACTTCATCGATTAAAATGCCTTCACTTAAATTATATTCTTCAGCTATGGTTTTGCTGACATTTTTGCCAGCGATACCGATATAAGGCTTACTGACATAGCCTTTATTTAGGAGTTCATCAACCACGTGTTTAACGGTATTGACAGGGATGGCAAAGCCCATATTATCGACTTTTACATTGTTTGATGGCATAGTAGAGAAAATATCTTCGCCACCAGAATGGGTGATTTTAACGGAATTAATACCGATTAGTTCACCGCGCATATTGATTAATGCACCACCACTGTTACCAGGGTTAATTGCCGCATCGGTTTGGATTAATTTCATCGTATAGTTACCACTTTGCAAAGTTCTATTTAATCCGCTGATAAAGCCGACGGTTAGTGTATCGTCATAGCCGAGTGGATTACCGATGGCGATGACCATTTCGCCAACTTCTATATTGTCAGAATCACCTAAGACGACACCACTCAAGCCGTTTAAAATTTCTGTTGGGATGTCGCTTTTATTCACTTTGATTACGGCGAGGTCTGTGTTACTATCACTACCGACCAGTTCGGATTTTATTACATTTTGATTATCAAAGGATACTAAAAGTTCTTGGGCGTTTTCGATTACGTGATGATTAGTGACGATTAATACACTATCTTTGTTGATGTTAAAAACGACACCCGTGCCTGATCCTTCAACGGCTTGCGTACCATAGAAGAAATTTTCAACTTCTGCCTTACTAGTAATAGAAACGACGTTTGGAGCAACATTTTTATATAATTGAGGAATCGTGTTCGCGCCTGTTTGGCTTAAAAGTGCCTGTGTTTGTTTCGCTTCTACATAATATCCGCTAGGATCAGTTTTTGCTTGTTCTTTGTTTTGAAAGTTATAAGTAAAACCAAAAGCGCTACCTGCACCAATGCTAGCGGCTAAAATTAACGCTAAAAATCTACCAAAATTTGATTTTTTTGGGCGCTCTAACTTTTCTTCTTCTTGATAATATTGTCTATAGTCACCAGCTTGTTCATTAGTACTTAATTGAAAGTAGTAGTTATCGCTTTCATTACTTATTTCTGCATAATCGTTGTTATTGTTATAATCTTCCATAAATACCTCCCGATTTTTATTCAATTACAATTTTGCGTGCGTGTTTTTCTAACGGTTTTTTTTCAAGTGTAATACTTAAAATGCCATTATTAAAGCTAGCTGTGATTTTATCGGCTTGGATATCGTCGACATAAAAACTGCGTTTCAAACAACCGTTATGTCTTTCTTTGCGAATGTAATTCAATTTCTCATTAGTTTCTACTATGGGTTCTCGCCACGCGCTAATGACTAAATAATTATCGATATATTCCACTTTCACATCGTCTTTTTTAAAACCTGCCATTTCAGCATCGATAATATATTTATCACCTGCATCAATAATATCAACATTAAAACTGTGCACCGTCATTTCTGTTTTATTGAGTGATGTTAAAAGTTTATCGTTAAAAAAATTTTCAAAGAATTGATCAAAAATATCCTCTGCATTTTCTACTTGTTGCAATTTTCTTGTCGGTTTAATTGGTACCAATTTCCACATATATCTTAGCCTCCTGTTACTATCATATCCTTAAACTTTTACTAACTTATGAACGAAGTATTAAAAATTGCGAATTTTTTTAGATTTAAGCATTTTATGAATAGTTTAGCTTTTACTATTTAGTCAATCCGCGTTGTCATTGTGAGGAGTAAAGTGACGTGACAATCTTAACGCGGTTTTAGTAGTAAAAGCCGTAAGATTCCTACGTTGTCGCTGGCGCTCCGCCTCTGAATGACACGGCTTTTACTATTTGACTGAATAGTTACATTTAGTTTTAAATTTACTACGCATCTAGCTAAATAGTATTAATAAAGACGATAGCTGATAGCCAAATAAAAAAGCAAGAGCTCCAACTCTTGCTTTGGGGATATCAATTTTTATTAACTTTACTTAGTGAAAAGACGAACATAACACCGAGATTTTCGTTGGAATAGACATCGATTTTTTCGCCGTGTGCATCAAGGATTTCTTTAATAATCGATAATCCTAAGCCCGATGAATTTTTTACCATTCCTCTAGATGAATCGAGTTTAGAAAAGCGTTGCCAAATATGTGATAGTTTTTCAGAAGGAATTACTGCTCCTGTATTGCGTATACCGACTAGCATTTTGTCGCCTTTATGGCTTGTCATAATTTCGAGTGTACCATTTTCATCGATAAATTTCACGGCATTATCTAATAAGTTATAAACAACTCTTTCAATTAAACTGTAATCGGCAAGAACGGTAACATCACCGCTTAATAATTTGAATTTGACATTGACGCTTTTTTTATGAATTCTTTCTTCAAAGCGATCTAAGATATTAAATAATAAGTCGTGAATATCAAATTCACTTTTATTAACGCTGAGTTCACCTGCCTGCATTTTTGATAAATCTAAAATATCGTTGATTAATTTTGTTAATCTATCGGTTTCTTCACGCGCGATATTGAGGTATTTATCCCATTTTTCAGGTGGAATAGTTCCATCTAAAACGCCAACAATATAACCTCTAATCGAAGTAATAGGGGAACGTAAGTCATGAGAAAGGTCAGAAATGAATTTTCGTCTTGAATTTTCCATTGCTTTTAATTCACCGACCATAAGATTAAAGTTTCGGCTGAGTTCACCGATTTCATCATCTCTTTGCGTATTAAATTCATAGTCGAAATTACCTTTGGCGATAAATTTTACGCCGTTATTTAGTTTCTTGATATCACCGGATACCCTGCGTGTAGAGATAAAAATAGTTATACCAGAGTAGATTAGTGCAATGACTAAGGCGACAATCATTAGATGATTAAACTCATCGACTTTTTGGTCTATGGTTGGTACTGCTTTATTGAGGTAAATTATAGTAACGGTTTCACCTTTGATATGGATGGGATAAATCAAACTATAAAACTGTGTATCGGGAAACTGTAAATATTGTGTAGAACGAAATTCCGCTTCGCCTGTACTGACAACTTTTTCTATATCATCTTGACTGAGCTGGGCAATATCGATATTCATACTAGGATCTGGACTATAAAATTTATCATCGATTAAGAGCCAAACCCGTAGTTTTGAATATTTTTCTAGTGAAGTAAGTTCTGAAATTAATACATCAGAATCGATAACACCATCGACTGCTTCTTTGGCAATCATATCGTTAAAGGCAACGGCTAAATCTATCATTTCCGCCTGTTCCCGCTCTACTAAGTAGGTTTTAAAAGCGACATTTAAGCCGATACTGAGAATGATAAAGCCGATTATTAAAGCACTAAGGCTTAAAAGCATCATTTTAGAATAAAGCGTTTTCAAAATCCAGCCTCATTTTCTATTTTTTTAGATGGCAAACTTATAGCCTACTCCCCAAACGGTTTTGATTTGCCAACTATCTTCTTCTGTGAATTTTTCGCGTAGTCTTTTAATATGCACATCGACAGTACGCGTATCGCCAAAATAGTCAAATCCCCAAATTTGGTCGAGTAATTGTTCGCGTGTAAATACTCTATTTGGGTGGGTAGCCAAATGATTTAAGAGTTCTAATTCTTTTGGCGGTAGTTGTAAGGTTTTGCCGTGATAAGTGACAGAATATTCGTCCATATCAATGGTAAGGTTCGTCATTACTGTGACATTTTCATGTAAATCTTCTTTGCCAATTCGTCTTAATACCGCCTTGACTCTTGCGAGTAATTCTTTGGCTTCAAATGGTTTGACCATATAATCATCGGCGCCGAGTTCTAGCCCTAAAACTTTATCAAAGGTTTCGCCTTTTGCAGTTAGCATAATGACGGGGATATCAGACATTTTACGGATTTCTTTTAACACATCATAGCCATCCATAATTGGCATCATAACATCCAATACCACTAAATTAGGGGCATTTTTTTTAATGGCATCAAGTACCGTTTTGCCATCATTAAAACATTGGACGGCAAAGCCTTCTTTTTCAAAATAAAGCTTAATCAATTCGGCGATATTATTATCATCATCGGCGACAAAAATTGTTTTTTGCATTATTCTCTCCTTTTAGAGTAATTCTATGCCAGCTTTTTTGGTAGCTTCTAGTGTTTCTTTATCCCAAACACTTGCTTGGACTTCACCGATATGTGCTTTTTTAAGGAAGAACATACAAATACGTGATTGACCAATACCACCGCCAATAGTATAAGGTAGTTCGCCAGCGATTAATTGTTTATGATACTCGAGTTCTAATCGATCTTCGGCATCTCTGATTTTTAACTGTTTTAATAGGGTATCTTTATCGACTCTAATGCCCATAGAAGAAAGTTCAAAAGCAATGCCAAGTACATCATTCCAGAAAACAATATCGCCGTTTAGTGCCCAGTCATCATAATCGGGTGAGCGACCGTCGTGTTGTTCGCCTGATTGTAAAGCACCACCGATTTCTTCGATGAAAACAGCACCATATTCTTTTGCTACTTTATTTTCTCTCTCTTTTGCTGTTAAGTCGGGATATTTATCTTCCATTTCCTGTGTTGTGATAAAAGTAATATCATTAGGTAAATCAAAATTTAGTTCAGGATAAAGTCCTTCGACATAAAGCGCTGTATCGCGAAATACCGTATAGATAATCATTACGATAGAGCGTAGTGTTTGTTTATTGCGCATTTCTTTAGTGATGACTTTTTCCCAGTCCCATTGGTCGACATACATAGAGTGAATATTATCGAGAATTTCATCACGTCTAATCGCATTCATATCGGTATAAATACCTTGACCGACAGGTATTTTATAACGGGCTAGAGCTTGTCTTTTCCACTTTGCTAGTGATTGGACGATTTCAATTCTTTCGCACTCAAGGTCAAAACCGACAGGACGTTCAATGCCGTTTAGATTATCATTTAAACCAGTAGTTGCAACGACAAAGAGTGGGGCAGAAGCCCTGATTAAGTTTAAGCGTTCTGCTAATTTACTTTGAAAGTAGTCTTTGATTTGTTTGATTGCATATTCTGTTTCGACCAAATTTAATAGTGGTTTATAGCCCTCTGGAATGTAGGTTTTGCTCATAATATCCTCCGTTTATTTTTTATTAATAGTATGTTTGTATATTACCTATAATTAATGTTCATTAACGATTGAAACACTTCTTAGATACCCAAAGATATGGGCGACGAAGTCGTATTCGCGAAGCGAATATTGTGAGTGCTGAACCGTTTTGCTTTATTATTTCACTAGGAGAACCTGCTGACGCAGAACGCTCTACGTGAAAAATAAAGCGACACCGCGCACTGGCGTCGTTGACAATCGTTAATTAAAACTTGTTATGATTAACTAATATTCACCATTAATACCCCAAAAATATTAAGAATAAGCAAAGAAAAAAGAAATTTATTTTAAAAAAATAAGCCGTAGGCTAGCTACGGCTTGGGATTACTGGATTTTTATCTTAAATTATAGAATGCATCGCCAGCAGCATAGATTGCTGTGTCCGCAAGCATTTCTTCAATTCTTAATAATTGATTGTATTTTGCGACTCTATCAATACGGCAAGGTGCGCCAGTTTTGATTTGACCAGCATTGGTTGCAACGGCGAGGTCAGCGATAATTGACTCGTCTGTTTCGCCTGAACGGTGAGAAATAACTGCTGTAAAGCCAGCTTTTTTCGCCATTTCGATGGCATCTAATGTTTCTGTCAATGTACCGATTTGGTTTAGCTTGATGAGGATAGAGTTGGCATTTTTGCCTTCAATACCGCGGGCTAAACGCTCAGTATTAGTAACGAATAAGTCGTCACCGACGATTTGGATTTTTTTGCCGAGTTTTTCTACCATTAATTTCCAACCGTCCCAATCTTCTTCATCAAGACCGTCTTCGATAGAGATGATAGGGTATTTTTCGACTAGCTTAGCGTAGTAATCGACCATTTCAGCCGAGGTAAATGTTTTGCCTTCGCCAGCTAGTTCGTATACTTTCTTTTCTTTGTTGTAGAATTCTGTCGCTGCAGCATCGACGGCGAGTTTGACTTCTTCGCCTGCTTTGTAACCAGCAGCCTCGATTGCCTCGACAATCACTTTAAGCGCATCTTCGTTTGATGGGAGGTTAGGAGCAAAGCCACCTTCGTCACCAACACCAGTAGCAAGACCTTTGTCTTTTAATACTTTTTTAAGTGCGTGGTAAATTTCAACGCCCATACGCAATGCTTCGTGATATGTTTTTTTGCCGATAGGCATAACCATAAATTCTTGAATATCGACGTTGTTATCAGCGTGCGAGCCACCATTTAAAATATTCATCATTGGTGTTGGTAATGTCTTAGCATTGGTACCACCGATATATTGGTAAGCTGGTAAGCCCATATAGTTAGCAGCAGCTTTAGCACAAGCAAGTGATACGCCTAAAATAGCATTAGCACCGAGTTTTGCTTTGTTTGGTGTGCCGTCGAGTTCGTTTAAAAGTTTGTCGATATAGACTTGGTCTGTTGCATCAAGACCGATAATCTCTGGTGCAATAATATCGTTGACGTTATCAACTGCTTTCATTACACCTTTACCGAGATAACGTGATTTGTCACCATCTCTTAATTCAACTGCTTCAAATGCGCCAGTTGATGCGCCTGATGGAATACCAGCTCTGCCGACAGAACCATCTTCTAAATAAACCTCAACTTCTACTGTTGGATTACCGCGTGAGTCGAGAATTTCTCTAGCAAAAACATCTAAAATTGTTGACATATTAACTCCTTATTTGTTGTGATATTAGTCTTTTGCGCTATCATCTTGAGGATCTTAGTGCGTATAATAATATAAAAGCCGTGTCATTCAGAGAATGAACGGAGTGAGGACGTAGGAATCTTACGGCTTTTTTATACCGCGTTAAGATTGCCACGTCGCTTTGCTCCTCGCAATGACAACGCGGGTTTGACTAAATAGTTGTTTTAATTTTAAAAATTTATCAATTGAATAAAATCTTCTGGTTTAAGCGATGCACCGCCGACGAGCGCGCCGTCGATGTCTGATTGATTCATTATTTCTGTGACATTAGCAGGTTTTACGCTACCACCATACTGAATTCTAACGCTTTCTGCTAATTCAGTATTGTATAGTTCAGCTAAGTTTTCACGAATAAAAGCGATCATATCGTTAGCATCGTCGCTACTAGCTGTTTTGCCAGTGCCTATTGCCCAAATTGGTTCGTAAGCGATAACGACTTTGCTAATGTCTTCATTAGTGACATTTTCTAAAGCTTTTGTTATCTGTGCTTTAACGATATCTTTGGCTTGATTTGCCTCTCGTTGCTCAAGGCTCTCGCCACAGCAGACGATAGGATTAATGCCGACAGCTAAAGCTTTCAATACTTTTTT
>PDWI01006938.1_pt1 | contig 18793 bp, 16 predicted proteins | sample 1430891 | NCBI WGS metagenome assembly PDWI01 (sample SAMN01162508, study PRJNA174530) | Oral metagenome, whole genome shotgun sequencing project. | biome: Marine environment; feature: Marine mammal; material: Swab sample of the gingival sulcus; isolation source: swab sample of gingival sulcus...
AGAATCAACAGCAATAATACTCATGGCAGGCCTCGGCAATCTCTGGCATAAGTGGGCGGGAGGAGTGATAAGTCCAATATACAAAACAAAACCAAAAAGAGCCAGTAAAATATTGTCTAAAAACCAATTATTGTCCAACCAAACCCCACAACCCAGCCCCCACCCCACCCAAAACTACCCGCCGGCGGGCATCCCATACCACAAAAAAACCACCAAAACCCGCTCTGCCTAAACCACCCCACCAACCAGCCGCCCCCTCACCCCCAAGCCCCCTCCAACAGCCCCACTCCTCCGGGAGCATCCTTCTACCCAACTTTGCCCCCGGAACCCAGCGGACAAAAACCGACGCAAGGAAAACGCGATCATCCCCTGAGAACCCCGAAACCCTTTCATGCCGGCCCGGGAGATGCTATCTTACCCTCGCCAACCGATCACCCCTGTAGGAGGTCGCGCCGTGAGCGCCCAGATGAGTCTTGAAACGTTCCAGGATCTGATCCGCCAAGGTATCCCCGACACCCTCCCCGAGCCCCCCAAGGAGAACCCGGCCATCAGCCGCGCCCCGGAGCGCCCCATGCTGCTCAGCGAGGACGAGAAGAAGCTGGCCCTGCGCAATGCCCTGCGTTACTTCCCGGCCCACATGCACGCCCAGTTGGCGCCCGAGTTCGCCGACGAGCTGGCCCGCTTCGGGCGCATCTACATGCTGCGCTTCCGGCCGGCCTACGCCATGCACGCCCGGCCCCTGGATCACTACCCGGCGCGCTGCCGGCAGGCGGCGGCCATCATGCTGATGATCCAGAACAACCTGGACCCGGCCGTGGCCCAGCACCCCTATGAGCTGATCACCTACGGCGGCAACGGCACCGTCTTCCAGAACTGGGCCCAGTACCTGCTGACCATGCAGTACCTGAGCGAGATGAGCGACGAGCAGACCCTCGCCATGTACAGCGGCCACCCCATGGGCCTGTTCCCCAGCCACAAGGACGCCCCCCGGGTGGTGGTGACCAACGGCATGGTCATCCCCAACTACAGCAACGGCGACGACTACACCCGTATGGCCGCCCTGGGCGTGACCAGCTACGGTCAGATGACGGCCGGCAGCTACATGTACATCGGGCCCCAGGGCATCGTGCACGGCACCACCATCACCATCCTGGGGGCGGGACGGCGCTACCTGGAAGGCGGCGATCTGGCGGGCACGGTCTACGTCAGCAGCGGTCTGGGCGGCATGAGCGGCGCCCAGGGCAAGGCCGCGGTCATCGCCGGCTGTGTGGGCGTGCTGGCGGAGATCAATCCCGACGCCGCCCGCAAGCGCCATGAGCAGGGCTGGGTGGACGAGCTGCACGAAGACCTGCCCACGCTGCTGGAGCGCATCCGCGCCGCGCGCCGGGACAAGGAAGCCGTGGCCCTGGCCTACGTGGGCAACATCGTGGACCTGTGGGAGGCCCTGGCCGAAAGCGACATCCCCGTGGAATTGGGCAGCGACCAGACCAGCCTGCACATCCCCTACACCGGCGGCTACTATCCCGTGGACATGACCTACGATCAGAGCAACGAGATGATGGCCCACGACCCGGACACCTTCAAAGAGCGCGTCCAGGCCACCTTGTTGCGGCACATCGCGGCGGTGGAGAAGATGGTCGCCCGCGGCATGAAGTTCTGGGACTACGGCAACGCCTTCCTGCTGGAGTGCAGCCGCGCGGGCGCGGACATCGCCAAACCGGACGGACGCTTCAAGTACCCCAGCTATGTGGAAGACATCATGGGGCCGCTCTGCTTCGACTACGGCTTCGGGCCCTTCCGCTGGGTGTGCACCAGCGGCGACCCGAAGGATCTGGAGACCAGCGACCGCATCGCCGGTGACGTGATCGAGAAGCTTGTCGCCGCCGCGCCGGAGGAAACCAAAGAGCAGTACCTGGACAACCTGCGCTGGATCCGCCAGGCGGGCGCCAACAAGATGGTCGTGGGCAGCCAGGCGCGCATCCTGTACAGCGATGCCGAGGGCCGGCGGGCCATCGCCGCGGCCTTCAACGAGGCCATCGCCACCGGCGAGCTGAGCGCGCCCGTGGTCCTGGGCCGCGACCACCACGATGTCAGCGGCACCGACAGTCCCTTCCGCGAGACCAGCAACATCTACGACGGCAGCATGTTCACCGCGGACATGGCGGTGCAGAACTGCATCGGCGACAGCTTCCGCGGCGCCACCTGGGTCAGCCTGCACAACGGTGGCGGCGTGGGCTGGGGCGAGGTCATCAACGGCGGCTTCGGCATGCTGCTGGACGGCACGCCGGAGGCCGCGCGCCGGCTCACCTCCATGCTGCACTGGGACGTGAACAACGGCATCGCCCGACGGGCCTGGGCGCGCAACGAGGGCGCCGAATTCGCCATCCGCCAGGCCATGGAGATGGAGCCCGATCTGAAGGTGACCATGCCCCAGCATGTGGCCGACGAGATCATCCAGGAGATCAAATGGAGCTGAACCGCCCCCGTGTGCCCGCCCTGGACCAAATCCTGGGCGCCCCCTTCAAGGTTCTGGATGACGGCCTGGTACGTGTTGTCGACTACATGGGCGACGACCAGGCCGTGGTCCAGGCGGCGCGCGTCTCCTACGGGGACGGCACCAAGAAGACCAGTGACGATCGCGGCCTGATCCGCTATCTGCTGCGGCATCGGCACACCACGCCCTTCGAGATGTGCAGCCTGAAGCTGCACGTGCGCGTGCCCATGGATGCCTGGCGGCAGTGGATCCGGCACCGCACCGCGTCGGTGAACGAGACCAGCACGCGCTACAGCATCGCCATCGATTCGGCCCAGACCACGGGCCCGGACCAGTGGCGCCTGCAGGCCACGGACAACAAGCAGGGCAGCAGCGGCTGGCTGGACACCAGCGCCGGTCAGGTCCTCAGCCAGGCGGAGGCCCACTTCCAGAACGAGGCCCGCCGCGTCTACAACGAACGGCTGGAGCACGGCATCGCCCGTGAGCAGGCGCGCAAGGACCTGCCTCTGTGCACCTACACCGAGGCCTACTGGAAGATGGACCTGCACAACCTGCTACACTTCCTGGCCCTGCGCATGGACCCGCACGCGCAGCAGGAGATCCGCGACTACGCCACCGTCATCGGCGAAGAGATCGTGGCGCGCTGGGTGCCCCTGACCTGGGAGGCCTTCCAGGACTACCGCCTGGGTTCGGTGGTGTTCAGCCGCATCGAGCACGAGATCATGGCGGCCGTGGGCGCGGGCGATCTGGAAAAGGCCCGCCGCGTCGCCACGGAGGCGGGCTGGCTGAAGCCTTCGCGCAAGGGTGGATATGTGCGCAACCGGGAACGCGCCGAGCTGACGCGAAAACTGCGGCAGCTGAACCTGACGGTGCCCTGGGAATAGTGGCGGCCGGCTACCGACACGCCGCCCCCATTCCCGGCGTCACCCACGCGGTGACCACCCGGCACGGGCCCGCCTTCGGCCGGGTGGGCACCGATGAGGCCACCGCCCAAGCGGCCGCCGAGTGCGCCGCGCACCTGCGCATGGACGGCACCGCCTGGGCGCACCAGATGCACGGCGATGTGGTCTTGCGGGCCACCCGACACGGCCTTGCGGGTCAGGCCGACGCCCTGTGGACCACCACCCCCGGCCTGCTGCTGGCCGGCCGCAGCGCCGACTGCCCCATCATCCTGGTGGCCGGCCGCAGAACCGACGACACCCCTGTCGTCGGCTTCGCCCACGCCAGCTGGCGCAGCACGGTGCAGGGCATCACCCGCAACCTGCTGCAGGCCATGGACGCCCGGCCCGCGAGTCTGCGCGCGATCATCGCCCCATCGGCGGGGCCCTGTTGCTATGAGGTGGGCCCCGAAGTCAGGGAAGCCGCCCTGGCGGCCCTGGGCCCCCAGGCGGCGGCGTTCTTCAGGAGTGGGCATTCCGACCAAGAAAATTTCGACCTATGGGCCGCCAACGAAGCCCAGTTGCGGGCCGGCGGCGTGGCGGCGGAACGCATCCAGAACATGCGCGTCTGCACCATCTGCCAAGGCCGGGATTTCTGGAGCTGGCGACGCCAAAAAGAAGCGGCGGGACGTTTTGCAGGACTCATCGGATTGGGGTAGAATGTCAACCACCAACCTTCAAAGGAGTCATCATGGCCAAGAAAATCGACTGGTACTACTTCCGTAACGGCTGAACGGGTTGCAAACGCACGCAGGGGTTCCTTGCGGATCATGACATCAGCATCAAATCCGAAACCAGCGCCAGCCAGAAGCTGGGCGCCGAGAAAGCGCGCGAGCTGATCGCCGCCGCCAGCAAGATCGTCATCATGAAGGGCAAGAAGGTCACCACCTTCAACCTGAACAAGGGCGGCAAGACCCTCCTGGTGGGCTTCAACCCCGAGGAATTCGAGAAGATCCTCTAGAACCGAATCCGGGTGATCACCGGCAGGTGATCGCTGATGTTCTGCTCGTACTCGAACCACCCCCCGCTCAGTTGCTGAGCCAGGGCAGGCACGCGCACCAGAGCATCGGCGGCCGGATCGAAGTTGACGATGATATGATCGAGGTGGCTGGGCCAGCTGGGAAAAGACCAACCGCTGGCCGGCCCCTCGGCAATACCCATGTCCAGAATGCTCCAGTTCCGCGCGTCATCCAGGAAATTCTGGAACACGTTGTCGGGCTCCGGGTCGGTCAGTTCGTCGTTGAAATCCCCGATGAGGAACACGGCCTTTCCCGCCAGGTTGGCTTCCGCGTACGCCTCCAACTGCCGGCAAGCGGACTGCCGGCGCGTCTCCTGATCTCCCTCATCATCCTCGTCGATGATGCCGTCACCACAGCACTTCAGATGGTTGTTGATCACGGCGATGGGCCGGCCGTCGTAGCGTCCCAGCAACAGCAGCGGGCTGCGCGGGAAGGCGCGCCAGTCGTCCGTCAGGATCTCCTGGATGGAGTCCACCTGCATGCCCGGCGGACCCGGATCGGTACCCGTCCCAGCCGTCCAGACCGGCCACCACGTTCTGGAAATGCCCGGCGTCGCCAATTTCCTGCAGGCCGATGATATCCACGTCCAGAGCCTGGACGACCTGGATCACCGACCGGGTGGTGGTGTCCCCGGCCTTGGCAAAGTTCTCCAGGTTCCAGGTCATGACCTCGAGGGTGGAATCCGTGCCCACCGCCACCGCGGCGAAGGGGTTTTCCTGCCCCGTGGGCAACTGGGTGTGGGTGCTGTTGCCGCAGCCGGTGAAGGTCAGCAGCAGCAGCAAGGCCGGCAACAAGAAAGCCGGCAGCCAAAAAGTCGGCGATAAGCAATTCGACGAAAAACGATTCGACCAAAAACGCGTCAGGCCCATTGGGATCACTTTCTTTTCTCCAATTCCTCGGTCTGTTCCTGCTCCGGCAAACTCTCGTCCGGCAAACTCTGGTCCGGCCGACGCCGGTACAGCCAGGTCAGATGCCCCAGGCGTTGGCCCGCCTCGTCGGCCAAAGCCTCCGGACGCATACGCCAGTTCCAGTTGCCCTTGCCTTCGCCGGGCAGATTCATGCGCGCCTTGCGGCCCAGGCCCAACACATCCTGCATGGTGGCGATAAAGGTGTGGGCGCAGCTGGCCATGCCCAGCCGCAGCAAGGTCCAGTGGGGCTCCGCCACTTTTTCCTGGCCGGTATAGTCGGCCACCAGGGCGCGGGTCCGCGCGTCTGTCAGATGCTCCCACCACCCCAGGGTGGGGTCGTTGTCGTGGGTGCCGCTGTAAACGACGCAATTGGGCACGTGCTCATGGGGCAGGAAGGCGTTGTCCGGCCCGCTCCAGGCGAACTGCAGCACCTTCATGCCCGGCAGGGCAAACTGGTCGCGCAGCTCCTGCACATCCGGCGTGATCACCCCCAGATCCTCGGCGATCAGAGGCAGATCCTCGCCGAATTCCTCGCGCATGGCCGCAAAGAAAGCCGCGCCGGGGCCGGGCATCCACGCGCCGTCAACGGCCGTCTTCGCCCCCGCCTTCACCTGCCAGAAGGCCGCGAAACCCCGGAAGTGGTCGATCCGCACCACGTCCGTCATCTCCAGGCACTGGCGCAGGCGCGCCCGCCACCAGGCGAAGCCCGTTTCCGCCATGGCCTCCCAGCGGTACAAAGGGTTGCCCCACAGCTGCCCCGTCTTGCTGAAGTAGTCGGGCGGCACGCCGGCCACGTGGGTGGGCCGGCCGTCCTTGTCCAGCTGGAAAAGATGGCTGTGGGCCCACACATCGGCGCTGTCGTAGGCCACGAAGATGGGCAGATCCCCCACCAGCTGAATCCCCCGCGCCGCCGCGTATTCCTTCAGGGCCAACCACTGGCGGTGGAAGAGCCACTGGATGAAACCGATCCGGCCGATGGCCCCGTCCAGACGCCCGGTGGCCTCGGTCAGGGCCCGGGCCTCACGCTTGACCAGAGCCGCGGGCCAGTCGCACCAGGCCCGACCGCCGTTCTCCTCCTTGAGGGCCATGAAAAGGGCGAAGTCGTCCAACCAGGCGGCCTGTTCCTGACGGAAGGCCGCGAAAAGCTCCCGATCCTCGGGCTTGGCCCCCGCCTGGAAGCGCTCCCAGGCCCGGGCCAGGCACCCGGATTTCCATTCGATGACGGGGCCGAAATCCACCCGGTCCTCATCGAAGGCGGGGCGCCGGCTCAGGTCCTCGGGCAGGAGCCAGCCCAACTCCACCAGTTTTTCCAGGTCGATCAGCAGGGGGTTGCCGGCAAAGGCGCTGAGGGTCTGGTAAGGGCTGTCACCGAAGCTGGTGGGCCCCAGGGGCAGCACCTGCCACAGGCTTTGGCCGTGCTGGTGCAGCCAGTCCACGAAACGGTAGGCCCCCTGGCCCAGGTCCCCGATGCCGTCGGCTCCGGGCAGGCTGGTGGGGTGCAACAGAACGCCGCTACGGCGAGGGAAATGCGTGCTCATCTTGGTCTCCTGTAGCCATCATAACGTTTCAGGATCTCTTCCACCACCGCCACCAGGGCCGCCAGTCCCCGCGGCGGCGCGGACTGCTCCCCGGTCCGCAGCAGAAGGTGGTGCAGATTCTGCACACCTGCGGGGATATGGGCAAGGAACTCCTGCTTGCCCTTGACCAGCCCCAGATACCCATACGCGCCCAGGGCCTGCATCAGACGCTGCAGCCCCGCCTCCAACAGCATGCCCTCGGTGGCCTGCTCCCGGTGCTCCAGGAAATGGTCCATCAACTCCCGCCGCAAGGCCATGGGCAAAGGCACATAAGGATCCCAGACCAGGGACATCAGGTCGTACCCCACCGGCCCCAGCCGCATGCCCTGGAAATCGACCAGCCGCACCCGGCCGGAGCGCAGATGGATGTTCTGGGACTGGAAATCCCGGTGCAGCAGGACCAGGGGCTGCCGGGCCACCCGCCGGGCCAGGTCGGCGAACAGGGTTTCCAGATCCGGTTCCCGACCATGCACCCCAAGCAAAAAACGTTCCCGGAAATAGGACGTCTCCCAGCGCAGATCCTCCAGGCCCAGGCGCCGGTCCGTCGCCGCGGGGCAGGCCTGCCGCGCCGCGTCCGTGGCGTCCTGCAGTTTCAGCAGATGGTCCACCGTCTGCCGATACAAGGGGCGCAGGTCGTCCCCGGCACAGGCCCGTCGGTACAGGGTGTCCTCGCCCAGATCCTCCATCAGGGCGGTCCGCCCCTCCACGTCCCGAGAAAGCACCTCCGCGGGCCCCAGATCCTGCTCCCGCAGGAAGGCGCCCACGGCCAGGTGGCGACGGAATTCGTCATCCTGCTCCCGACCGGCGTCGCTCTGCATGGCCACCGCCGACCAGTCATCCGCCGTCAGGCGATAGAAACGGCGATCCGAGCCGTGCCCCCGCAAGCGCGCGCAGCGCAGCGGGCCGGCCGGCCCTAGGGGCGATGCGCCTTCGCCCACCAGCCCTTCTGCCAGCCACGCGAAACGATCCGGCTCCTGTTCCAGAAGCCACCGCGCCTGCAGGTACCGGGTCAAGGTGCCCAGGTCATCCCAGAACAGTCCCTCGGGCCGGTACACCCCCACGCAGCCGGGATCTTCTTCCAGGGCCCCGACCAGCGGCGTGATCAGCGACCCGAAACCCGCCGGCACCCGCGCCAGGAAACGCCGCGCGAAAACCCCCACCCCGGTGTAGGTCAGCCCCCGCGCGGTGATCAAAGCCGTGGCCGGCACCTGGGGGCCGGCGCCCCGGATGTGCACCACCCGGTCCCCTTCATCCACGAAAACGCTGTTGATCCGGGGCCGATCCACCACCAGCAGGGTGGCCAGCCGCCCGCCGCGCCGATGGGCGCGGACCAGCTGGGCCACATCCACATCGCACAGGACATCGCCATTGAAGACGACGAAATCCTCGCCTTGCTCCAGGAAGTCGCGCGCCGCCGCCAAAGGCCCGCCGGTGCCCAGAATCCGGGGCTCCGGGCAAAGGAGGAAGGTCTCCGCATCCGGCCGCGCGGCCAGGTGCCCCTCCACCAACGCGCCCAGGTGATGGCTGTTGACGGCGATCGGCCCGATGCCCCCGCGCCGCAACGCCCCGATGGCGTGATCCAGCAGCGTGCCCCCGCCCAGCGGCAGCAGCGGCTTGGGCACATGCTCGGTGATGGGCGCCAAACGGCTGCCGAACCCGGCCGCCAACACCAGCCCCCGTGTGCCGCCTGTCTCAGGCATGGTGCCGGCAATCCTCGGTCTCGGCCCGGAAGCGTTCCAAACCCGCCTGCCAGTCCGCCACCATGGCCCGCGCATCGCACCCGGCCGCCACATCTCGGCGCCAATCGGGACCACCCGCCAAGATATCGATGGGTCGCTTGTCGGTCTCGTATTCGTAGGGAGGCGGCTTCCAGCCGAATTCGGCGCCCCAATGGGCATGGATCAGGGCGATGGCCGCCGTGTAAAGCGCGACCGACCGGAACACGGCCCGGTCCGTCACATGCACCTGCACGCCGCCGCACAGCTGCCCGGCGAACTTGTGGAAGGTGGGTTCGAAACTCAGGGGCCGCAGCACGCAGCCCGGCACCGCCAGTTTTTCCGCCAGCAGCCGCCCGTCCACATACGGGGCGCCGAAGATTTCAAAGGGCCGGGTGGTGCCCCGCCCCTCGGAAAGCAAGGTGCCTTCCAGCAAGCATCCCCCGGGGTAGACCACGGCCGTCTGCAGCGTGGGCATATTGGGCGAAGGCAGCACCCAGGGCAGGCCCGTGGCGTCGAAATAGTCGGCGCGGCGCCAACCCTCGCACCACACCACGTCCAGCTCCACATCCAGGTCCCGCTGCCGGACGAACCAGCCGGCCAACTCGCCGATGGTCAGGCCGTGCCGCATGGGGATGGGCGCCAGCCCGACGAAGCTGCGGTACGCCATGTCCAGGACGGGGCCCTCCAGAACGTCCCCGCCCAAAGGATTGGGCCGGTCCAGAACCATGACCGCCACGCCTGCCTCGGCGCAGGCCTCCAGGCACAGCAGCAGGGTCCAGATGAAGGTGTAGTAGCGCGCGCCCACATCCTGCAGATCCACCACCAGCACATCCAGCCCCGCCAGCATTTCCGGCGTGGGCTTGCGGTGCTGCCCGTACAGCGAATGGACGGGACACCCCAGCCGCGGATGGATGAAACCTTCCCACTCGATCATGTTGTCCTGGGTCTGCCCCAGGATGCCGTGTTGGGGCCCGAACAGGGCGCGCAGATCCACGCCCGCGCCCGCGCACAGATCCACCGCGTGGCGCAGCCCCCCGTCCACCGACGCGGGATGCACCAGCAGCCCCACGCGGCGCCCCCGCAAAGCCGCGCACCCAGCGGCCGCCAGCCTGTCCAGTCCCGTCCTTACCCTCACGCGCGCTCTCCTCGGGCCAACTGTTCCACGGCCTCGGCCATGCGCTCCCAGCTGTATTTCCGCTTCTCGACGGCCACGTTGGCCGCGAACGCCGCCGCCTTCTCCTGCACGAAGAAGCGCGTCACCGCGTCCGCCAGGGCCGCCGCGTCCCGAGCCGGCACGATGAAACCCGTCTCCCCGTCGCGGACCACTTCGGGCAGCCCCCCCACGTCCGTGGTGACCACCGGCAGATCGTAATTGTAGGCGATCTGCACGATCCCGCTCTGCGTGGCCGACACGTACGGCAACACCGCCAGATCCGCGGCCAGGAAGTAGTCTTCCACCGTGTCATCGGGCACGAAACCGTCCACCAGATCGATCATCCCCCGGCCCGGCGAAGCCGCGATCCGGTCCAGATACGGCCGCTTATCCCCGTAGATATCCCCCACGATGAGAAGCCGCATATCCTCGCCGAAGCGCGCGTGCAGGGGCCCGGCGGCATCGATCAGATGCATCACCCCTTTGTAGGCCTTGATGAAACCGAAGAAGAGCACCAATCGCGCCTTGGCCGGCAAGCCCAGCGCCGCGCGCGCCTCGGCCTTCGTCTTGCGCGGTCGCCCCGGCTCCCCGAAATCGTACACCGGATGCGGGGTGGTGATCACCGTGGCCGGATCCGTATCCGGCAGCAGGGCGAAAAGATCCCGCCGCACCTGCTCGCTCTGGGCGATGAAACCCTGCCCCTGGCGCAACGCCGCCCGCGTCAGCCTATGGCCCAGCGGATATTTTTCATGGGCGATGACGTTGTCCAGCAGATAGACCACCCGGGTGCCGCCCCGCCCCCGCAACGCGCGCGTCACCCCCCGGAAAGCCGGCGCGAAGAAGGGCAACCAGTATTTGATGATGACCGCGTCGCAGCCCTCGTCGGCGATATCCCGCGCCGCCTGCCCCCAGGTCCAAGGGTACCAGGGCACCAGCCGCCGCTTGTTGGGGTGCTGCAGCCAGGCGGCGGTTTCGCCCTCCTGCTCGCTGCCCGGAAAGATGAGGGAGGGGTACTGCTTGGCGAAGGAGGACCAGAAGACCTGGTGCCCACGCCGGCGCAGGACACGCGCCAGCATGGCGTAGTAGGTGACGATCCCGCCCCGGAAAGGAGGCGCCGGTCCCAGGAAGGCCAGCTTCATGGGCGCCCCAGCAGCTCCTGCACGGCCTGCAGCGCCGCCTTGGGCCGCAGCGTCTCCATGCAGAAATTTTCCTGTCGGCAACGGGGCGCGAAGAAGCAGCCGCACTTCTGCTCCGGCTGCAGCAGCACGCCGCGGCCGTACAGCTCGAATTCATGCGGGTTGAAGATATTGTTGAACAGCACCAGCTTCTTGCCCAACCCCAGGGCCAGATGCATGGCCATGGTCACCGCCGTGACGATGACATCGCACTGGTCCATCAGCCCCACGAAGGTGGGCAGATCGAAATGCCCCAGATACTTCACCTGGGCCTGGTGGGCCAGGCGTTGGTTGCGTTCGTCCTCGGCCGGCCCGCCCAGCAGCACCACCTCGTAGCCCTGGTCGCGCAGGGCCTCGGCCAGCTCCTGCCAGTGGGCCTCGGGCCACAGCCGGCTGGTCCAGCGCCCGCCCGCACCGGTGTTCAGGCCGATGACGGGCCGGTCCTTGGCCAGCCCGAAAGCCGGCACCCGCGCCGGCCGGTCCACCACGTACTCCTGGCCCTCGAACCGGTAGCCGCAGATGGCGAAAATCTCCTGAGGATAGCTCAGGGTGCAGGCCTGGTTCACATCGTCGAAAAGCCCCGTCAAAAATTTTTCCCGCGCGGCGGCGGCCATCTCCGGCGTCACGCCCTCGGTCACGGGCCGGCACAGGCCGTCCTGCCCCAGGGTGAAACCGATGCGCCGCCGCGTCTGCACCTCCGCGGCCAGGGCGCAGGCCTCCCGATCCTTGTCCAGATTGATGACCAGATCGAAGCGGGTCCGGCGCAGCCACAGCAGGTTGGCCGGCGTCACACCCAGGATGTCGCCCACCTCTTGGGGCACCAGTTCGGGAAAGTCCGTCACCCAGGTGATGGCGTGGTCCGGATACTGACGCCGCAGAGGCTCCAGCAACGGCGTGGTGCGGATCACATCCCCCGCCGCCCCCAGCTTGATCAGCAGAATGCGGCCCGCGCGCTCCCGAAATTCCGGGCAGTCGGCGCAATGCACCCCCAGATCCTTGTGCGGGGCGCAGGGCACGTGGCCACGAAAATGCAAACACTCCGGGCGGACGATCACTTCTTCACCTTGTCGATGCTCTTGAGTTTTTCCCGGGCCCGCAATTCCAGCCCCGAAGGCAGCCCGTTCTGGCTGGCGATGCTCAAAGCGCTTTCCGCCTGTTCCAGATTCCCCATCTCCAGAAAAAGGCTGCCCATGTAGTAATAGGCGATGGCCTGAGACTCCTTGCCGCGGTCGAAGTTCAGCGCTTGGGTGAAGGCCTCGATGGCCTCGAAGTTCCGCCCCAGGGCCTCCAGGGCGCGGCCCTTGAGGATCAGCACCCGGGCGCGCGGCCTGCCCGCCAGCTCGGTTTCCGCCGCCAGCAGCTGGGCGCAATGCTCCAGGGCGGCTTCGGGTTCATTTTCCTGCAGCGCGCGCTCGGCCCGGGAAAGGGGCAACCGCACCTCCTGGGGCAAGGGCGCGCGCAGTTCCTCCAGCTCCGTTTCCAGGGTGCGGGCCAGCAGACGCATTTCCTGCGGCAGCTCCCCCTGGCCGGCTTCCCGCACCAGCCCCAGGGCCTCGCCGTACTGGTGGCTTTCCTTCAGGAAGGCGGCCAGCAGAACCTTGGCCACGGCGTCGTCATGGTTTTCGTGGATGGCGGCCCGGCACATATCCCGCGCGCGCAGGCGCTGCCCCGCGGCGTAGGTCTCCAGGGCGCGGTTCACACCGTAGCTGTAGGGCGCGGGATTCTGATCCTTGGGCGGCCCCTGCACCTGCACCTCGAAGGTGGCTTGCTGACGGCGGTTGGTGATCATGACGATGATCTCCTCGCCCTGTCCCCAGGGGATGGAGACCTCGTGACGGCTTTCATCGGTCTTGTAGTAGATCAGCTCTTCACCCTTGACGCGCAGCACGCTCAGGTCGCAGTTGTGGCCGGCGCCGTCCACCACCAGCATCCAGCGGCGGGCCTGGATCTGGTCATCGCCCAGGCGCAACTGGAAGCTTTCGCGCGGATACATGGTGTAGCTTTCGGACGACCAGATCGTCCAGGAACCGGGCTCCTGCACCTCGGTGCCGAGGGCCGAGCCGGCCACAAGGATGATCGCCAGCACACCCCACAGGGTCCGTCCACAATTGTGCCGCCGCTCCATACCGATCCTTCCATTGGTTGCGCCCCGGATCACAAGGACTATAATCTGGGACGAATCTACTGGAAGAAAGATAGCAACTCAAGCGGGCACCACAATACAGGAGGACAAGATGCAGAACCCGAGGATCATCCCGATCGTCCTGACGGGTACCCTGGCGATCACCCTGCTGCTGACCGCCACCATGGCCGGCGGCCAATCCGCCAGCGGCAGTCCCCGGGATCTGACCTTCGAAATCGTCAACGCCACCGACCAGGCCCCCGGCCGCGTCGAGCGCCTCCAGCTGGAATACCAGCTCGGCGTCCTGCAACCCGTCTTCGACATCGAGCCCGACGGCCATCGCTTCACCGTGCCGGCAGTCCCCGTCAAGGACAGGGGCCATTACGTCGTCACCGCCTGGCATCAGGGCGTGCCCTACTACCGCAGCCTGCGCGGCCGGGAATTGCTGGCGGGGCCCGTCAAGCTGCATGTCTTCGACGTGATCACGTCCTTGGACCAGGTGGCCGTTTCCGGTCTGGACCTGGTCATGCGCCAGGCCGGTAGCCTTCTGGATGCGGAGTACATGTTGCAGGTGGAGAACCGGGCTCGCCCCCAGGCCACGGTCATCCCCGACCCGCCCCTGGAGCTGACCCTGCCGGCGGCCGCCCGTTCGGCCACCCTCAGCTACGGCAACGGCCCCAAGCCCCTGACCCGCGCCCTGGATATCGTCTCCGGAAAGGCCCGTCTGGATATTCCCCTGACCACGGGCCGCAACGCCCTGCGCGTGAAGGTGCAGTTGGAGTTCACCGAAGGCATGGAGCTGCCCGTAGGCGCCGGCGTCCCCATCGAGGCCTGGGGCCTGCTGGCCACCCCGGCCAATTTGGCTATTCAAGGCTTCGGCCTGGAAACGGCCGGCTCCCAGGGCGGCGGCAGCCACCTCCGCTTCACGGGCAGCCCCCTGGATGCGGGCGAAGACTACCGCTTCCGCCTGAGCACCACCAGCGCCTCCGCTGGCCAGGAGGAAGATCTGTTCACCCAGCCGGCCGCTCCCTCCGAAGCCCCCCCCGCCCAGGACAACCGGGAAACCGATGGCGGCAAGGGCTTCCTCTTTGTGCTGCCGGCACTTATTTTGGTTGCGATTCTGGCTTTCGTGGCGCTGAAGCGGCGCCGCTGATCATTCTAGCGAAGGAGATCCCATGTCCGGGACCATCGAACTGACCCTGGGCCACAGCCCCGACCCCGATGACGCGTTCATGTTCTACGCTCTGGCCAAGGACAAGATCGACACCGGCCCGTACCACTTCACCCACGTCATGGAGGACATCCAGACCCTGAACGAGCGGGCCACCCGCGGCGAGTTGGACATCACCGCCATCAGCATCCACGCCTACGCCTACGTGCTGGACAAGTACGCCCTGCTGCCTTCGGGCGCCAGCATGGGTTTCGGTTACGGGCCGATGGTCGTGGCGCGGGAAAAGATCGCCCCCGCCGACCTGAAGGGCATGACCATCGCCATCCCCGGCAAGATGACCAGCGCCTACCTGGAACTGTGCCTGGCCATCGGCGAGTTCAAGCCGGTGCATGTGCCCTTCGATGAGATCATCGACCGCGTGGTCAGCGGCGAGTTCCCCGCGGGCCTGATCATCCACGAGGGCCAGCTCACCTACCAGGAAGCCGGCCTGCGGGAATGCCTCAACCTGGGCCAGTGGTGGTGGGAGACCACCGGGCGCCGGGACTGGCCCCTGCCCCTGGGCGGCAACACCATCCACAAGCGCCACGGCGACAAGATGAAGGACATTTCCGACATCCTGACCCGCAGTATCCAGTACAGCCTGGACAACCGCCAGGCCGCCTTGGCCTACGCCCTGGACTGGGCCCGCGACATGGGCGTGGAACTGGCCGACGAATTCGTGGGCATGTACGTCAACCACTGGACCTTGGACTACGGCCAGGCCGGCCGCGACAGCATCACCGAGCTGCTGAAGCGCGGGCATGCCGCCGGGCTTATTCCCGAGGTCAAGGCATTGGAATTCGTGGAGTGATACCTGCTTGGAGTAATGCCGGGACCGGGACCATCCGGCGCTCGGGATCGGATTCAGTCCAGCAGCTCCGCCAGGCGGGGTAAGAAGTAGATGACCGCCAGGATGACGGCCAAGGGCACCAGCCAGGGGCCCAGGCTTCTCTTGCGGTGCTTGGGCACGATGCGGGGGCGTTTTTTATGCTGGTCGCTCATGGGGCTCACGCGCTTGGTTTCTCATCATGGGTCGGGTGGGCGGTCCGGATAGTGTAACACGTCTGAACACGCGTCACAAGAACGCCGGCTTATGGACCGGATCGTGGTGGCCAAGCCACGATCCGGCCTCTTTCCCGTGGTATTTATCCTTTTACCCCGCCCCCCTTTGTGGCAAATTGTTCCTAGAACCTGGACCTTCGCACGAGACAACTCCACACAAAGGACAATCCCACATGAATGTCCGCATCATGGCCGGCCTGGGCATGCTCCTGCTGGCTGTCGGCATGCTCACCATCTTCTTCCTGACCGACGGCAAGCTGGACAATCTGCAGCCCGCCAAGGACGCGTCCTCCTTTGACCTGGGCGTGCCCACCGGCGACGGCCCCGCCGAGGTGACCGCCTTCCTGGAAGAATACAACGCCAACTACCGCCGCCTGTGGACCGGCCTGGAAAGCGCCAACTGGAACGCGTCCACGGATATCAAGGAAGAGAACACGGCCGCCCGCATCGCCGCCGGCCGGAAGATGGCCGACTACGTGGGCAGCCGCGACGTCATCGAGCGCCTGCGCCGGATGCGGGACCGCCTGGATTTGACGGAGTTGCAGGATCGCCAGATCGAGATGGCCTGGCAACTGGCCGCCCACTACCCCGGCACCGTGCCGGCCACGGTGAACAAGCTCATCGCCACCGAGGCGGTGCTGGAAGACACCCTCTACAGCCACGTCTACCGCCTGCAGCTGCCCGACCAGCCCGCGCGCGTGGTCACGCCCAACCAGATCGATGACCTGCTCCTGGAGAGCCGCGACCTGCCCACCCGTCTGGCCGTCTGGGAAACCAGCATGGCCGTCGGCCCCAAACTGCGCGCAGGCCTGGACGAGGTTCGGCAACTGCGCAACACCGCGGCCCGGGCGATGGGCTACAGCAGTTTCTTCGGCCTGGAAGTGGCCGACTACGGCATGACCAGTCAGGAAATGGTGCAGTTGCTGGACGACGCCGTCGCCGGCATCATGCCCCTGTACCGGCAGCTGCACTGCTGGGTGAAGCATGAGCTGGCGGCGCGCTACGGGGTGACGGAAGTGCCCCGGCGGATACCCGCCCACTGGCTGAGCAACCGCTGGGGCCAGGAGTGGCCGGGCATCGTCCAAGGCGTGGATCTGGACGGCATGTTCCGCGACGTGCAACCGCAGTGGGTCATCGAGCAGGCCGAACGCTTCTACACCAGCATGGGGCTGGGCGACCTGCCGCTCACGTTCTGGGGCCGCAGCGACCTGTTCGCCCTGCCCCCGGACGCGACGCGCAAGAAGAACACCCACGCCTCGGCCTGGCACATCGATCTGGACCAGGACGTGCGCTGCCTGATGAGCGCCCAAAGCAACTTCCGCTGGTTCCAGACCACCCACCACGAGCTGGGCCACATCTACTACTACCTGGCCTACAGCCGGCCCGAGGTGCCCCCCATCCTGCGCACCGGCGCCAACCGCGCCTTCCACGAGGGCGTCGGCACCCTCATCGAGCTGGCCGCCAGCCAGGTGCCCTACCTGCAGCAGGTGGGCCTGCTGGCCCCCGAAGAGACTCCGGAAACGATCCGCTGGCTGCTGACCCAGGCCCTGCAAGGCCCCGTGGTCTTCCTGCCCTTCGCCTGCGGTACCATGAGCCACTGGGAGCACGATCTGTACGAGGAGGACCTGCCCCGCCATCTGTTCAACACCCGCTGGTGGGAGTACGCGGGCAGGTACCAGGGCATCGCGCCGCCCGCCGAGCGCGGCGAGGAATACTGCGACCCGGCCACCAAGACCCACATCATCGACGACCCGGCCCAGTACTACGACTACGCCCTGAGTACCGTAATCCTGCACCAGCTGCATCGCTACATCTGCCGTGAGATCCTGGACCAGGACGTCCGCCTGGCCAACTACTACGGCAACAAACAGGTGGGCCGGTACCTGCACGGCATCCTGGCCTTGGGCGCCACGCGGGACTGGGAAACGGTCATGCGCCAGGCCACGGGCGAGGACCTGAGCAGCGCCGCCCTGCTGGAGTACTTCGATCCGCTGCTGGCCTGGTTGCAAGAGCAGAACGCGGGCCGCGAAGTGGGATTTTAAGGGGCTTCTGTTCGGGAATCCTTCAGCGTGTCCGAAAACTTCGTGGGGGTGTTTTCGGATACCCGCCGGCGGGTATTGGCCCGCGACAGACAGCGCCAAGCCAGCAGCCTACCAAGTCAGCAGCCTACCAAGTCAGCGTAACCACCCCCGGCACCGACAGGGCCTCCTCGATGAGGGGAAATTTGGCGATGCGCATGTCCGTGAAAAGGTGCTCCGGTCCCAGGCCCGCAAGCTTGAGGCACTCCGCGCCGACCAGCACCTGACCGCCCTCGGCCTGGAAGGCACGCAGCAAGTCGGCCACGGGCTTGCCGGCCACGGGGCAAAGCTGGTTGCCGATACCGGGATCCAGAATCCGGACGGCCTCGACGTTGATGCTCAGCGTCACCTGCCAGCCGGCCCCCAGGAACTTGCGGCCGGCGCGCAGGGCTTTGCCCGTGTTCTCAGGGGCGGCGCTGATCAGGTTGATGAAAAGGGAATTGGCGGGCTTGCCCATGGAAGGATCCTCCTGTTACGCGATATGTTAGCAACCTGGCCGTGAGCGCGGTTTTTCGGCACAGATTCCCGGCATGGGGTTTCGGCACAGGTTTTCAGCAATCTCTTGGTACAAAAACTACTCTCTGCTATATTATAAATCAACCAACTTTGCAACCAATCCTTTCCCCTGTCCGCTGAACCGAGGAACCATGAGCGAGATTGCCCCCCCCAGCCGCCTGCAGCATTTCCCCATCACCCTTCTGCCCTCGGTCATGGGCCTGCTGGGGCTGGCCATCGTCTGGATGAAGTTCCAGCACATGTTCCACCTGGGCATGCCCGTGGGGCAAACCATCCTGGCGGCCACCAGCACCTATTTCATCTTGGTGGTGATTATGCAGGCGGCGCGTTTCGTGCGCTATCCCGCCGAGGTGGTCAAGGATTTCCGGCACCCCATCCGCGTGAATTTCTTTCCCGCCCTCAGCATCTGCTTCCTACTGCTGAGCATCGGCTGGCTGGAGGCGGATCAGGCCGACGTAGCGCGCGTTTTCTGGTACATCGGGGCGCCGCTGCATCTGGTTTTCCTGCTGGTGATCCTGCACGGCTGGTTCCATAAGAGCTACGATCTGAAATTCTTCAACCCCGCCTGGTTCATCCCCGTGGTGGGGCCCCTGCTGGTGCCGGTGGCGGGTGTGGAATTCGCCCATACGGAAATCAACTGGTTCTTTTTCAGCATCGGCGTCGTCTACTGGATCGTGCTGCTGGCCGTGCTGGTGGGCCGCATCTTCTTCCACAGCCCCATGGCCCCCAAGCTGCTGCCCACCCTGTTCATCCTCATCGCGCCGCCGGCGGTGGGTTTCATCGCCTACAACAAGCTGACGGCCGCGCCCCTGGACAACTTCGG
>PDWI01004448.1_pt1 | contig 18792 bp, 15 predicted proteins | sample 1430891 | NCBI WGS metagenome assembly PDWI01 (sample SAMN01162508, study PRJNA174530) | Oral metagenome, whole genome shotgun sequencing project. | biome: Marine environment; feature: Marine mammal; material: Swab sample of the gingival sulcus; isolation source: swab sample of gingival sulcus...
CTTTCATTTTATTATTGAAAGAAGTAATCTTTTAAAATATTAAAAGACACTCCCTCCGTTGGCATTACCCAAATCAGGTTCTAGGGTATATTCTCAGCGTATAGCACCCCTGATCTCCACATAGATTATACTGTATTCAACTATTTATGTCAACTTACATTCAGCTATAAACTTAGTTGCACCAGCAAATTCTTCCTCGTTAGGCTCTCTTGAATTAACGCTAGATTCGTACATCTGTTCTTTTATATTTTTAGGTAGCGGTAGCATTTTTATTCTTTTGATTAATTTTTCGTCAACCTTTCCCCTAGCCAAGAAAACACCATGATATGTGTTAGAATTATCAACGAGTTCTTTTACGTTTTTTCTTACCTTATTACCGTGCTCACTATCTGGGCTAGCCCCTAGAGTTCCCAGTAATGCCACATTTTTATTTCTTATTTTCTCGATGAATTTTCTAGCTTCTTTATTTGCAGTTCCTTTATCAACCCAAAAAGCAGGAACAAGTAAGTCATAATCATCATAATCGCTAACTTCTTTCACCGTCATAATATCTATTTCATGCTCATCTTTTAAATTTTCAAAGACTTTTTTGCAGACTTTTTCTGTATTTCCTGTCTTTGACGAATACGCTATTAATATTTTCATTTTCCTATCCTCCTATCCTCATATATACACACATATTGATATAATATAACAGATTTTATAAATTTACATATAAAACTTAAGAAATTCGTAAGAAATATTATATATTTTGTAATAGTTTTTTTTTATTAAAATAGGTATAATGATATTGTTTATGAAAATATAAAAATTGTGAAACATATTTTAGGAGGTAAAATGCTTGTAAAAAATACAGATGAAGCTATTATTAAGGTTCAAGATGTATATAAGTTTTTTATCATAGGTAAAGAAAAGGTAAGAGCACTAAACGGGGTTAGTTTGGATATTCACCGAGGAGAGTTTGTCGTTATTCTAGGAACTTCTGGTTCTGGAAAATCGACTTTTCTTAACGTTTTAGCAGGGCTTGAAAAACCGACAAAGGGCTCAATCCATATATTGGGCGAGGAAGTCAGCAAATTCTCTGAGAAAAAACTCGCTAGATTTAGGCAAAAACACGTAGGATTTATATTTCAAAGTTATAATTTGATGCCTAATTTAACTGCTGTGGAGAATGTTGCCTTGCCGCTTACTTTTAGAAAGGTAAGACCTGCGAAAAGAACTAAAGAAGCTGCAAAACTATTGAAATCGGTTGAACTTGGAACACACGTATTCCACAAACCGACTCAAATGTCTGGTGGACAACAACAGAGGGTTGGCATAGCTAGAGCTTTTGCTGGTACGCCAGAGATAATTTTTGCGGACGAACCTACTGGTAACCTTGATTCAAAAACTTCACAGACAGTTCTTGAACTTATGATAGATATGGCTAGAAAAAACAATCAGACCATAATTATGGTTACCCATGACCCTGATTTTGCAAAATATGGGGACAAAGTTGTTTATTTATTTGATGGAGTAATAGATAGAGTGGAAATTAATGACCATACGGAGGAAAACAATGAAAAATAGTACTTTTTCAAAAAGAATAGGGGCGTTTTTGCTTGCTGGCTTATTACTTTTTGTATTTAATGCACCTATAATTAACGCTGACGAAACAAAAAAACCGGAGTTAAGGCTTGTAAGTAACGATATGACAAGTTTTGATGCTGGTGAAAAGTGTAAATTGCAAGTTGAATTGACAAATATTTCTAATTATTCAGCTTATAACTTAATGGCTGAACTTGTTCCTGCGAGTGAGGATGCCAAAATATTCAAAGAAAAACCATCGACTGTTGATATTTATGAAGTAGGAGCAAATAGAACTAAGTCGTTTGAAATACCTTTTGAGTTGAGAATTCAGGCTCCAGAAAAAGATTATACTATGAACTTAAAACTTAATTATAGCAATGATGATGGGGACTCTTTTCAAAGTGAAATTCCCGTATATATTTATGTTAGAAATAGCAAAAGCGAGGCGGTTTTAGTTGTTGCAGATAGCAGTGTAGATACAGAAAAGGTATCTTCAGCCAAGCCTAGCAAATTAAAAATTAAGATTGCAAACAAGGGAGACTTTACTGCTAAAAATGTTAAAGTTGAGGGAATGAATTTTGACCCAAAAGGCGTTTTTCTAGTTGATGATTCTAACATTAAAAAATTGAGTTCAATAGGTGTAAATAAATCAAAAACGGCTGAATTTAATGTTCAGTCAACGGAAGATTTAGAAAGCGATTATGAGTTGATGTTAAAAATAACTTATAATGACTCTTTAGGGCAAACTCTTACTAAGGAAGCGAAAGTATTAGTTCCTTGTTCTGACATCAAGAAAAAGACAAAAATTACAGATATAGATATGGAATTTTCCCAAGAAGAATATTATATGGACTCAGATAAGAAAAGGGAGATAAAACTTACATTAACAAATAAAGGCGATACAAAAATAGAGGATTTAAAATTACAGCTTTCAGCAGAGAGCGGTATAATATTCTTAAGTAAATATCTTGACCTAATAGACGAAATAAAAGCAGGTGAGAGCAAAGAATTCACATATAAAATCGTTCTTTCTGACTCTAAAAGCAAGGGCTCATATCCTATTACAGCTAGATTGATGCCTGTAAAAGAGGAGGGTTCTGAGAGCAAGATACAAATATGTTCGGCTATTTCAGAAAACGATGGTAGCGAAGAAAAAGGCGGTAAAAAACCTAAGATAATTATAGCAGACTATTCTTATGGTAAAGATAAGATAATAGCAGGTAAGGAATTTGAATTAAGTATTTTCTTAAAAAATACTTCTCTTAGCACGGGGGTTAGAAATTGCAAGGTAACATACAGTTCTGAAAGTGAAATTTTTATTCCAATAGATGCTGCAAATTCGTTCTTTATAGAGAGTATTAGCCCAGGAGAAACAATAGAAAAGAAAATCAAGCTTACCTCGCCTTCTGATGCACAGGCAAAGATGTATAAAATGAGTTTTTCAGCCGAATATGAGGACTTTGAAGGTAATTCTTATGATGAAAAAGGTAACCCATACAAGTCTGATGAGTCTATAGTTCTTAATTTAAGTCAACAGATTAGATTGGAAGTTCCGGAATTTAAAGTTCAACCTTTTGCTATGATGGGCGAAGGAATTCCGCTAGACGTAGAGTTTTACAATATGGGTAAGGCACCTCTTTATAATATGATGGTTAAATTTGAGGGTAATTTTGATTGCGATATGCCAAACTACTTTGTAGGTAATTTTGAGGCTTCACGCAGTGATATGTATTCAGCTAAAATTACTCCTATTGAGGAAGGAAGCCAAAAAGGAAAACTAATATTTGAATTTGAGGACGAAAGAGGAACAAAACAAAGTATAGAAAAAGAGTTTACAATAGATGTTGAAGCTATGCCAGAAGGCGGTGGCGGAAAGATGGAAGATGGTTTTGTAGAACCAGATTTTGATAAAGAGGGAATGATTCCTGACGAAGATATTGATATGGAATTTGACGAAAATGGCAATCCGATTCCAGCCTCTAAAGGACTTTCTACTACATGGATGATAGTAATTGGCGTTGTTGCTCTTATAGTAATAATCATTGTTTTAAAAGTTGTTCTAAAGAAAAAAAAGAAAAAGAAACTAGAAAAACTTTTATTGGAGACTGATGATGAGAGTAAATGATTTAGTCAAGATGGGTTTAATGAACCTATGGCGTAGAAAAGGACGAACCATACTTACGATACTCGGGGTTTTGATTGGTTCTGTATCTGTGGTTCTTATGATTTCTATTGCCCTAGGTTCTGAAAAGACCACCATGGAGATGATAGAGTCCTTCGGTAATATTAGGGTTGTTCAGGTACACGGTGGTTGGCCTGACAACTATAAGTATTATCAAGATGATAATAATAATGCTGGAGGTGGTGGCAAAGGTTTTGGTAGACCAATGGGAGACAATGAAGGACCTAAACTAGATGAAGATGCCATATCGATGATGGAAAATATGGAACACGTAGAGCTAGTTGTTCCTTTTTACAGGGGAAATCTTGAATTTAAAAAGGGAAAATTAGAGGCAAACTCAAGTTTTATCGCCTGTGATTTAGAAAAACTACAAAAACTAGGCTTTGAACTAGGCAGAGGAAGAATTCCAAAGTCTGGTGAAAAGGCTATTATAACCTATCCATGGCTAGCAGAAGAATTTTGGGACCCAACTGCCAACCACAGAGGGGGTAGAATGGAGCGTTCAGAACCCGTAGATGTATTTGGCGAGACTTTAAATTCTTTTTATGAAGGTCAGCACGGAAAAAACGGCAAGAAAAAAAAGGCGTTGCGTTTGGAATCTGTCGGCGAGAGCAAGGAACAGTCTGAATACTCATGGGATATTTTGATGGATATCGAAACCTTTAAAAGCATTAGAAAAAATGACATTAGAAAATATGGTAATTACAACGTGTTCAGGAGAGACAAAGACAAAGACGTATATAATGGGGTAAAAGTTTTTGTCGATAATACAGACAATGTTATTGAAGTTAGTGATGCCCTTAGTGACCTAGGCTACAATGCACACAACCAGATGGAATTTGCCAAAGAAATGAAGAAACAAACTGGAGTAATGACTCTTGTTCTTGGTGGTATTGGTGCTGTTGCCTTGATAGTAGCGGCAATTGGTATAACAAATACTATGGTTATGTCAATTTATGAGAGAACTAGAGAAATAGGCGTAATGAAAGTGCTTGGAGCAGAAGTAAAGGACATTTTGAAACTGTTTTTACTTGAGGCTGCCTTGATAGGATTTATTGGAGGGGCATTTGGAATAGGTGTTAGCTATATTGGTTCACACTTTATAAATGCAGCCGTTGCTAACAGTGAATTTATGCCACCAGGCTCTCAGCTTTCTTATATTCCATTGTGGCTTGCCTTGGTGTCGCTTGCGTTTTCAAGTTTGATAGGAATTATAGCTGGTATAATTCCAGCGATTAGGGCAACAAGACTCAGTGCGTTAGAAGCAATAAAAACAGCAAACTAATTTGGGAGTGTATATGAAAAAACGTAGAAAAAAACGCTTTTTAAGAACTTTACTTATACTTATAGTTTTAATTGCAATTGGCTTTGGGGTATACACATATTCCAACAAGCTAACGCTAGAGTTTAATAATTATAACCTTGAAATTTCACAAGAATTAAAAAACGAAATATGTGAGTCATTAGAAAATTTTGATGAAGAAAACTCTGAGGACTACTTTGTCTCTGATTTTGATGAGAATGACTATATTTCAGAGTATAAGTTTACTTACAAAAAAGGCTTTAATTCTGCGGAAAATTTCTCTATCCTGCTCCCTTATGATACTGAAAGACTTATAATTAAAAGGGAAAAGGATAATAAGATAAAATCTTGCCATCTCTATGGTTTTGGAGGGGAATATTTACTCGTTCCAGAATTTATAGACAAGATAAGTGAAGGTTTAAACAGTGTTGAATTTATAATAAATTCTCCAGAAATTGAGCAAGGGAATATAGCATATATTAAGGCAAAAAATGTAAAACACGAGCCATATCTTTCTTTCTCTGCGCCAGATGGGGAAAAGATAGATTATTTTAAATCGGGGGATGATTATATTGTGATTATTCCTAGTGATTATTCTACGGAAGTAGGCAAAAATTATGTAGTATCTTCCTATAGTAACGATAGATTACTACTAGAAAACAAAGAGAAGATAGAGTATGAGATTGTTCCAAGAGAATTTAGCACTGAAAACTTGACCATATCCACAGATACAGTCAAAGAAAAGAGAACGGAAGATGCCAGAAAAGAACATAATGAAGCCTTTGAAAAAGTTTTTAATGAAGAACAATATCAATATTCGGGAACAGTTGAAGACTTTATGAATTCATTTGTCCTTCCAGTAAGTGGAATACTTACCACAGAATATGGGGTAATTCGTTTTATAAATAATAATCCTTCTTCATATAACCACTCAGGACTTGATATAGCGAGACCTACGGGAACTGATGTTTTATCCACTGCTGACGGCAAGGTAGTTTTTGCAGATAGCCTTACCTTGACTGGAAATACAGTTGTAATAAGCCATGGTTTTAATATTTTTTCCGTGTATTATCATCTAAATTCTTTGGACTGCAAAAAAGATGACATTATAAAAGCAGGGGATAAAATAGGAGAAATAGGCACTACTGGTTTTTCAACAGGACCTCATCTACATTTCGAAATAACTTATAATGATACTAGACTTGAAGCTGGATTTTTCATATATGGAGAGGCTGTGACTTATGATAATTACAAGGAACTTTTTGAAAGACCTTAATAATATTAATAAAAACAAATAAAAATACATTTTTATTTACAAACTCCTAAAAAAAGTGTAAAATAATTCTTAGAGCCATAAAGCTTAATGGCTCTTTTTTTTAAGGAGACTAAGTTATGAAAGAAATAAAAAAGCTTCTCGTTGCTAATAGAGGCGAAATTGCCATACGTGTTTTTCGTGCAGCAAGTGAACTTGGAATTAGGACAATAGCTGTGTATTCTAGGGAGGATACTGACTCCCTGTTTAGACTAAAGGCTGATGAAAGCTATTTAATAGGCAAGAACAAAGGCCCTATAGAGGCATACCTCAATATACAGGAGATAATTGCCCTTGCTAAGAGAAATGCAGTAGATGCAATACATCCAGGATATGGTTTTCTATCGGAAAATTCTGACTTTGCCAAACAATGTGAGGAAAATGGCATAATTTTCATAGGTCCAGACCATGAGATGATGCAAAAGTTGGGCGACAAAATCACTTCCAAGAAACTAGCAAAAAGTATTGGAATTCCAGTAGTAGATGGGATAGATGGTATAATAAAGTCCGAGGAAGAATTGTTAGAATTTGCTGAAACAGCAAAGTTTCCAATTATGTTAAAGGCTTCTGCTGGTGGCGGTGGCAGAGGAATGCGTATAGTTCAGAAAAAAGAGGATGTTTTAAGAGCTTTTCACGATGCTCAAAACGAGGCGTTAAAAGCCTTTGGAAATGATAGTATATTTGCGGAAAGTTACTTAGAAGATCCAAAACATATAGAAGTTCAGATACTTGGCGATAATTACGGCAACTTGCTACACCTATACGAGAGGGATTGTTCAATCCAGCGTAGACACCAAAAAGTAATAGAATTTACCCCAGCCCTTACCCTATCTAAAAAACAAAAAGAGGCTCTATATTCAGATGCCTTGAAAATCGCAAAGAGTGTAAATTATAGGAATGCAGGAACAGTTGAGTTTTTGCTAGATAAAGAGGGCAACCACTATTTTATAGAGGTAAATCCTAGAATACAGGTAGAACACACAGTTACGGAACTTGTTACAGGGGTTGATATTGTTCAAGCACAAATTCTAATAGCTCAAGGTTATGAGCTAGGTTCAGAAAAAATAAATTTAAAATCTCAAAAAGACATAAAATTAAATGGTCACGCTATACAGTGCAGGGTAACTACAGAGGATCCAGCAAATAACTTATTCCCAGATGCAGGTAAGATTGTGGACTATAGAAGTGGCTCGGGAGCAGGAATTAGGCTTGATGCTGGAAATGCTTATGGCGGAGCAGAGGTTAGCCCATATTACGATAGTCTATTGTTAAAGGTTTCTTCTTGGTCGAGAAGTATGGAGGACGCTACAAATAAGGCAATTAGGGCAATTAAAGAAATCAATGTCGAGGGAGTAAAGACCAATATTGGATTTTTAATCAATATCTTACACCATGAAGATTTTAGAAAGGGTATTTGCGATACTAACTTTATAGCAAAAAATAAGGAACTCTATGATATTTCACAAAGTAAAAATATTGAAAGTCAGTTGATGAAGTACATAGGAGATGTAGTAGTAAACGTAAGTAAGGGTAGTAAGGAACACTATGATGTTCCAGTAATTCCAAAGTATGATGCCAAAAAGAAAGTTCGTGGAACAAAGCAGATTTTTGATGAAAAGGGTGCTGATGGGCTAGTCGACTGGATAAAATCGCAAAAACAATTGTTATACACTGATACGACCTTTAGAGATGCCCACCAGTCACTTATGGCGACTCGCATAAGAACTAGGGATATGATGAGGATAGCCCCAGCAGTAAATTACAATGCTACAGAGCTTTTTTCACTCGAAATGTGGGGTGGAGCGACCTTTGATGTTGCAATGAGATTTTTGGGAGAAGACCCTTGGGATAGGCTAAAACAAATTAGAAAAGCTTGTCCAAACATACTTATGCAGATGTTAATTCGTGGTTCAAATGCAGTGGGATACAAAAATTATCCCGATAATGTAATACGAGAATTTATCCAAGCTTCAGCAAAAAACGGAATAGATGTATTCAGAATATTCGACAGTTTGAACTGGCTAGAGGGAATGAAAATTTCGATAGAGGAAGTCTTAAAAGCAGGTAAAATTGCTGAAGTATGTATGTGTTATACTGGCGATGTTTTGGATAAGGCAAAGACAAAATACGATATGGCATACTATGTTAAGATGGCTAAGGAGATTGAAAAAACAGGAGCTCACATACTTGGCATAAAGGATATGAGTGCCTTGTTAAAACCTTATGCAGCCCATGAACTCATCAAAGAACTCAAACGAGAGGTTAATATTCCAATCCACCTACATACCCACGATACTACAGGGAATGGCGTTGCTACAGTTCTTATGGCTAATCAAGCAGGGGTCGATATAGTCGACGTTGCTTTTAACTCTATGGCTTCTCTAACCTCACAACCAGCACTAGGTTCTGTTGTTGCAGCCCTTAAAAATACAGAGTCAGAGTCTAATTTAGACCTTAGAAAACTCGAGGAAATTTCCGATTATTGGGATAGCGTTAGGAATGTTTATAGAAAGTTTGAGTCTGAATTAAAGAGTACGGCGAGCGAAATATATGAGTATGAAATCCCTGGCGGTCAGTATTCCAACCTAAAATCACAGGTAGAGAGTTTTAACCTACTTCATAAGTTTAAAGACATCAAGGAAACATACAGGGATGTAAATGAGCTATTTGGCGACATAATAAAGGTTACTCCGTCATCAAAGGCAGTTGGCGATATGGCTATATTTATGGTGCAAAATGGATTGACCAAGGATAATATTTTTGAAAAAGGCAAGGATTTAGACTATCCAGATAGCGTAGAGGCTTTCTTTAGTGGAATGATGGGAATGCCAGAGGGCGGATTTCCAAAAGAACTTCAAAAAATCGTCCTAAAAGACAAAAAGCCTATAGAGGGTAGGGCAGGAGAATTGCTAGAGCCTGAGGATTTTGCCAAGATTAAAAAGTTCTTGCAAGAGGAACTAGAACTCAAGGGAACGAAAGAAGAATCTTTGTCTTATGCCCTGTATCCAAAGGTTTTCACAAACTTTATCAAGGATAGAGAGAAAAATGGCGACTTTTCTAATATGGGTAGTGATGTGTTTTTCCATGGGCTTAGGGAGAACGAAACTGCAAGCGTTGAAATCGCCAAAGGTACTGTCTATAGCGTAAAGCTTGTCGAGATTGGAAAGGCAAATTCAGAAGGTTTTAGAAGGCTTTTATTCGATATTAACGGCAATAGGCGAGATATAATGATAGAGGATAAGACTATCAGCAAGGGGCTTAAGAAAGAGACTGTCAAAAAGGCTAGAGAGGATGAACCAAAAGATGTTTGTTCGTATATCCCAGGGCAGATTTCTAAAATCCTAGTATCAGAGGGTGATGATGTTGTAGAAAATCAGTCACTCGCTGTTGTTGAGGCTATGAAGATGGAAACTGAAATCAAAGCTAATACTTCTGGCAAGGTCGCTGAAATTTTGGTATCAGAGGGTGACGCAGTGGAAGCATACCAGTTATTAATAGCATTAAAATAGCTGTATACTTGTCATCCTGAGCGGAGCCGTAGGCGTAGTCGAAGGATCTTATACCAAGTCGAACTATAAAATGCTTTAAACTCTCAATCGCCACGACTCGTCTTAACGTTACTCTCACTGCATTTTTCGTTTTTCTCGCTAACGCTGTTGAATCGCGTCCAGCTAGCCAACAGCTAGCTTAGGCGTCATGCCACGCTCACGCTTCAAAACTCAAATGCTTTATTGAGTAACTAACGAGCCAACTCATTCGATGTTTAAAGCATTTTATTACGTTCTCCTAGTATTGATAGATACTTTTTATCGTCGTCGCACTTGGATGTACATTGAAAGGATATATTATGACTTTAAAGATAGGTTTAGTGATATTTTTGTCTATTATTTTTGTTTTGCTTTTACTTGTGATGGTGGTCGATTTAATTCGCCTTGCTGTGAATAAAAAGTCGGGTATCAAGAGGGTTAAGTAGGTTTTATTATGTCTTTAAAAGATGATATTATATGCACTACTTCAAAGATAAAAAGCTCTTTTCACATGCCAGCTCACAAGTATAGCGATATTTTTGATATAGACATTTCAAAACTTGATACCACTGAAATAGAGGGTACTGATAATTTACATTCAGCCTTTTCATGTATAAAAAATGCAGAGGACAGGATTGCTGGAATTTATGGGGCGAAAAAGTCAAGGCTCTTGGTTTCTGGTTCTAGCGTTGGCATAATTTCTTCGATTTATGCCTTATCTCAGATCAGCGAAAAAATTCTTATTGGCAGAGATTCTCATAAGTCTGTTTTTAATGCCTGTAAGATAGCAAAATTGCCTTATGTTAATATTATGCCTAGTCTAAGTCAAAATGGATTGCCACTTGACTATGAAAATTTTTACGATGAACTTATGGCTAATCCCGATATAAAACTTGCCCTTATAACAAGTCCTACATACTATGGGCATATTAGGGATTTTCGAAAGATTGCTAGTGAACTTTCAAATAGGGGCGGAGTCCTTATTGTAGATGAGGCTCATGGGGCACATTTGGAATTTACTGACTTAAAAGAACACTCTGCCCTATCACAAGGTGCTCACATTGTAATTCAGAGCGCTCACAAAACCCTGCCTGCTATGACTATGTCTGCAATGCTTCATTATTCAAATAACTTGGATGGTAAGTTTATTTCGGCAGTAGATGAGGCATTGACTATGTTTCAATCGACTTCTCCGTCCTATCCACTTATGATTTCTACAGATATGGCTGTTAATTATATGGATAAAAATAGAGATATGGTTCAAAAAAAATTAGAGGAATTTAGAAAGATAGAAAAAGATTTTTTCTCATCATCAATTACTGAGAATAGACTTGTTAAAGACCCCTTTAAAATTTTTGTAGATACAATCTCTATAGGATATAGTGGATATGAGATTAATACAATGCTTATGAAAAATGGCATATATCCAGAATTTGCCCAATATAACGGAGTTCTTTTATATCTTAGTATTTTTAATGAAATCGGAGAAATATATGATACATTTGAGTTTTTACAAGGCTTGGAAAAAAGGACTGCCTTGCCTTATAAAAATTTAATTTACGCAATATCTAGTAAAAATTCAATTAAGTATGGAAATATTAACACAAAGTGTGAGATAATAAATATAGATATGTCCTTAGGTAGGGTTGTTATGGAAAATATTATCCCATATCCGCCTGGAATACCTATTGTATTGGCTGGCGAGAATATTACAGAAGACGTTTTGTTTTCTTTAAAACAATTATCGGACTTTCCAATAGGGACTATTGAGGGAAAAGATGAAGTATTAAGTAAAATAAAAGTGGAGAGCTTGGATTGATAGATACTATAATTGGGCATAGCAAACAAATTGAGTATTTTAAAAATGCTTTAGAGAATAATAATTTAAGCCATGCCTATTTGTTTGACGGAGGGAATGGGATTGGCAAAAAAACTCTTGCTTACGCAATTATTAGAAGCATATTATGTGGTGAAAAAAAACACCAAGACCTCTTTGATGCTGGGAATTTTAGTGATTTTTTAGAAATTTCTCCAGAGTCAAATGAGATAAAGACCGAAGAAGTTAAACTAATTCACGAATTTTTGTCTACTGCACCTAGGTATGCGAGTAAAAAGGTTGTTTTGATAGATGGGGCAGAAAAAATGAACCTCCATGCTCAAAATAAGATTTTGAAAATTATTGAGGAACCGCCTAAATATGCCTTGTTTTTCCTTATAACATCGCATAAGGACAAGATAGTAGATACCTTGATTAGTAGGCTTATTAGAATTTCTTTTAACGCAATGAGTTTGGACGAAATTGAGGAGTTTACGAAAAAAAACTCTCTTGATTTTGATAGAGAGACTGCCGTTATGGCAAATGGCTCGATTGGAAGCTACCTTGCCTTGTCTGAGAAAGACAGCGGTGGGGCATATAATTTGTGTTTTGATTTAATAGAGGCGATAAAGAAAAAAAACAAGATTAAAATTTTTGAGATAGTAAAAAAGATGGATGACTATAAGGACAATTTACACGAAATTTTGGATGCTCTTGAGTTTTCATATAGGGATTTTTTGGATATTGAAGGTCAAGATATTCAGAGGATTGCACATTACTTACAACATATTGGGGAGAGTAGGTATAGGCTTAATAGAAATGTCCAAAAGGACATTATCATTACAAGCTTAGTTTATGGCTTGGAGGGAGTTTTTAAATGATAGATGTGGTTGCAGTTAGGTTTAAAAAAGCTGGAAAACTTTACTATTTTGACCCTAATGGCATCGAGCTCGATATAGGGCAGGATGTTGTGGTCGAAACTTCGAGGGGAGTCGAGTTTGGCAAAATTTTCAGCAAAAAAGAGGTTTTGGAAACAGACTTACATAGCGAATTAAAACCTATTATTAGGCTTGCAAAAACTGCGGATATTGAGCAGTATGAACAAAACAAGATAGATGCGGAAAGTGCTAGGATAGATTGTGAAAAAATCATTGAAAAACACGGTCTTGAAATGAATTTGATAGATACTGAATATACCTTTGATAAGAGTAAGTTAATATTTTATTTTACTGCTGATGGTAGGGTTGATTTTAGGGAACTTGTAAAAGAATTAGCCTCTGTTTTTAGAACTAGGATAGAGTTACGACAAGTCGGTGTGAGAGATGAGGCAAAACTTATAAAGTCGCTTGGACCTTGTGGTCAAGATACCTGTTGTTCTTCGTGGATAGGAGAATTTAGTCCTGTGTCTATAAAAATGGCAAAGGAACAAAACCTATCTCTAAATCCGACTAAGATTTCTGGGGTTTGTGGTAGACTCTTATGTTGTCTTAATTTTGAAAATGACCACTATGTTGAGGTAAATAAACGTCTCCCAAGTTTTGGAGAGGTTATTTATGCTCCTTGTGGAAAGTCGCTTACAATGAATTCAAACCCATTAAAAGAGGAAGTGACAGTCAGACTTATCAAAGGATATAATGAAGAAGACGATAGGTATGAACTAGCAGACGAGTCAATCATTTATAAAGTTGAAGAAATAGAAAGAAGACGATGATAAAAGAACGAGATATTTTATTAAAAGAGGGCGAGAGAATAGATGACTTAGAGAGAGATGGACTTTCAATTATACAAAAAGAAAAGTCCTTTTCTTTTGGCGTGGATTCTGTATTGCTAGCCAACTTTAGTCAGATAAAAAAAGGCGAAAAAGTTTTAGATATAGGAACAGGTACAGCCATAATTCCCATTCTTTTGAGTGCAAAATCACAGGCAAGTTACATTACTGGGGTAGAAATTCAAGAAGAAATGGCAGAAATGGCGACTCGTTCTATACAAATGAATTTCTTAGAGAATAAAATAGATATAGTGTGTAGTGATATAAAGGATTATGCAGGGCAGAACTTATCGAACTTTGATGTGGTAGTTTCAAATCCGCCTTATTTTAAAACTGGAGCTGCTATGCTAAGCGATAATTCTAGCAAGATGATAGCAAGACACGAGATAAAACTAAATATTGAAGAGCTTTTTGACAGTGCTAATAAGCTTTTAAAACCCAAGGGCAGATTTTACTTAATTCATAGACCCGATAGGTTGGTAGATGCGTTTTTTTATGCTAGAAAGTATAAACTTGAGGTCAAAAGGGCTAAAATGGTTTATTCCAGATTGGGAGAAGAACCCAAATTAGTAATTATGGAATGTATTAAGGGAGCTGGCAGTGAATTAAGATGGCAGAATTCCTTGAGTATTTATGATGAAAATGGGGCATATACAAAAGAGATATATGATATTTATGAGAGTAGTAAGATAAGTAGTTTTGGGTAAGGTATTAAAATGTACTATATGGAAGAAAAACAATTTAAGTCCGTTGATTTAGGTGTAAATGGAATGACCTGTGCTGCTTGCTCGTCCTCGATTGAGAGGGTTGTAAGCAAGATGCCAGGGGTTATGGACGTCTCTGTCAACCTTATGGCTGAAAGGGCTAGTTTGACCTTTGATGAAGAAGTTGTCAAGATAGAGGACATAGAGGCAAAGATAAAAAAGATAGGTTTTGAACCCACTGATGTATATGAACAGGACTATACGACAGATGAGGAAGAACTAAAAAAAAGGTGGCGAAATTTTACCATTTCAGCTATTTTTGTGGTCTTAATAATGCTTATTTCTATGGGTTCTATGATGGGAATAAAATTGCCGTCACTTATAAACCCAGATACTAATCCACTTAATTTTGCCATAGTTCAAATGTTATTGACTATTCCAGTTTTGATAATAAATAGGGGATTTTTCACAAATGGATTTAAACTTTTATTTAAGTCGCCCAATATGGACTCGCTTGTAGCAATGGGTTCTGGGGCAGCGTTCATCTTTAGTTTATATTCTACAATTATGATTTCCACCGATCCTGCTAGGTCTATGTATTTTGTAGGTCAGCTTTATTTTGAGGGTTCTGCAATGATATTAACTTTGATAAGTTTAGGCAAAAACCTAGAGTTTAAATCTAAGGCAAATACCAAAGAAGCGATCAGAAGACTTATTAGCCTAAGACCGCAGACTGCTATATTGGTGGGAGAGGATGGTTCAGAAAGTGAAGTTAGCGTATCGAGTCTAAAAGTTGGCAATATAGTTAGGGTTAGAGCTGGGGAACATATAAGCGTAGATGGCATAATAGTCAAGGGCGCTAGTTCGGTTGATGAGTCAATGATAAGTGGCGAGAGTCTGCCTGTTGACAAAGAATTAGGTGAAAAAGTAATCTGTGGCACAATAAATATGACCTCTATGATAGATGTAAAAATGGATACGCCAAACGCATCTAGTGTACTTAGTAAGATAATAAAACTTGTTGAAAGTGCCCAAGACAAAAAAGCTCCAATAGCGAGGATAGCTGATAAGGTCGCTGCATATTTTGTGCCAATAGTTATGGCTATTGCTTTAATAAGCGGGATCTCTTGGTATCTATCTGGGGCTGGAACAGAAATTGCCATTAGGGTCTTTATTTCAGTTATGGTAATTGCCTGTCCTTGTGCCTTGGGTCTTGCTACGCCGACTGCAATTATGGTAAGTAGTGGTAGGGCAGCGAGTTTTGGTATATTTATAAAGAGTGCAGAGGCTTTGGAAAATACGCATAAAACAAGTGCCTTATTATTGGATAAGACTGGAACTATGACAGAGGGCAAACCCTTAGTTAATTCAGTTTTTATAGTGGATGGTATAGATGAAAACGAGTTTTTGCACCTTGTATATGCTACAGAGTCAGTATCAAAACACCCACTTTCTACTGCAATAAGTAATTATTTGCTAGAAAACTATCCAGAACTAGCTGATACAAATATTGAAATTACAAAGAGTGAGGAAAAAACGGGTAGGGGACTTATTGCAGAAATTTACGAAAGAAAGATTTTGTGTGGAAACTTAGCCTTGTTAGAAGAAGATTTTGTCTTGCTCCCTAGCACGGATTCATATAAGTTTACAATAGATTTAGCAAAAGAGGGAGCTTCTAGTCTAGTTCATGTATCTATAGATGGCAATTATGCTGGATTTTTTGAGCTTAGAGACAAGATAAAAACTTCTAGCATTTCGGCTATTAAAGAGCTAAAAGAAAAGGGAATAAAAGTAGTAATGTTAACTGGCGATAATGAGTCAAGTGCAAAACATATAGCAGATATGGCTGGTATTGATGAGTATAGGGCAGAGTGTTTGCCAGAGGACAAGGTCAAAAAGATTGATGAACTAAAGGAATTAGGATATTTGACTGCTATGGTTGGAGATGGGATAAATGATGCTCCAGCCCTTGCAAATGCGGATGTTGGATTTGCGATTGGAGCAGGGACGGATGTTGCAATAGAAAGTGCCGATATAGTTCTTATGAAAGATGATTTAGAAGATGTTATTACTACGATAGATTTAAGTAAGGCTACTATAAAAAATATTAAACAGAATTTATTTTGGGCATTTTTCTACAATAGCTTGGGGATACCTATAGCAGCTGGGGTTTTGCACCTATTTGGTGGGGTTTTGTTAAATCCTATGATAGCAGCAGCAGCGATGAGTTTGTCTAGTGTGTCTGTTGTAACAAACGCTCTTAGACTAAGAAAGTTTACTTAGTACTGTCATCCTGAGCGTAGCCGTTAGGCGGAGTCGAAGGATCTTATACCAAGTAAAGCTCCGACAGAAAGCATCTGTCATAGTCTCGAGACATTCGCTCACGGTCGCATTAGCTGATGCCTAATGCTGTTCGCCCTTTCGGCTAGTCGGGACTCGTAAGCTCCCTCCTACGCCTACAGAGTGTCTCTCGTACTATTGACAGATACTTTTTTAAGTCGTCGCCTTAACAAGTACCAAGAACCGTCATCTCGACCGAGTATGCGTTAGCATACGAGCGGAGAGACCTTGCTGTTACAAAGATTTCTCCACTACGGCTAACGCCTACGGACGAAATGACAGGATATGTCATCCTGAGCGGAGTAATGCGACAGCATTACGTAGTCGAAGGATCTTATACCAAGTCGAACTTAAACAAGCACTAACAAAAAAGGAGAAAAAGGTGGTAAATGTGAGTTTAGCTTTTATTTTTTTTATACTAGGTTTATTGGGCATCGTTGCCTTATTTACATTGATTATAGTTTCATTGGTGAAACGCAAACAAGACAAAGGAGAATAAATTATGCAAACAAAGTTAAAAATTGAGGGGATGCATTGAGGCACTTGTAAAAGGAGACTGGAAGGTTTTTTCAGTATGGTAGATGGCATTACATCAGCAAAGGTAGTCGTTGAAGATTGTGTTGCTCATATAGAGAGCGAGGGCGAACTCGACCTTGACTACCTAAAAGAAGAAATTGACGACATGGGTTTTGATCTAGTAGGAAAGATTTAAGTAAGTATTTATTCTAGTATATTAGAATATTTAAGAAAAGGTCGTGTATATTTTTTAATATTAAAATAATAAATTCAATATTTTTCACTTCAATTTTGCTTATAGAAAATGTTTTTGTTAGTTCAAAAGCAAACGAGGTATTAGAGTAATTGTTTTTTCATATCTAATACCTCCGTATCACTACTTTATCTATTATTTGTTTTATTAAGTCTTTATAATTACTATGATCATCAAAATCTAAGCCATTTTTCTTTTTATAATTTTCAAGCAACTTATAATTTTTATGTTTTGCTATAATCATCCTTTCTATTGAGCTGTTTATAGGCGAGTTTATCTATCCAATCTTTATTACATGAAAATAAAAAGAGTAATCCAAGTGCCATTATTAAACCATAGTGAAAAACTGAAAATGGAAAATACACTTTTTCTAAATTTATCTCTTTAAGTAAATTATCTCCCTCATAGATTAATACATTTTTAGTAAAACTTAATTCATATTTGTATTTTTTATGTTCGGAATAATATTTATATTTTTCATCAAAGACTTCTTTATTTTCAACTTGTTCGCTAAGCACTTTTTTATCTTTTATTATAAATTCTTTATCATTACGACAAGTCCTTATATTCAAATTATCATTATCATCTATATAGAAATCAAAGCTACCTTTACTAGAGGGAACATCTATTCTATATTTAAACTTGCCGTCCTTATCATAAACTTGTATAACACAAAACTCACTACTATCAACATATAAATTTCTCTTGCTATCAGAGAATATAATATCACAATCATAAATAGGTAAAATATTTTCAGAAAACCTAAGATCATAATGATTAGATTTAGCCATGTTCATAAAAACACCTATAAAGCATAAGGGGGCAATTATAATGAATAAGAATAACGATAATACTTTTGATTTTTTCTTCATAAATTTAACATCTCCATTCAAAATTAGCAATATCTGTAAGGCTTATATAATCATTCTGAAAATCTTCTGTATAAACTTGTATTTCAAACCCTTTTGCTTTAATCTTTTCTTTTTTAATTTTGCTCATTGTTATCTCCATAATAATCCTCTCCTTATCTATCCTAGTAATTTTTTTAGTTCTTCCTTGCTAGGTAGTACAGTCTGATATTTACTAGCAAATATCTGTTTATTGTCCTTTGGCAAGGTCATTTCTACTAAGGACTCTTTTTTATCCTTACAAAGCAATATGCCGATTGTATCATTCTCATCATCTAGTTTTACTTCTCTATCATAATAATTCACATACATCTGTATTTGCCCTATATCCTGGTGCTTAATTTTACCGATTTTAAGGTCAAATAGTACAAAACATTTAAGTAATCGATTATAAAATACTAGGTCAATAAAAAAATGTTCTTCTTCAAAACTTATTCTAACTTGTCTACCAACAAATGCAAATCCTTTGCCTAGTTCAAGCAAGAATTTTTGTAGATTATCTATAATTTTGGTTTCTAGTTCTTTTTCTGAATATGTAGCACTTTCTGATAGACCTAAAAATTCAAGAACATAAGGCTCTTTAAATATATCCTC
>PDWI01004531.1_pt1 | contig 18791 bp, 14 predicted proteins | sample 1430891 | NCBI WGS metagenome assembly PDWI01 (sample SAMN01162508, study PRJNA174530) | Oral metagenome, whole genome shotgun sequencing project. | biome: Marine environment; feature: Marine mammal; material: Swab sample of the gingival sulcus; isolation source: swab sample of gingival sulcus...
CACCGGCATCGCCGTGTCGTTGATGCCAAGGTACTGATCGGCGAAAACGCCGGGCGTGTCCGAGTGATTCGCTCGGCGAAGAGCGCATCTTCACCCGGGACAAACCGGATGAGGGATTCTCGCCACGTCTTCTCGAAACGGCGGGGGCTGGGTGCTGCAGTTGTCCCGTCACCGGTTACCGGTTCGAGTGCGACGAGCAGGGACGTCTGCTCGAGCGTATTCCGAGGGACCTCGGGAACGCCGTCGGCAATACGCGCATCCAGTACCGCTACGACGCACTGGGTCGTGTGACCGAGAAGTACCGCGTGGACGAGACGAGCGGTCGGCGAGGGAGACTCGCCGAGTATGTGTTCTCGGCGAACCACTCACCCACTCCAGATCATCACCCCGACCACGGCCGCGGCGAGGCCCCAGCCGATCCATTCCATGTAGCGGTTGGCTGCCTTCACCATGAGCGGACCAAGCTTCGCGAGCAGGAGCGACATGAGCACGAAGCGCGCGAGGCGCGACACCGTGACGGCGATCATGAACGGCACGAGTGGATAGGCCAGTGCGCCGGCGCCGATGGTGAACAGCTTGTAGGGGAAGGGGCCGAAGCCTGCCACGAACACCACCCAGAAGCCCCAGTGTTCGAACCAGTGCAGCACCTTCTCGAAGGTAGCGGCGTAGCCGAGCGTTTCGATCCAGGGCATGATCAGCTCCATGGCAAACAGGCCCAGCGCGTAGCCGAGCAGGCTGCCGAGGATCGATGCCAGAGCGGTAAGCACCCCGAGGCGAATGGCATGTTCCGGTCTGGCGAACACGATCGGCGCCAGCAGCATTTCCACGGGCAGTGGAAAGAAGGACGAGCCGGTGAAGGAAACGCCGGCGAGGTAGTACTCGGCATGACGATGCCGGCCCCAGGCTTCGATGAGTTGGTAAAGCGTTTTGAACATCGCCGCAAGCATAGGCGGCGCTGCCGCTTTCGTCGAGTGTCAGAAGATCCCGGCTTCGAGCCCCGCTGCCATGAGTTGCCCGAGTTCGTGAACCTCGTCGACGAAGGCGTCGTTCCAGTCACCCCTGAGCAGCAGCGGTTCCCGCACGTTCTGCCAGCGAAGGCCGGTCATGATCCGGTCGATGCCCTTCAGGGTGCCGTTGCCATCATTGCCGGCGCGAACGTAGAGCCCGGCCGGCAGCCCCTGGGTGTGCTCGAGACAGGGGTAGTAGATGCGCTCGAAGAAGTCCTTGACGAGCCCCGCCATGGCCCCGAAATTCTCGGTGCTGCCGATCAGGATGCCCGCTGCGCCGAGCACATCATCGGCACTCGCGTCGAGCGGTGCGCGACGGAGTACCGGCAGCGATTCGGCCGCGGCCCGCGCACCGGCTTCGGCGGTCTCGGCGAGCTTCGTGGTATTCGGCGAAGGCTGGTTGGCGACGATCAGCAGATGACGCGCGCTGGCGGGCATGCTCAGCGCAGTTCTCCGAGTTCGTCGATGAGCTCGACGGTGCCTGCGGCTCGATCGAGAAGCAGCGTGTAGCTGGCACCGCCGACGAGGTCGATGGTGGCGGGTTCGAGCTGGCCCAGGGAATCGTTGACCTCATAAGCCCCGGCATCGATGGGTAGGTAGCTGCTCACCGCAGTGCTCCGCTCGAAGCGGAGCGGACCGATCTCGGCGGTGCTGCTCGCCGGATTCGCGGTGCTGGCGGGCACGAAGGACAGGCTGCCGGGGGTGTCTTCGCCATCGGCGACGCTTGTCTGTACCACGCGCAGCATGGCGAGGTCGGTATTGTCGCTGGATGCCACGGACCCCAGCGCGAGCAGTTCGGTACCGGTGCTGCTGGCGGGATTCGCACGCGCGATGAAGCTGCTCAGTGTGCCCCCGCCAAGCGTGAGCGGATCGAGCCGAAACAGTGTGGTGTCGTTGGCGCTGTCGATCAGCGAGAGTGACTCGACGTTGCCGACCGTGAAGGCGCCGAGGTGCGAACCGGGCGCAACGGGTATGTTCTCGACACCTTCGTCGGAGCTTTCGATACGCCACTCGGTGGCGACATCCAGCGTGTTGACGACACTGATCCGGGCTGCGGTCGAGGGGTCGAGTACCACAGCCGAGTTTGCGAAGATGGCGCTCGGCAATGGTGCCGTGATGTTGCTGTCGGTGTCCTGAGCGACGTCTGCCGAAGCACCTGCACCAGACCCGGCAGCTGCACCGGCGCCTGCACCTGAACCCGCACCTGAACCGGCACCTGAACCGGCACCTGAACCGGCACCTGAACCGGCACCTGAACCGGCACCTGAACCGGCACCGTCGTCGGCGTCGCTGTCACCGCCACTGCCGGTTTCACTGCCGGTATCCGTGCTTGCGCCGTTGTCGATTTCGCTCTCGGCCGAGCCGCCGCCGGCGTCGGTCGGCGGGGTCACTTCGACGCTGTCATCGCCCGTGCCGGTGCCGAAGATGCCGCCGTCGCATGCGTTCAGCAACGGCAGGGTGCTCAGCCAGAGCAGGATAGCGAAGTATCTATTCATCCCGGTTGTTCTCCTTCGGCTCCAGTTCCTGCTCGATGAGGTAGATGCCGATACCGCTACGGTAACGCCCCTGACCGGGCATTTGCAGCTCCGGGTGACGGTCACGATCGTGTGATGAGAGTTCGGCGTCCAGCATGCGCAGGAACTCCATGGCGCGCTTCGATGCCAACAAGCGGAAGCGATCGCGCCCGCTCTTCGGAACGTTGTCATAGGCAACACTCATCTGCAGTCTCGCACCCGGTGAGGCGAGGTTGTGATCGAGCGTGTCGAGAAGGTCGGCGGCGCTGGTGGCAAACAGGTCGAGCATGGCTTCCTCGCTCTCCGCCGGTACATAGCCACGGTTACACAGCGTCACGACGTTGCCTTCTACGGTAACCGTGCCGACGCGTTCGAGTTCGTCAAGCATGGCACGCGCCGGTACATCGCCACCGTGCCTTTTTACCAACTGATTGAAGCCGTCATCCGGGTCGCCGTATTCGAGTGTGCGTGGTTCACCGTCTCCATCGAGAAACGCCGGGTCCTGCAGCCAGCCGGTGACCACGCGCACGGCACGGTTGTGCTTGCTGACACCGGTATCGATATCCTCGGGGAGTTCACGCAGTCGCTTCACTTCCTTGCGATTGATGCCGGTGACGATGGCGATACGGGAAATCGACGGTGGCTTGCCGTCGATGCCGAAGTGCTCGTGGGCCTGATCGACGTAGGCCTGGCGAACCCAGTTGGCGAACTCGGCATGCGACACGCCGTGACGCAGCAGCAGCCGCACGAGCGGCAACAGTGCTTTGGTCACGGCCTTTTGCAGGGTCTGATGCATGCAGGACTGGGACGCGAACGGGCCCGTGCGTCGGTTGGGACGATGCGATGATTATAAATGCTCGGGGACACTCGTTGGGAATATTATCCCAGCACTGTGATGTCACCTGCCGTTCCGTAATGTCGCAACGAGAGTCCGCCGGGAATGCATGACTTCCGGGAAGCGGCTGCGAACGGCGTGCTCAGGGCAGATGCATGCTCGAGGCAGATACGTGCTCAGGGCAGATAGTGGAGCATCGCGGCTCGTGTCGGCAGGGCCACGAGCAGCGCCCAGCAGAAGCTTGCGAAGGTACCGATGATGATGTATTCGGCGAGCTTCCGGTGTCCGGAGTCGCGGATGTCGCCGAACCGCATGATCGACTTGGCCACCACGAGGAAACCGATGCCGTTGGCCATGTCGGCAAGAATCAGCACCAGCACCAGCAGGCGTTCGAGCCAGCCAATGACCTTGCCGCCGTGAGTGAGTCCGTCGGGGAGAGGGTTGTCGGTCGGTACCGAGCGACCGTCATCGGGCGTTCCGGCGACAGCCTTGTCGCCGCTGGTCGGCGCGCTGGTCATGATCTCCCGGGCCAGGGGTGCGGTGAGTTTCTCGATCAGGAAGCCTCCGGCAACGACGGTTGCCACGGTGCCGGCAACGAGGCTCAGGGCAAGCAGATACCCGTCGAGCAGCGGTGGCGGCAGCCACGTCGGCCAGGCACCTTCGGCGAAGGTTGTCGGCAGGGTGATCGCGATCAGCACGATCACCGACAGGTGCGCCAGCTGGTCGAGAATGAAGGGGAGGGCGGAATTGTCGCAGAAGCGGATCTTCAGCCAGTCGAACAGGAAGTGACTGGCGAAGATCGCCAGCAGCACGACCGGGTTCGAACTGCCCAGCAGCAATGCGCTCAGGCCGGTCACGATCAGCACGTGCAGGAGCAGCATCGACAGCTCGTGTTTGCGCCTGATCATGGTGCGCGTCTGCAGCAGAAAATCCGCCAGCAGGTGAGCACAGAGTAGTGCCAGCAGCGTGTCGCCCATCAATTGAACCCATATATGTATGCAATTACGAATGCATACAATCAAACATGCCGAACCGCAATGCCGAACGGCACGGAGGTGTCAATGATAGGCCTGTTCGAAGGCCAGGATGGCGGTTTCGATGGCACCGTGACCGGCACGCGACAAGGTCTTGCTGACCACCTGGCGCTCCACTGTGGGTTCGAGCAAGCGTGCAATCATCTCGTGAGTGCGGCGCTGTGGGTGAAGGGCCAGCGCAAGCAGCTGTGCCTGGCGGCGGGTAAGCCGCATGAGCAGGGCTTCGACGAGTTCCAGCGTGACGTTGGGCCAGTCGGGTTGTGCGCCCGGCCTTTCGTCGCTGTCGACGATGAGCATCAGGCGTCCACTGCCAAGGCGGTCAAGGGCATGCCCCGAGCGCAGAAAGGCCGGGCCGCTGGCCAGCGAGACGCGTTTGGCCGATGCGGCATCCATCGCACCGATGCCGATACCGATGCGGGCATCTCGCCCGATGGCAATCAATCGCGCACGCAGGAAGATGGTAGCCCGCAGCGCCAGGGTCGGTTCCTGCAGCAGCAATTGCCAGGCATCGCCTCGGAAGAAGTCGGCTTCGTGTGGCACGAAGCCGGGCGTCCAGTCGGCAATGTCGGCAACGGCACGCTGAAGCTCGTGGCGCACGTCGTCGAGGGCTTCCGGAGAGAGGCGCGACGAGCGAACCAGATCGCCCGTCAGGACCGCAACCCGGTCGTTGTTGTTGGTCGTTGTCATCATGACGCTGGCTGCAGCGAGTGCCCGGTACGCGATGCACGAGGCAGGTTGTCGATACGCATGCAGCGGCTGATTGGCAGTGTCCGCGGGCTAGGATAGACGATGAAATCGTGCGATCCGTTCCCGAGAACCCCCGTTTTTCCATGTAATTCCTTGCCCGATGGCGTCGTCATGTGTGGAAACATCCCTGACTCGATCTCCGTGTGTGTACAAATCGGCACTTTCTGCCCGGGTCTGACGCGTCTGCATGACAAGATCAACAGATCGGTCAGTTCGCCCTTGTTAATTGAACAAACGTACCTCGCTGATCTCCCGTTCCGCGTTCCGGGCGATTTTCCTGATCGCTCTTCGTTGCCTTCATTCGAGATGACCACGACAGCGTGTTTCGATGGCGGCGCGCTCAGGCGCGTCAGCCACTGCCAGCGAAGATAACCACCAATTCGTCAACAAGTCGACACCTTGTTGCCGATTCGAGATCGAATTGCGACGCACCCCGCAGAAACAGTTCTGAAAGTGCCCTTGTTCGTGCCGGACGTCGATCCTGAAATCCGTGGCTACCCGGCATTGTCGGTGGACTGGCAAGCGGCTATTGGCTACAGTTGTCGGGTTCCGGTCGTCTGCCATGCAGGCAATGCCACGGTGCAGGAGCACCGGGTATGCGACAGGCCAGCATCGTTTCGACAGCTCACCACCCGTCGTTTCGACAACTCACCACCAATCGAGGAACAGACCTGACATGTCACGTCGTGATTTTCTGAAGAAGGGCGCCGGCGCATCCGCTGCGGCGGTTGCCGGCACCACGCTCATCACTGCTGCCCCCGCGATTTCGCAGAACCGCGAGAAGTTCACCATGGTCACGACCTGGGGCCGCGGTCTGGCGGGCGTGTTCGACGCTGCCCAGCACACCGCCGACCTCATCGACGAGATGTCCGAAGGTACCATGAAGGTCGAAATCAAGGCGCAGGGCGAACTCGTCACCGGTCTCGAGCCGGTGTTCGATGCCGTCACCGCAGGCCAGGCCGACATGTACCATGGGGCCGACTACTACTGGGTGGGGCAGAGCCCGACCTGGGCCTTCTTCACGGCCGTGCCCTTCGGCATGACGCCCACCGAAATCAACAACTGGTGGTATCACATGGGCGGTCGCGAGCTGCACACCGAGCTCGGCGAAGAGTTCGGCATCCGCCCCTTCCTCGCCGGCAATACGGGCCCGCAGGCCGGTGGCTGGTTCCGCAAGAAGATCGAAAGCCCCAAGGACTTCAAGGGCCTGAAGTTCCGCATGCCGGGCCTCGGCGGCAAGGCCCTCGGCAAGCTCGGCGCATCGGTACAGACCCTGCCCGGTTCCGAGGTCTATCAGGCGCTGGCGTCCGGTGCCATCGACGGTACCGAGTGGATCGGCCCCTGGGCCGACGAGAAGGCGGGTTTCCAGGAAATCACCAAGCTCTACTACACGGCCGGTTTTCACGAGCCGGGTGCGGCACTCACACTCGGCGTCAACGCCGAGCGTTTCGACAAGCTGCAACCCTGGCAGCAGAAGGTCATCGAGGTCGCCGCGTCGGAAAGCAACTTCTGGAACCTGCACCAGTTCCTCTCCAACAACTCCGCGGCGCTCGAGCGCCTCAAGGGACAGGGCGTCGAAATGCTCGAGTTCCCCGATGCGGTCTGGGATGCCTTCGGCAAGGCCTCGAACGAGGTCATGGAAGAGAACATGGACGACGAATTCTTCGCCAAGGTACGTCAGTCGGTGATGGATTCGATGCGCGTTTCGGCCGAGTGGGACGCGCTCTCGAGCGGTGCCTACACGGCGCAGCGCACGCGCGTTCTCGGCGCCCAGTAATTCACCGGCAACGTTGCCGGAAAGGCGCTGCGCCGATCGGCCCTGTGCCAGTCCGTTCCGTCGGCCCGGGCGTCATGCCCGGGTCGTGGATCGCTTCATCGAGGAGCAGGACGCTCCCGCCAACCGGTTCGTTTGCCTTTCTCGTCCGACGACGAGCGTCCCATTCCAGAGGAGCATGTCTTGTCCAGCCTGATCTCGATCCTTGTCGGACTGCTGAATGGCGTTCTTGATCTCGTTCTGCTGCCCTGGAGCATCTGGCGCTGGTTGCAGCTTCCCGAACTGAAGGAAAGGATGTCGGCGCTGACGCTTGCGGGTCAGTCAGTTGATTTTCTCTACATGATGCTGGCCCTGCTCATCATCGTGTGCGTCGCTGGTTACTTCAACCGGCGTTTCCTCAGGGGCACGGTGCTCACGCTGGAGGTCTTCAATCGCCGCGTCGGTCAGACCGCGTCCTGGTTCGTGCTGATGCTGATGTTGCAACAGGTGCTGATCATCGTGGTCGGGCAGGTGTTTCGTGGCAACGAACTCTACTTCGCGCCCTTCGGCATGGACCTCGCTGCCGAAGAGCTGCAGTGGCTCTCCGGGCAGCTGAAGTTCTACAACACCCTCCTCATCGCCCTGGCCTCGGCCTATACCTTCATCGAAGGTGGCCATGTCCGCGTGGACCTTGTCTATGGCAACCTCAGGCGGCGCACGAAGCACTGGGTCGATCTCGTCGGCTCGCTGCTCTTCATGCTGCCGTTGTCGATGCTGCTCTGGTGGTTTGCCTGGCCGCTGGCAACCAACTCGATGTTCTCGCAACGCCCGATGAACATCTTTTCCGACAAGGCGAGCTGGCGTGGTTTCAAGTGGGAATCCTCGGGTACCGCCGAATTCACCTGGGTGTGGGCCTTCAAGGCCATGATTCTCGTCTTTGCGGCACTGCTCTTCCTGCAGGCCGTGGCGTTTCTGCTCCGGAATCTCTGGGCCTTGCTCGAACCCGACGCGGAGGTCGAATCGCATCCGGTCGACCCCTTCGATGCCGTGTCGTCGCCGGACGCTGCCGGCGTGGCAGCGGTCCTGCCGGCTGACGCGATGACGACGGCGGGCCCGAGCGAGTCTGCCGACACCACGCCACGCGAGCGGCAACAGCCCGATCATCTGCCGATGACCGCTCCCCCTTCACAAGCCAACGACTGAGGACGCACGATCATGCTATTCGGATTGAACGGCGTCGAGCTGTCGTTGATCATCTCCTTTGTCTGCCTGTTCCTCGGCATTCTGTCGGGTTTCCCGGTAGCCTTCGCCATTGCAGGTTCGGCGCTCATCAGTTTCCTGATCATTGCGCTTCTGAGCCACCTCGGTTTTCTCTACACCATCGAGAGCTTTCGTGGCGTGGAGAGCCAGGTACCGGTGTTGCCGGACGGCATCGACGGTGCACTGCTGTCGACGCTCTCGACCTGGTCGCAGGGGGTGTTCTCGCGCGCCTTCGGCGGCAATGTCGAAACTCTCCTTGCGGTACCGCTGTTCGTGCTCATGGGTATCGCTCTCGAGCGTTCGCGCATCGCCGAAGACCTCCTGACCACCATGGCGCGCACCTTCGGCTCGCTTTCGGGTGGGCTCGCCATCGCCGTCGTGCTCGTCGGCACGCTGCTCGCGGCGAGCACCGGTGTGGTCGGAGCCACCGTGGTCACCATGGGGCTGATCGCCCTGCCCACCATGCTGCGCGCCGGCTATTCGAAGGAACTCGCCACCGGGGTCATTGCCACCTCGGGCACGCTCGGGCAGATCATCCCGCCATCGATCGTCATCGTGCTGCTCGGTTCGATCGTCGGTGACATGTACTCGCTCGGGCAGGAAACCCGGGCTCGTGAAATGGGCACGACCGTCATCCAGATGCTCGGTGAGCCTGCCGTGCTGTCCACGGGCACCCTGTTCAAGGCGGCCTTCATTCCCGGCGTGGTGCTGGCGCTTCTGTACGCGCTCTACGCCTTCGGCTACGCCCTGCTGCGGCCCGCTGCCGCGCCGCCGATTCCGCGACAGGAACTCGGTGGCGATCACTATGATCTCGACGCCCACTACGGCAACAGCAAGGGGAAACGCCTGCTGTTCACCTTCGGGCCGTTCGTCGGCCTCGTGGTGCTCTGGTTCCTGCTGGCGCGCCTCGGCATCGTCTCGGCGCAGAACGGTCTGCCGGACGACGGTGCGCTGTCGCACGGCACGATGTTCGTGGTGACCGGCGCCGTGACCCTGTTGCTGCTGGCGCGCGTGCTGCGCCCTCTGGCCGAGCCCTTTCCGCTGTACGTGGGTCTGGTCGGCGTGCTCTGCTACGCGCTCGTGGACATGGCCGTTCTCGATTCGGCCGCGGCCCCCGGCAAGCGCTTTCTGGCCTACGGCATCCCGGTGCTCATCATGCTCTACGGACTGCGCGTCGCGCTGTCACGGCTCGCCGAAATCGAAGTGCTGCGCGTGGTGTCGCCGCCGGTGATCCTCATCGTCTCGGTGCTGGGTTCGATTCTCGGCGGCATCACGAGCCCGACACCGGCCGCCGCGCTCGGTGCCGCAGGCGCCATCATGCTCGCGGCAGTCAGGCTTTCCGAAGGCAATCGCAGCGCCGCTCGCATCATCATCTGGTCGGCCTTCGCCATCGTGATCATGCTGCTGATGCGCGGCAACTTCGATCTCAGGATGTCGGTCAGCGACATCAGCACCGAAGACCTGATCGCCATCCGGGTATCGATGGTCGCCTATCACGTGGCCGTGTTCGGGTTGCTGTTTTCCTGCTGGGTGCTGCTGGAAAAGCGGGTGCTGGCTCCGGTGGTGCGCGAGACCACCAAGGTCACGAGCATGGTGTTCATGATCCTCATCGCATCGCTGTTCCTGAGCCTCACGATCCGCAGCTACGGTGGCGAGCACTACATCCAGGAAGCGCTGCGTGCCGTGGAAGACCCACGCGTTCTCCTGCTGGTGGTCATGGGTGTGCTGTTCGTGCTCGGCTTCGTGCTCGACTTCATCGAGATCATCTTCATCGTGATCCCGATTGTGGGGCCGGTCATCTACGCGGCCGACCCGACGATCATGCCGCCGGAATGGATCACCATTCTCATTGCGGTGAACCTGCAGACAAGCTTCATCACGCCACCGTTCGGCTTCGCGCTGTTCTACCTGCGCGGGGTGGCACCGCCCGAGGTCACGACGGGCGACATCTATCGTGGCATCTGGCCCTTCGTGCTCATCCAGATCGTCGGGCTGATCATTCTCTGGAATTTCCCGGCCATCACCACCTTCCTGCCCGACCTCCTGCCGGAAAACTGATTCACCGCGGGGCGCTGCCGACGCTCGCCCGTCTGCAGACAGGGCGGGTGGTGTGGACAGGGCGGGTGGTGTGGACAGAGCGGGTGGTGTGGACAGAGCGGGTGGTGCGGACAGAGCGGGTGGTGCGGACAGAGCGGGTGGTCGGATGTGCGATGCTCGGACGTTCGTGATCCGTGATCCGTGATCCGTGGGTCAGAGATCCATCGTCAGTTGCGCTTCCTCGATCATGCGGTCGAGGTCCACACCTTCGTAGAAGTCGAAGATGGTGTCGACGACGAACTGCGGATCGTCGGTGATCTGGAAGAGATCCATGTCGTCTGCGCTGATGGTGCCGGCTTCGACGAGGGTGTTCGTGAACCAGTCGATCAGGCCTTCCCAGAAGTCGCTGCCGAACAGAATGATGGGGATGCGTTTCGACTTGCCGGTCTGCACGAGGGTCAGGATCTCGGCGAGTTCGTCGAGCGTGCCGAATCCACCCGGCATGACCACGTAGGCAGAGGCGTACTTCACGAACATCACCTTCCTTGCGAAGAAGTACTTGAAGCACATGCTGATGTCCTGAAACGGGTTGCCCGACTGCTCGTGCGGCAACCTGATGTTGAGGCCGACGCTTGCCGACTTGCCGGCAAAGGCACCCTTGTTGGCAGCTTCCATGACACCGGGGCCGCCGCCGCTGACCACGGCAAAGCCCGAATCGGAGAGCAGGCGCGAGAGTTCCTCGCTGACCTTGTAGTACTTGTGGTCGGGCTTGAAGCGCGCCGAGCCGAAGATGCTTACCGACGGCGAAACGTCGGCCATCTGCTGAAAGCCCTCGACGAACTCGGACATGATCTGGAATACCTTCCAGGAGTCGCGCACGAGCGCACGGTCACTTGACTCACGGCGAAGTTCGTTGTATGTCGGCAGCTGGGTCATTGGCTCACTCGTTGGTTGTTCGTCGGTCGATGGCCAGCGTCGCCGGCGCGGAAGGCAGGGCAGGCCGGGACGGCTGCAGCGTTGCACCCGAGGAGTCTACACGGATCATGCCAGCGCCCCGCGCGTACAATGAGTGCATTCCACGGATACCGCGAGCAGCATGAGCAAACCCCTGATCCTCGTCGACGGTTCGGCCTATCTCTACCGGGCCTTCCACGCCATGCCACCGCTGACCAACGCAGCCGGACAGGCTACCGGTGCGATATACGGTGTGGTCAACATGCTCAGAAAGCTCATCGGCGATCATCGTCCCGAACTCATGGCGGTGGTCTTCGATGCCAGCGGCAGGACCTTCCGCGATGACATCTACGGCGAATACAAGGCCAATCGCGAGAAGATGCCCGACGAGCTGCGCTCGCAGATCAAACCTCTGCATGCCGTGGTCGAGAAGATGGGACTGCCGCTCCTCGTCGTGGAGGGCGTGGAGGCCGATGACGTGATCGGCACGCTCTGCGTGGCCGCGACGGCGGCGGACATGGACACACTCGTGTCGACCGGTGACAAGGACATGGCGCAGCTCGTGAACCCCAGCGTCACGCTCGTCAACACGATGACCGACACCGTCATGGACGAAGCCGGCGTGCGCGAGAAATTCGGGGTCGAGCCGCGCCAGATCGTCGACTACCTGACGCTTGTCGGTGACACTTCGGACAACATCCCGGGTGTGCCGGGCTGTGGACCGAAAACCGCGGCGAAGTGGCTCGCCGCGCACGACACGCTCGACAATCTCATCGCCAGTGCCGACGACATCAAGGGCAAGATCGGCGAGCGTCTGCGTGAGGCGCTGCCGCAGTTGCCGATGTCGAAGGCACTTGCCACGATCAAGCTCGATGTGGAACTACCCGTGGCCATAACCGACCTCAGGCTCGGGGAGCCGGACATCGAGGGGCTGGGCAAGCTTTACCGCGAACTCGAATTCCGCACCTGGAGCCGCGAACTCGCCGACGGGCTCTCGCCGCTGTTCAGGCCTGCCGAGGCCGAGCGAGGTTCGCGTGGCGGTTCGCGCAGCGGCGGACGCCGTGGCGCCTCGGGGGCGAGTGGCAACGTGGCCGCGGCGGCGGCCGCGCGTGCGGCCAGTGCCGGCGAAGCGCCCGCCGTCGGCGACGATCCCGTCGAGCGGCAGTACGCCATCCTCACCGACGAAGCCGAATTCGAGGCCTGGCTCGGCGAACTCGAACAGGCCGAGCTGTTCGCCTTCGATACCGAAACCGACAGCCTCGACTACATGCAGGCCGGGCTCGTCGGCGTGGCCTTCGCCACCGCGCCGGGGCGGGCCGCCTATGTCCCGCTCGGTCATGACTACGAAGGGGCGCCCGAGCAGCTCGATCGCGATACGGTGCTTGCGCGCCTGAAACCCCTGCTCGAATGCGACACGAAGACGCTGGTTGGTCAGCACATCAAGTACGACATCAACGTGCTGAGGCGCTACGGCATCGAGGTGAAGAACGTTGCCCATGACACCATGCTCGAGTCCTACGTGCTCGACAGCACCGCCACGCGTCACGACATGGATTCGCTGGCGCTCCGTTATCTCGGCCTTCACACGGTGACCTACGAACAGATCGCGGGCAAGGGCAGCAAGCAGCGGCGCATGAACGAGATCGCCGTGGAAGAGGCGGGCCCCTACGCTGCCGAGGATGCCGACATCACGCTGCGACTGCATCACGAGATCTGGCCGAAGCTCTCGGCCATCGCGCCACTGAAGGCGCTCTACGAAGAGGTGGAGTTGCCGCTCCTGCACGTGCTTTCGCGTATCGAATGCACCGGTGTGCGTGTCGATGCCGCGATGCTGGCAACGCAGGGCGAGGCCATCGGCGGCATCATCGAGGAACTCGAGCAGGCGGCTCACGAGGATGCCGGTCACCCCTTCAATCTCGGGTCTCCGAAACAGATTGCCGAGGTCTTCTTCGAAGAAAAGCAGTTCCCGATCATTCGCAAGACACCGAAGGGCAAGCCTTCCACGGCCGAGGACGTGCTCGAGCAGCTCGCGCTCGACTATCCGCTGCCGCGCATGATCCTCAGGCACCGTGGCCTCACCAAACTGAAGTCCACCTACATCGACAGGCTGCCCGAGCAGATCGACCCCGATACGGGGCGCGTGCATACTTCCTACAATCAGGCCATCGCTTCTACAGGTCGTCTGTCCAGTACCGAACCGAACCTGCAGAACATTCCCGTGCGCACCGAGGAGGGTCGGCGGATTCGCGAGGCCTTCGTTGCCGCCGAAGGTTATCGGCTGCTCGCCGCCGACTACTCGCAGATCGAACTGCGCATCATGGCGCATCTTTCCGACGACGAGGGCCTCATGAGAGCCTTTGCCAACGACCTCGATGTACACCGCGCCACGGCTGCCGAAGTGTTCGGCGTACCGCTGGACCTCGTCGATGACGAACAGCGCCGCTCGGCCAAGGCCATCAACTTCGGCCTGATCTACGGCATGTCGGCCTTCGGTCTCGCCAGACAGCTGAATATCTCGCGCGGCGAAGCACAGGACTACATCGACGTGTATTTCTCACGCTACCCGGGCGTCAGGCACTACATGGATGAAACGCGTGCCAGCGCCAGGGCCACGGGTTACGTCGAAACCGTGTTCGGACGCCGCCTCTACCTGCCCGACATCAACGCGAGGAATGCGCAGCTCAGGAACTACGCCGAGCGCACGGCCATCAATGCGCCGATGCAGGGCACGGCGGCCGACATCATCAAGAAGGCCATGATCGATGTACAGGGCTGGCTCGACAGGGAGCAGATCGATGCACGCATCATCATGCAGGTGCATGACGAACTCGTGCTCGAGGTCAGACAGGGCGAACTCGATGTGATCGGCGAAGCGGTGAGCAGGCGCATGTCGGCGGCGGCGGAACTCAAGGTGCCGCTGGTGGTGGATCGAGGCATCGGCAACAGCTGGGAAGAGGCGCACTGAACCGCTGGCGGTGAGTGTGCTTCGTCGGGACTGTCCGTGCGAGGCCGCAGACAGCGTGTGGTCAGCGGGCGATGCCGTGGGAGATGCCCTTGCTATTCCTCGGTGTTGCGGAACACCAGTCGCGTGCCGTCGCCCGCTTCGAAGATCACTTCATCGTCATTGAAGTCGAGCCTGGCCGAGCCTGCGCTCAGGAAGATGTTCGCCGCGATGTCGGTGGTGTCGGAGCTGTTGCCGCAGTTCTCGGACGTGGACGTGCCCTGTTCGAAATACACCGTGTTGCCGTCGAAGACGACCGGCACCGAAAACGTGTTGCAGTCCCAGTTGCCGACGAAACGAAACAGTGAAGCATCGTTGTCGCGCTCCTTGATGCGAAAGCGAAAACGTTCGGTGTTGATGTCAGTGACCTCGAGCCGCTCGCCATCGTTCTGCTCGATCAGCACGAGAGCCCAGAAGGCGTACAGGGTGAGAACGAACAGATCCGCAACGGCATCGTCAGCCGCCTCGTTGATGGCGCTACCCGGTGTGGCAATTCCATCGTCGGAACAGGACGCCACGAACAGCAGCGAGGCAAGCGAGAGGGAGGTGAGTGTTTGCGAGATCGATTTCGGCACGTGCATTCCGGCAGCAGGGTCAGACGGTGATCGTCGCCTTCATCTTAGCGCAAACGCTTCAGGCGCAGACCGGCGTGCTTGCCGACACGTCATCCAGTACCCGCCCGAGCATCGCATCACAGGCCGCGAGCTGATCGATGCTGAGGTATTCGTCCGGCTTGTGCCCCTGCTCGTCCATCGAACCCGGGCCGCAGACCACCGTGGGTACGCCAAGGGCCGCGAAGAACCCCGCCTCGGTGCCGAAGGCTACCTTGGTGGTGTCCTGCCCGGCGAGATCGCAGGCCCAGCCCACCACGTCGTGATCGAGTGGTGTATCGAGGCCCGGGTAGGCGAAGTATTCGCTCACGGTCACGCGCCCGCCGGGATAGCGTGCCATGACGCGATCGAGTGCCTCGTCGATGCGTTGGCGAATGGTGACGGGATCGTCCACCGCGGGGTTGCGGAACTCGAACAGCATCTCGGCGCGGTCTGGCACGATATTGAGTGCGGTGCCGCCCGTGAGACGACCCACGTGCAGGGTGGTGCAGGGGATGCCATAGGCATCGTCGCGCGCGCCGTGTGCGGCGTACCAGGCTTGCAGTTCACGAATCTCGGTCATGAAGTCGCCTGCCGGGTGCAGGGCATTGAGGAAGTTCGGCGCCATGGCCGAGTGACCGTTCTCGCCCTCGAACACCGCCTTCAATGCCACCTTGCCCTTGTGGCCCGTGGCAACCTGCATGCTCGTGGGCTCGCCGATGATGCAGGCACGCGGTGTGCCGATCAGCGGTGCCACGCGATCGATCATGTCGGCGATGCCGATGCAGCCGATTTCCTCGTCATAGGACAGCACGATGGTCAGGGGTTCCTTCAATGGTCGTGTTCCGGCCTGCTCGGCGAGCGACAGCACGGCTGCCACGAATCCCTTCATGTCGGTGGTGCCGCGACCGTAGAGCCGGTCGGCATCACGCGTGAGGGTGAAAGGGTCTCGGGTCCAGTGCTGTCCTGCCACGGGTACCACATCGGTATGGGCCGACAGCACCACGCCCGCGCCTTCCGGGCCGATGCGTGCCACGAGTCCGGCCTTTTCACCTGCAGCATCCGGGATGCGCTGGACGTGGAAGCCGCTCCCGGCAAGCAGGCGTTCGCAGTAGTCGACCATGGGCAGGTTGGAGTGCGCACTGACGGTATCGAAACCGACGAGATGCTCGAGTATCTCGGCGCTGCGCTGGCCGTCATTGCGTCGTTCGCGATTGCTCATGGAATCAGTCATCATCCGGTATTTCGCAGGAATGAGAAGACGCTATCACAAAAATGCAGGATGCCACTCGATTACAATGGCATGGGTCGGTATGAGGTCACAGATCGCGCGTCCATCACCTGCTTCTCACGCTCTGCTGCTGGGCCTTGGGCCGATGGTCACGGTGGCCATCTGCACGGTGTGGTCCATGAGCGCCGAACTTGCTCCACGCTGTTTCCCTTTCACCGATGGCTGTCTCTCGATCAGCGCCGCCTGTCGCTCGACGCCGGTGATCCACTTCTTCCGCATCGTCATGCTGCCGATCAGCATCGTGTCGCTGTTCTTCTGGTGGCGCCTTGCCGTCTTGCCGGTACCCACGGTGGATGCGCGTTCGATGTACTGGCGTATCGTTCGAGCACTCGGTATCGTCGGTTCGATCTTCTTCGTGCTGTACGTGTGCCATCTCGGCACGAAAGGCGAAATGTACGAATTCCTGCGTCGCCTCGGTATCTACGTGTTCTTCGGCGGTGTCGGCATGGCGCAACTGATGGCGACGATCGGCTACCGACGTATCGCAGGCGCGGCAACCCCCGCGAGCCTCGTGACCGAAGCACACAGGAGCGAAAGCCGGATCGTTCACCGGGGCGCAGCAACAGGGATGACGATTGTCATCGTCACCCTGTTGCTGCTTGGTCCTCTGAACCTCATTCTGAAGGCCCTGCTTGAAGACCCCGATGCGGCTGAAAACCGCATCGAGTGGATCTTCGCCTTGCTGATGTTCGGCTGGTATCTGCTGTGGGCCATGATGGTGCGATCACGAGCAGCCACCGATTGGTGATCGGAACCTCCTGTATCAGTGGTGCCGGCAGGAGCGGTCGATGGTCACGACGTGGTGGCCTCGGTCTCGCTGGCTTCGTCGTCGCCCGAGACCCAGGGTCGCCAGCAGAGCCAGCAGGGGCAGCAACGGATCGGCCGAGCGAGTGCTCGCTGCAGACTGACCCGGCAGAGACGTCACCGAGCAACCGCTGCCTGCAAGGCCGGTATGGATCTGGCCCGACACGACCTGCTGGTAGTCCGGTACACCGTCGCCATCGAAATCGGGCAGGGCCATACCGAGCTGCAGCGCATCGGCCTGGCCGTCGCCATCGACATCGGTGGCACCGCTTTCTTCGAAGTCGCTCAGGCCGTCGTTGTCCGAGTCGAGGTCCTGAAAGTCCGGTACACCGTCGCCATCGGTATCGACGAGCAGCAGCGGCAAGTCGGCCAGAACATCACTGGCGCCATCGCCATCGGCATCGATCAGGTTGTCGATCGTGCCGTCACCGTCGTCGTCGTCACCGCCGTTTTCGATGATGTCCGCAACACCATCGCCGTCGGCATCGACTTCACGGGCGTCGAGGATGCCGTCACCATCGGTGTCGCTTGCCACAGGTCGGTTGTGCAGGAAGTGATCATCCACACCGTCACCATCAGCGTCGCTGAAGTCGTCGATCCTGCCATCCCCGTCAAGATCGGCCTGTCTGCCGTATGACTCGACGATGTCCGTGATGCCGTCGTTGTCGGAGTCGATGTCACGGAAATCCGCAAGGCCGTCGCTGTCGGTATTGCGCGGTACCTTGCCTGCACCCATGGCCAGCCCGCTGGCATTCACCGTGGAATCAGCCGTGGCAGCTTCGTCGCCGAAGAGATCACCGACAAGGTCGTCGCCGAAGAGGTCATCATTGGTGACGCTGCCGGTTCCGGCCGTGTCGATGATGCCATCGAGGTTCACGTCGACATGGTCCGATTCGATCGTGTCGAGCAGGCCATCGTTGTCGGAGTCGAGATCTGCCCAGTCGATCACGCCATCGTCATCGATGTCCGGGAAGTCATAGTTCTCGATACCGGATTCCGGTGTCGTTTCGACCACATCGGCCATGCCGTTCGGGCCGTAACTGTTGCTGAAATCGATGACACCGTCGAGGTCGGTATCGAGTTCGTTCACCGTGTCCATGCCGATGCGAACTTCGATGATGTCGAAGATCCCGTCGTTGTCGGTGTCCAGATCCCGGAAGTTCCGAATGCCGTCGCCATCGATGTCGCCGCCTCCTTCGGACGCATCGCTGATGCCGTCGTTGTCCGCATCGATGTCGAGGTAGTCGTAGACCTGGTCCCCGTCATGGTCGGCCGGTATGTCACCTTCGAACGCGGCTTCGATGGCATCGTCGATACCATCACCGTCGGAATCGAGATCGAGGTAGTTCGGAATGCCGTCACTGTCCGTATCAACGGTGCCTTCGATCTGGTCCGACAATCCGTCGTTGTCGGTATCGTTGTCGAGGTAGTCCGGTACACCGTCGTTGTCGGAGTCGATTGCCGTCTCCTCGACATCAGGCGCACCATCACCGTCGGAATCCAGGTCAAGGTAGTCCGGTAGTCCATCGGCATCGCTGTCGACCGGAGCAAGCGGATCGGATCCGGCTTCGGTACTGTCCGGAATGCCGTCACCGTCGGCATCGGTATCGATGAAGTCGGGCAGACCGTTGCCGTCGGTGTCGACGGGTTCGCCACCGTTGCTGCCGGCTTCGGCCGTATCCGGAATGCCATCGCCATCGGCATCCGTGTCGAGGTAGTCGGGCACGCCGTTGCCGTCGGTGTCCACCGGTTCGGCAGCATTCGGGCCGGCTTCGACGGCATCGGGGATGCCATCACCGTCGGCATCCGTGTCGAGGTAGTCGGGCACGCCGTCACCATCGGTGTCCACCGGTTCGGCAGCATTGGGTCCGGCTTCGACGGCATCGGGGATGCCATCACCGTCGGCATCGGTGTCAAGGTAGTTCGGGATGCCGTCGCCATCGGCGTCAGCCGTGCCTTCGACG
>PDWI01005255.1_pt1 | contig 18791 bp, 13 predicted proteins | sample 1430891 | NCBI WGS metagenome assembly PDWI01 (sample SAMN01162508, study PRJNA174530) | Oral metagenome, whole genome shotgun sequencing project. | biome: Marine environment; feature: Marine mammal; material: Swab sample of the gingival sulcus; isolation source: swab sample of gingival sulcus...
GTGTTTGCTGTGCCTAAATACAAGCTGAAAAATATAAAAAATGTCAATGAACTTATTAATTTCGGCAAAATTGCAGCTTAAAATGGAACGAACTATTGTCTACACAACATTTTTTTTGAAATCTTATTTATGTTTGTATTATTTTCATTGTAAGTTGCTATTCATTTGGCTTTTAGCTTTTATTTCTTAGCTTTTGAGAAAACTATGTTTTTCCCGTAAGCACTTCTTAATCTCTTATGAGAGGAATAAATTTGATTATTTTATAAAAAAAGAACGCGTAAAATCATTCTTAATTTTTAACTTTTAATTCTTAATTCAAATAAAGCATATTTGCCTATAAATTATCTCCCAAAAATTTTATACAAAAAATTGTATTTTTTCTTGCATTTACTATCATTCTTTTTATATTTGCGGCGAGTTTTGAACGTGCATTTTTTAAGTGCGCTTCGGCTTATAAACACAGCTTATAAATTCGTTAGTGCTTATAACGTAAATTGTAACCGGCTGTTGGTATAATTGTTACACTAAATATATTAATATAATTATGAATCCATTAGTTCAGAATGCGATTATTGTTTTATGTCAAATTCCTTTGGCATATTTGTTTATGCGTCTTATTTTTAAACGTTCCATAATGTTTAAACTTAGTATAGTTTTGGTACTACTATTGCTTATGGTTGGGTATAATTCTACTGTTATAATGTTGTATCCCGAGACTAAATTCGTGTTCGTAACTATAAATTTTTTCGTGAGTGTTGGTGTTTTTATCTACATAAATAAATTATTGAGTATTCCTTTACGAAAATCGGTTGAAAATGTTAAATTATTGTCGAAAGGTAATCTTAATGTTTCGGTATCAAAATCCGACAATAAAGATGAATTATCAGACTTAAACAATTCGATATTAGTTTTAGTGGATAATTCTAAGAAAGTTTTAAACGAAATCAATGAAAATTCACATGATTTGACCAATGCAAGCACAAAAATTAGTAATACTTCGCAACAATTATCGGCAGGAGCAGGCGAACAAGTGCATTCGACCAAAGCCGTAAGCTCTACAATGAAAGAAATGCAGGCAAATATTGAGCAAAATACAGAAAATGCAAAACTAACCTCCGAAAAATCCCAGAAAGTTCGCCATGATGTTTTAGAAGCAGGCAAAAAATCGGAGAAAGTTGTAGAAGCCAATATTTTAATCAATGAAAAGGTTGCAATTATTAAAGAAATAGCAAATCAGACAAATATTTTGGCATTAAATGCCGCAGTAGAAGCAGCGCGAGCCGGCGAACAAGGCAGAGGCTTTGCAGTGGTTGCCGCTGAGGTTCGCAAATTAGCCGAGCGAAGCAAAGAAGCTGCTGACGAAATAGTTAGTTTATCGGAAAATACCAAAATACTATCGGAAGAAGCAGGCAAAAGTTTGTCAGCCATCATTCCTGCAATGGAAGAAACAACTAAATTTGTAGAAGACATAACAACGGCGAGTATTGAGCAAAATTCAGGAGCAGAACAGGTTAACTATTCAGTTCAGCAGTTAAATAATCTTGCTCAAAGGAACGCCTCTACATCGGAGGAATTAGCATCAACTTCGGAAGAAATGACCGAGCAAGCCAAACGATTAAAGAGAATTATTGACTACTTTAAAATATAATTGAGAATTGAAAAAGTAAGAATTAAAAAGTTAAAACATGATGTTTCATAAAATCGGTTGACAAAAACTTGTAAACATTAAACTATTATGTTGATAACTCCATTTGGTTATACACTCAACTTTTATTTACTTTATTTTTGATATTATATTACTGATTATTAATTTGTTATAAAATTTTTATCTATTTATAAATATCTAAAAAAAGGTTTTATAAAATGCGGTTAGTGTTATGTAAAATACTGTTTATTAGTGTTTTATTCTGTAATTTGTAATTCGTAATTCGTAATTGAACATAGTGTTTTAAATTTTTATAAAAATAAATAAAAAGTAAGTCATTTATTATAAGTTGTTTATGTATTAAGTGCGAAATTTTTTATATAAAATTTGCATTTTTTTTTGCACGTTAAAAAATACTTTCTACTTTTGCACCGGGTAAGTCTTATACGACCAGCTCCTGCTGAACTCCCCCAGGACCGGAAGGTAGCAAGGGTAGGCGGTTGTAGCGGTGCGATATAAATAGCTTACCCTAGATGGCGTAACCACCAATCCATCGTTGATGGCAAAAGAAGGAATAAAAGGCGAGGAAAATATTAAAAATCACTATGTTAAGATATGTGAAATTGTTGATGGCGATGTTAGTGCCGAAGTAATTTCTACCGATTTTGAAGGAATGATAAAAGAAGGCGAAGAATTAGCCGCTTTGCACCCGCAAATAGTTGTGAAAGTTCCTGTTATAAAAGACGGAATAAAAGCAATTAAATATTTTTCGCAAAAAGGCATTAGAACTAATTGCACCTTGATATTTTCAGCCGGACAAGCTCTTTTAGCTGCCAAAGCAGGCGCAACCTACGTGTCGCCATTTGTGGGAAGACTTGACGATATTAGCAACGATGGAATAGAACTTATACATCAAATTGTGGATATTTTTGGTAATCACAATTTTAGAACTCAGGTGTTAGCCGCTTCCATTCGCCACACAATGCACATAATACAATGTGCCGAAGCTGGTGCCGATGTGGTTACTTGTCCACTAAATCCTATTTTAGGATTGCTTAAACACCCACTTACCGACAGTGGTTTGCAAACATTCCTAAATGATTATAAACAACTTAACGAAAATTAATGGTTTTATTGAATTAGGGTTCAAAAACGATATTATCCCACAATTCCGCGTTTGCTTCATTGTGGGATATTAATGTGCCGTCCCTTTCGGGACTTGGGCGTGCGTAAGATTAATTCTTAATTTTAATTGCTAACTATCAATTTTTTTCAAACCTATGAGTTCTATTTTCGGACTTATAAGTTTTAATATTTTGCATTCAAAATTATCAATTACGATGATTTCGTTTTCCTCAGGAATTTCGTTGTGGTAATGCAAAATGTAACCCGCAAGTGTTTCAAATTCTTCGTCTTCGGGAATATCAAGTCCGTATTTGCTGTTGATGTAGTCAATTTCTAATCTTCCGGCAAATATAAATTCGTTTTCCGAAATTTGCTCTTCGCGCAGGTCTGACGAATCGTGCTCGTCTTCTATTTCGCCAAATATTTCCTCCATTATATCTTCAATTGTAACAATTCCTGATGTGCCGCCAAATTCATCTACTACCAATGCCATACTTTTATGCTGTTTCATAAACGCATTGAAAAGACGCTGGGCAGTCATGGTTTCCGGAACAATTATCAATTTTTGGAGCATTGATTTTATATCGTTAGGTTTGTTAAATAGGTCTTTTGACGAAGCATAACCTATTATATTGTCGATACTTTCTTCATAAATTAATATTTTTGAAAAACCTGTTTCGATAAATGTCGATTTTAGTTTTTCAATGGAACTGTCAATTTCCAAAGCCACTATTTCATTGCGCGGAATTATGCACTCGCGCAATTTCACATTAGTAAAATCCAAAGCATTCTGAAACAGCTTTACATCATGCTCCAAATTATCGTCCGATTGGCTATCGTCAATGCTTTGTTCTATGATATTGTCGAGGTCTATTGCGCTGAAAACCAGCAATTCTTCATTATTATCAACTTTGGCTTTAAATACAAAACGAAGTATGAAAGAAGAAATAAACATTGTTACCTTAGCAACAGGATACAACACTATGTAAACCAACAAAAGCGGTAGTGCAAATAAATTTAAACTTTTATTTGGGTTGATTCTAAAAATAGTTTTGGGCAAAAATTCGGCTGCTACTAATATTATTAAGGTAGAAATAACGGTTTGAATTAAAAGAATGGCAAATTCTGATTTAATATCCAACGATTCGATAATGGGATTTAGCTCAATTGCCATTAAATACCCGTATATTACTAAGGCTGCATTGTTTCCCACCAACATGGTTGTGATATATTGCCCCTGATTTTTGGATAGAAATGATATTATTCCGGCACCTGTTGTTCCTTGCTTTTTGTCTAATTCAAGACGCAACTTATTTGAAGAGATAAAGGCAATTTCAAGACCTGAAAAAAATGCCGAAAACAGCATTGTTGCTAAAATAAGCACTAAATTGGTATTCAAAATTTATTATTTTGGTTTGATAAATTCTTGCTTTCTGATTAAATACATTATGAATGAGACAATTGCAAATATGAAAAACAAATTATATTGGTCGGAATTACTAATAAATAATGCGTGTAATCCAGCCAATATGCATAATATTGCTACCGTTATCCACAAGTATCTCATAATTTATTGTTTGTCAATACTCCGTTATATCTCTTGTAATCGGCTGATAATTAATATTTTGCAAAACAGATTTTCTGTTGTGCAATATCCTGATTATCAGCAATATAATTGTTAATTGCGCATTACTAATTGCTAATTGAACGAAGTGTTGGTTTGTTAAACAAATATAAAATTAGTATGCCCACTAAATTAAATGGGCTACAAAGATAATATTTTTATTTTTAAACCAATGTAAAATATGTATTTTTTGCCTTGAAATTTGAATTGAAAGAACTTTGTTTCGCAGTCAAACTAAATATGTTAAATATTGATTATTAGCTTATTAAGTAAACAGTGTTTTGTAACTATCAAAATATTGGATTTGTTAAAATATTATTGACAAAATTGTATTAGAAATGTTTGAATTGCTAAGACCTCATCGGTTAAAAAAACATGTAAAAACTCTTATAATAATATAATTATCAATAAATTACACAATCTGGCACAAAGCTATAAAACTGATATATTTTCAAAATATTGTTATAACTAATCATGCAACAAAGTCATTTAAAATAAAAAAACACATTATTTATTTTATAATATAAAAAATTATACTAATTTTGTCGCCTCTAAAAAAAGGCCTAGTAGTTCAACTGGATAGAATATCAGATTTCGGCTCTGAGGGTTGGGGGTTCGAATCCTCCCTGGGTCACTTTTTCATTTTAACTTCAAAAAAACCTCGTGGTATAGCCAAATACAACGAGGTTTTTATTGTTTAAACCAAAATAAACTGTTACGAAAAACATTTTAATTAAGTTAAATTCCTGTTTCCTTAATTTCTTAAATATTCTAATTTTGGCAAGCAAAAATAGATTATAATTATGACTGAAAAACATATACACATTATTGCTAATGAATTAAATATTAGTAAAATACAAGTAAAAAATACATTAAATTTATTGTTAGACGGAGCCACTATTCCCTTTATTAGCAGATATAGGCAAGAGGCAACCGGACAGCTTGACGAAATACAAGTAGGCAACATAAAAACAGCCTATGAGAAACTTGTAGAAATTGACAAAAGAAGAGATGCGATAATTGCGGCTATCGAAAAAACCGATAATATGACCGATAAATTGCGCACACAATTGGAAGAAGCACAAACACTTAGCCAATTGGAAGACCTTTATTTGCCATATAAACCAAAACGAAAAACCAGAGCTACAAAAGCAAAAGAAAACGGTTTGGGAGGTTTGGCTGATATAATTTTGTCGGGTAAACGATTGGATATTGAATTAGAAGCCGAGAAATTTTTAAATGATAAGGTTGATAATATCGAAGATGCGCTGCAAGGTGCAAGAGATATAATTGCAGAACAAATTAGCGAAAGCAGTAAGGCGCGTAATATCGTTAGACAATTATTTGACAGACAAGCTATTATAACAAGCAAGTCGGTAAAAAAGAAAGACAATGACAACGAAGAAGCCAATAAATATGCCGATTATTTTGAGTTTGAAGAAATAATGAGAAAAAGTCCGTCTCATAGAATTTTAGCAATGTTTAGAGGCGAAAAAGACGGTTTTTTAAAACTAAATATTGCACCCGATAAAGAAGAAGCGGTTTTCAGATTGCAGCAAAAATGTATTAAAATAAATACTGACGGGCGGCAGCAAGTAGAAATGGCAATTGCAGACTCATATAAACGATTATTGAAACCATCAATTGAAACCGAATTTCGCAAAATGATAAAGGAAAAAGCTGACGATGAAGCTATTACAGTGTTTGCAAATAATCTACGGCAGTTACTTTTGGCATCGCCATTGGGGCAAAAACGTGTGCTTGCTATCGACCCCGGATATAGAACAGGTTGCAAGGTGGTTTGCCTCAACGAACAAGGAAATTTATTGCACAATGCCACAATTTATCCCCACAAACCGCAGCAAAAACGCAAGGAAGCTGCAAGCAAAATTATTCAACTCGTAAATGCCTACAAAATTGAAGCAATATCAATTGGCAATGGTACTGCCGGACGAGAAACTGAAAGTTTTATAAAAGATGTTTTGAAGTATAATTCTGATATTCAAGTATTTGTAGTAAACGAGGCGGGAGCATCTATTTACTCGGCTTCGGCTATTGCGCGCGAAGAATTTCCTGATTACGACATTACTGTGCGTGGTGCCGTGTCGATTGGCAGGCGTTTGATGGACCCGTTGTCGGAATTGGTGAAAATAGAACCAAAGTCGATTGGCGTGGGGCAATATCAGCACGATGTTGACCAAAATAAATTGTCGGCAAGTTTGGATATGGTGGTAGAAAGTTGCGTGAATTCGGTTGGCGTAGATTTAAACACCGCGAGCAAAGAATTGCTGACTTATGTATCGGGATTGGGAGCGCAACTTGCCCAAAATATAGTGGATTACAGGAGTGAAAACGGGGCTTTTACATCGCGCAAGCAACTAAAAAAAGTAAAACGAATGGGTGCTAAAAGTTTTGAGCAATCGGCAGGTTTTCTGCGTATTGCTAATGCTAAAAATCCGCTCGATAATAGTGCCGTACACCCTGAATCTTACCATATTGTTGAGAAAATTGCCAAAGATTTGGGCAAATCGGTAAATGACATAATGTATGATAAAGAGCTGAAAAACAAGATAAACCTGAAAGATTATACTACCGACAAAATTGGTATGCCTACTTTATTGAACATAATTAGTGAGCTTGAAAAGCCCGGACGAGACCCGCGAACTAAGATAAAAGTTTTTGAATTTGACCCAAATATCAAAACTATTGAAGATGTGCAAAGTGGAATGATTTTGCCCGGAATAGTGTCGAATATCACCAACTTCGGAGCTTTTGTCGATATTGGTGTTAAACAATCGGGTTTGGTTCATATTTCTAATTTATCCGACCAATTTGTTAGCAATCCTGCCGATATTGTTAAACTAAATCAACAAGTGGAAGTGAAAGTTTTAGATGTTGATATTCAAAGAAATAGGATACAACTTTCTATGAATTTTTAATAGATAAAGGTTACATTAAATACTATTTCACCCCCGCGAGCATTGGCACAAAAATAAATTGTCCGCAGTCGGTTTGTTTAAACTCGGTTTCTGAAATGCGTTCTATTTTATACATGGTTTGCGATGAGGAATCGCCCACGGGAATAACCAAAATGCCGCCTATTTTTAGCTGCATTTGCAATTCTTTGGGGATAAATTCAGCTCCGGCAGTTACTAATATTTTGTCGAAAGGTCCATAAGTAGCCTTGCCTTTGTAGCCATCGCTGTAAAAAAACTGCGGACGATAGCCCAACCGCCCCAAAGTGGAACGGGCATGTAAATATAACTCTCTGATGCGCTCTACGGTGAACACTTTTGCACCTAATTCTAACAAAATTGCCGTTTGATAGCCCGAACCTGTGCCTATTTCCAATATTTTATCGCCCTTGCTTACGTTTAGCAACTCGGTTTGAAAAGCAACAGTGTAGGGTTGCGATATGGTTTGACCGGCTCTAATTGCAAAAGGTTTGTCGGTGTAGGCTAACTCTTCGTATCCTTGCGCCAAGAAAAAATGACGAGGAACAGTATTTATCGCTTCAAGCACTCTGACATCGGTAATGCCTTTATTTTTAAGCTCTTGCACAAGCCTTGCGCGCTGCCCTTTATTTCTGTAACTATCTATCATTTAATAAATTGCCTTATGAGGTAAAAAATGAATTTATCCTAAAATCATGCCCACAATAGTTGCCGACAGTAGCGATGCCAAAGTTCCGGCTAACAATGCTCGCATTCCGAATTGAGAAAGCAAAACGCGTTTGCTCGGTGCTAACGAACCAATGCCGCCTATCTGTATGCCTATTGATGCAAAATTGGCAAATCCGGCAAGCATGTAAGTTGCCATAATAATGGATTTTTGGTGGGCAAATGCACCCAATTCTTTCAATTCGCCCAAACTAATATAGCCGATAAATTCGGTCATTATAATTTTTTCGCCCAAAATTCTACCTACTAAGGTCATATCTTCCGATGAAATGCCAAGCAACCAAACAAGAGGTGCCAATAAATAACCTAATAAAAATTGCAATGACAACTCCTTATATTGTCCTCCGGAAATATCTGCTATCCAATCGTTTAAACAAAACAAATTTCCTAATTGCAAAAATACGTAATTCAACAAAGCGATAAAAGCAACAAAAACCAACAACATTGCTCCCACGTTTACGGCTAATCGCAATCCCTCGCCCGTTCCGTTTGAAATGGCATCTAACACGTTTTTACCGGCTTCGGTATTCGATATTTTTATGTTAGAATCAATTTTTTCGGTTTGTGGCACTAATATTTTTGAAATAACAATAACGCCGGGTGCTGCCATCACCGATGCTGCCAGCAAATGTTTTGCAAATAGGAGTTTTTGCACAGGGTCTGAACCGCCTAATACGCTGATATACACCGCTAAAACTCCTCCGGCAAGAGTTGCCATTCCGCCGGACATAACCAACAGAATTTCCGACTTGTTCATTTTATCAATATATGCTTTTATCATCAGCGGGCTTTCGGTTTGCCCCAAAAATATATTGCCGGCAACCGACAAACTTTCTGCTCCCGAAAGGTGCATCAATTTTGTCATTATCCAAGCCAAAGCATACACTATTTTTTGTATTATACCAAAATAAAACAACACACTGGTTAGTGCCGAAAAAAATATGATGGTAGGCAAAATGGTAACAGCAAAATTCATCAGCGGACTTTCTATTTTGCCCGTAGAAAACGATTTGAACAGATATTTTGTGCCTTCCATACTGAAATCGAGTACTTTCACGAATATTTTGCCCACCACTTCAAAACTTGCTTGAATGGCAGGAACATACAAAATGCCAACCGCAATGGCTATTTGTGTGCCCAAGCCTATTGCTACTACTTTCCACTGAATTGCGCGCCTGTTGGTGCTAAACAACCATGCAACAGCTATCAACACAAACATTCCTAACAAACCTTGCAACAAACTCGAAAGGCTAAATCCGGCTGATTGCAAATTAACTACTTTATCTTGCGCCGATGCTGATAGTGCCGGCAATAATAATGATATTAATATTAAAAGTTTAGCTTTTTTTCTCATATAAAATAATTTATTGTTTGAGCCTTTGGCTTTTGGCTTTTGGCTGTTAGCTGTTGTCAAAAGACTTTGTCTTTTGACAATTAAAGCTAAAAGCTAACGGCTAACAGCCAACAGCCAATTTATTTTTAATTTTTTCTTCGGTTTAATTCGTCTCTTATTTTCGATGCTTCTTCGTAATTTTCATCTTTTATCATATCTTGGAGTATTTCTTCTAATTCGGAGTTATCAAATTCTGAAAAATCGTCGCTTTCGTCGTTTGTTTCCGTGTTATAACTCTCTTCGTCTTCAAAATAATCTACATCAGATGATATAATTCCGGCTCTTTCTAAAATGTCGTTGTTTACATAAATTGGGCATTTAAAGCGTATTGCCAAAGATATTGCATCTGATGCTCGTGCATCTATGCGAATATCGCCCAAATAACTTTCACAAAGAAGTTCAGCACTGAAAATGCCCTCCTCAAAGCGGGTAATTTCTATCTCGCTGATGGTAATGTTGTGTGATTTTATAATGTTTACCAATAAATCATGTGTAAACGGACGCTTGGGTTTTATAGCATCTAACGCTATTGCCATTGCTTGTGCCTCGTAAGTTCCAATAACTATGGGTAATTTGCGGTTGCCATTTTCTTCCGCCAATACTACTATGTAAGCATCGACTTGCATCTTGCTGTACACCAGACTTCTTATAGTTAATTTTATTTTGTCCATATTCTCGTATCGCACTCATTCAAAAACAGCAAATATAAATCATTTTTGCAGAACAATGCAAATAATAGGATAATATTTTTGATTTAAAACCTCTATGTAGTTTGTATTTTTAATATTAAGCTTGGTTAAATATTTGTAAATTAAGATATTAAAAATAAAAAATGTTTGACTGCTGAGTTCTATATTTTTCTTACATTCACTGCTGAAAATATCTAATTTTCTTGCAAGTAATAATGCGAAAATCAATTAAATTTTCAAATTTTTTCAAAATAATAAATTTGTTTACTTATAAACATAGTTACATAATATAAAAAAGGCAAAATTTTTGTTGATAAAAATATTGGTAAAAAAAAGTAATAAAGAATAAATTAATGGAGTGAATTATATATCAACAAAACTCCATTCCGTTTTCACAATAGTCTGATAATGAAACTTTTACAACAATAAGGAAGATATTGTAATACATTGATTATCAGCCCAATAATTGTGCATTGTTCATTGCTAATTGCTAATTGAAAAAAGTGTAAAGTACTATGTATTTCGGGTTAAATATTATTCAAATGAGGCTTTAAAAATATTAGCAGCTTACTTTTTTTTTACTTTTTTTACAAAAAAATTAAAATTCCCGAAAAAAAGTTTTATTTTTATGCCGCCGTTTGGGGTGTATAAACTCTACAAAATTATGAATAAATTATTGTATTCAAGATATATCGTGTCTTTGGCATTGTTTGTTTTATCAGCAAGTTTTTTATCTGCTCAAGACTTTTTGGAACTTCGTGGCAGGTTATTAATGGATATGCAAATTATTAATGGCGCAAAAGTTACAGTTTTTGATGGTAAACAAATAATCAAACAAACAACCACAAACGGAGCAGGTAATTTTTTTATTAAAGTGCCTTTTGGTAAAATGTATGTTTTGCAATTTCAGAAAAGCGGATTGCCTACTCAAAAAATTGTATTAAACGCAAAAAAAAATAGAGACAACAGAAAAGACAATAAGCAAAGGGTGATTTTAACATTGTCATCTAAAAACTCATCGAAAGAAGGCTATTCGATGGAAGACGCTGTGGCAACTTTTGAAATTAAAGAAACCGGCGAAATAGCTAAAAATAATAAGCCTATTGATAAATCAGAATTTGCGAAACAGAACCCTGAAATTGAAAAAATTGAGGAAAAGATTGAAGATTTAGAAACAGATATTAAGAAAGGTGTTGAAAAATTAACCGAAGAGCAAAAAAAACAATATCTTGAAGAGTATCGCATTCTGCAACAGAAAAAAGATAGTATATTGGCACTGGTTAATAGCAAAGCCGATTTAATTATTAAAGATGCTGAAAATGAGGCTAAATTGATAAAAGCATCAAATAGTAACTTGAATAAACAGGGTGAACAAAAGATTATTTATATAGAAAAGAATGCTAATATTAACAACGATTTACAAAATTTTGCTATTCCTAAGCAGAAATTTTTAGCTAAAAAAGAGGTTAAAAATTATCAAGAAATAATAGATAAATATAACAAAAAACAACATCTCACACATGAGGATAGTCTTGAATATTTCAAAACGATTACTTTAATAAAGGAAGAGGTGATAAAATCGGCTTGGTTGCAACTTAAAATAGATAAGTTAAACGCCAAAACCCACGAGGATAGCATTATTTTGCAAAAAAGGGAAATGGAAATTAAAATAGCCGAGCGAAAAATTGAACAAGCTAAGGTAAAAATTAAGCTGCAAAATGCAGAGATTACGTATAAAAACTATATACTTATCTTTGTATTTATGGCTCTTACGATATTAATTATATTCTTTTTCTTATTATATATAAATTTACGTAATAAAAAGAAAACCAACAAGATATTAGAACGAAAAAACTCGGAAATAGCGAGTCAGAACAGGAAAATACTCGACAGCATACAATACGCAAAAACCATTCAGCAGGCAGTGTTGCCACTTGACGAAAAAATCAGAAAGCATTTTGATTGGTTTATTGTGTATTTTCCAAAAGATATTGTATCGGGCGATTTTTACTGGTTTCATCATTTCGACGACCTCGATTTGAGTGTTATTGCCGTAGTAGATTGTACGGGTCATGGTGTGCCCGGAGCTTTTATGTCGCTTATTGGCAACAGATTGTTGGTGGAAGCAGTAAAGGAAAAAAGAATTATTAATCCCATTGAAATATTAGAAACTATTGATGAGGGAATAAAATTGGCACTCATGCAAGACCAAACGTCAAATAATGATGGCATGGACGTTTGTTTGTGTACAATTCAAAAAATAAACGAAACAGAACGCAAAGTGCTTTTTTGTGGAGCGAAACGTCCAATTTTTTACACTGATAAAGAGGGGAACAAGATTAACTACATCAAGGGAACGATTAGAGGCATTGGTGGAAGACAACGATTAAGACGCAAAAGCAAAAAAGAATTTGTTGAGCATGAATTATTGCTGAAAAAAGGCGACCGACTATACTTAACCACTGACGGTTTGTTTGATTTACAGTCGCCGGACAATATCAGATATGGCAGAACAAATTTTGTGCGATTATTAGAAAAAATTAACGAGAAAGAACTAAAAGAACAGGAACTAGCAATAAAAAAAACTATTGAGCAACATCAAGATAACACGTCGCAGGAAGACGACATTACCATATTAGGTTTGAAATTGTAGGGTGTTGTTATGCGTATTTCGGGTTTAAGAGGTTCCTTGTAATGAAAAATTAATAATTAAAATATTTATGGAAAGTTTACATATAAAAGGTTATCAAGATAGTTTTTATGTACCCGATGTTGATTTTGATGCACAAACAGGAGTGTGTAATTTATCGGGACAATCATATCTTGAAGATACTAGCCTTTTTTATTCAAGACTATTAGAGTGGTTAAAAGAATATTGTTCAAAGGAAAAAAGTATTCAATTTAACATAAAACTTACTTATTACAACACTTCCTCGTCTCGTTCTATTTTAGATATGCTTGATGTTTTAAAAATATATGAAGAAGATGGGGGAGATGTTGAAGTAAATTGGTTTTGCAGGGAAGTAGATTACGAAGTGGTGCAAGAAGAGGTAGAAGATTTTATGGAAGAAAGCGATTTAGAAATCAATCTTATTAGTTTAGCCGAATAAAATACAAAACCTGTTGGCAAATTAAGAATGAAAAATGAAAAATGAAGAATTTTAAATTTATAAAAAAAACTGATTATCAATTCATTATAAAAAAAGCAACAAATTATTGACCTAAAAACTATCCATAAATACAATTGCTAATTATTCATTGCAAATTGAAATCATGCCTGCATTTATGATAAATGTGGGCAAAAATTTTTAATATAATTATAAAACATAAATGAGTTCTGTAAAAAAATATTTTTCATTAGTAAAATTCAGTCATACCATTTTTGCCTTGCCATTTGCGGCAATAGGCTTTTTTTTGTCGATAAAATATGCACATTATCCATTTCGATGGGAGTTGCTTTTGTTCGTATTGCTATGTATGGTGTTTGCTCGTAATGCCGCAATGGGTTTTAATAGATTTATCGACCGCGATATTGATAAAAAAAATCCGCGCACTGCAACACGAGAAATCCCCAGAGGTGCAATTTCGGCAAAATCAGCTTTAATGTTTGTAATTATTAATAGTTTGGCATTTATTGCAACTACTTGGTTTATAAATCGTTTGGTATTTTACTTGTCGCCTATTGCTCTAATTGTGGTGCTTGGTTACAGTTATACTAAACGTTTTACTTTCCTATGCCATTTCGTACTCGGACTTGGTTTGGCATTGGCTCCGATAGGTGCGTATTTGTCGGTAACATCGCGCTTCGACGTATTGCCGCTTATTTTTTCATTCGTCGTATTGTTCTGGACAAGTGGTTTCGACATAATATACGCACTGCAAGACGATACATTCGACAAAGAAAATAATTTATACTCAATGCCATCGTGGTTTGGCAAGAAAAAATCAATGTTAATATCTAATTTTCTGCATATTACAACTGCTATTTTAATAATTATTGCCGGTTTCGTTGCTAATATCGGTGTTTTATATTGGATTGGTGCTGCCATTTTTATAGCTTTATTAGTGTATCAGCATAAATTGGTAAAACCTAATGATTTAAGTAAAATAAATTTAGCCTTTTTCACAACCAACGGCATTGCAAGTGTTGTTTTTGCTTGTTTTACCATTGTATCGCTCTTTGTATGATAGAAATTAAACACAATATAGAACTACAAGGTTTCAATTCGTTTAAAACCAAATCAATAGCTAAACTTTTTTGCTCGCCAAACAGTGTTGAAGAGCTTAAAAAAGTGTTGGAAGATTATCCTGATGAAAAAAAGTTGATAATAGGAGAGGGGAACAATATGTTTTTCACAACTAATTTTGAGGGTTTGGTAATAAAGCCCAATATGAAAGGAATATCAATAAAAAACGAAACCGAAAATTTTGTTGAAATTGAAGTTATGGCAGCTGAAAATTGGGATAATTTTGTGGCTTATTGTGTAGATAATAAATATTCAGGAATTGAAAATCTTTCGCTTATTCCCGGAAGTGTGGGCGCGGCTCCTGTGCAAAATATTGGAGCTTATGGCACTGAATTACAGGATGTTGTATTGTCGGTAGAAGCGGTTGATATGCAAACTGCAACTATTCGCAAATTTAATAGCAACGAATGTAATTTTGAATATAGAAACAGTGTTTTTAAGCGCGAAAAAAAATATATTATCACGTCGGTAGTTTTCCGATTGAGTAAACATTTTGAATATAAAGATAAATATTCATCGCTTCACTATGCTTTGCGCGATATATCGTTGCCAACTCTTGCTCAGGTGCGACAAGCTGTTATTGATATACGCAATAGCAAATTGCCGAATCCCGAAATTTTACCAAACGCAGGAAGTTTTTTTAAAAATCCGATAATAGATGGTAAAACAAAAGAAAATTTGCTCAAAAAATTGCCGAATATACCAATATACGACCTTAAAAATGGCAATTTTAAAACTTCGGCGGCATTTTTAATAGAAAAAATAGGTTATAGAGGTAAGCGGGTTGGTATGATTGGTGTATATGACAAACATTCGTTGATTATAGTAAATCATGGAAGCAGCAAAGGCATTGATATAGTGATATTTATGAAGAAAATACAAGACGAAATATTTCGTAATTTTAATATAAAATTAGAACCCGAAGTTCAAATTTATTAAATTGTAAAACTGGATTTTCAGTTTTCAATGACAAACCTATGAAACCGTTGTGCTTAAACATTTTTAAACACACAGCGACATAATTATAAAAAAAAAGACCCCAAAGGTTTTTAAAACCTTTGGGGTCTGGAAACATTACAAAAATATAAACAAATGAAGTTTAATTATTTATTTTTACTACTTAGCGTAGTGTTAATTACGGCTTGTTTCTCCGACAACAGCCAAGAATATGATAATCAAAAAGTTAATAATAATAAATTTACTGATGTAGAATTTCAAAAAATTTATGATTTACAAAATAAGCGCAATACAAATGCACTTTTAGAGTATTTGCACAATAGCGATGCCAAGTATAGAGACGCGGCGGCATTGGCTTTTGCATCAGTTCAAGACAAACGAGCTTTAAATGAATTAGAGAGCTTGTTGGAAACCGATAAAAGCAAAAAAGTAAGAATTTCAGCAGCATTTGCCATAGGTCAAACTTATGAAAAATCGGCACAAAAAGCGTTGATAAAACTTTATAAAAGAGAAAAATCTGATGAGGTAAAACTGTATATTGCCGAAGCTATCGGTAAATGTGGCGATACGCTCGGACTTGATTTCCTTTCTAATCAACTTGAAAACAACGACTTAAATGAAATGCAAAAACGAGCTGTATTTTCAGGTATTGCACAATTTTTTATTAATCATGTTTATTCGCAGCATAGCTTAAATAAATTAATAAATTATATTGATAACAATAAATTGTCAGACAACAATTTATACGTAGCCGGCATAGCATTGGCAAGAGCCAAATCAAATAATATTGACAATTATGCCGGTAAATTAATACGCATTTACAACAATACACAGAATATTTACACTAAATTGAATATTGTGAATGCAATATCGAAAAATAAATCGCAAGAAAGTTCAAATTTTATTAAACAAATTATAAATAGTAATTGTGATTACAGATTAAAAGTAAATGCCATTAATTCATTAAAAAACATTCCGGAAGAAGAGCGTAAGCCATTATTAAACAGTTTGTTATACGATAAAAATCCAAATGTTTCTATACGTGCCTCTGAATTTATACTTGCACACGGAAACAGCAAAGATATTGAAAATTATATACTTGAAAGTGAGGGCGTTAATGAATGGCGAACGCGCACTAATCTGCTTGCAGCGGCTTTAAAATATGCTACTAACAAAAGCAAGGTTTCAGAAATTATAAAAACCGAGTTAAATCATACTGCTAACAACTATGAAAAAGCCGCATTATTGGCTGCGTTGGGATATGACATTGAAAATTACAAATATGTGAGTGCAATAGTGCATAAAACTAACGATTATGTAATATCAACTTATGGCATGGAAGCTATTGCATCAATGTGTAATAATCCTGATTTTGACTTAATAAACAAGAAGCGCATGGCTGACGGTAAAAAAGATTTAAAAGCTGAATTTGCCTATATTTTGAAAAATGCCATAATGTCAAAAGATATTAGCAGAATTGCAATTGCTGCCGGTGTAATACGCAATAGTAAGCAAAATTTTGTAAAGGAATTTGAAAATACATATTTTCTCACGCAAGCATTAAACAATTGTGAGTTACCCAAAGATTTGGAGGCTTACATTGAGTTACAAAAAACTATTGCAAAAATTAAAGATGAGAAATTTACAGCGAAAAACAACAAATTTCCTAAAACTAAAACGGATTGGAATTTTATAAGTCAAATCCCTATTAATCAACAGATTAAAATAGAGACAAACAAAGGAGAAATTGTAATACAACTTAATGTGAACGATGCTCCGATAAGTGTTGCCAATATTCTAAATTTAATAAAAAATAAGTCGTTCAACAACAAATATATCCACAGAGTCGTTCCTAATTTTGTGGTTCAAGACGGTTGTCCGCGCGGCGACGGTTGGGGTAGTCCAGATTACACTATTTACTCTGAATTTGCCAATAATAAATATGTGGAGGGCAGCTTGGGAATGGCATCGGCAGGAAAAGATACCGAAGCAAGCCAGTGGTTTATTACTCACTCGCCCACACCTCATCTTGATGGCAGATATACTAATTTCGGTACAGTAATTAGCGGAATGGACGTTGTGCATAAACTCACTGTTGGCGATAAAATTATTAAATTTACAATATTAAACACTACCTTAAATTAAGAATTAAGAATTAAAAATGAAGAATGAAGGTTTTGATAATCAGTAAGTTACACAATATTTCACTACTTTATAATAACCTGATTATCAATTTGTTATAAAAAAAACAACGGACTATTGAATATTAAACACTCCATTAAATTATTAAAAATTATAATACTGATTATTAAAACTATAATTCTTAATTTAACGGAGTATTGAAAAAAGTAACTAATTATTGATTAAACAAATGGATATAAAAAGTATATGCGTATTTTGTTCATCGCGCAACACATCAGCTGAATATAAAGAAGAGGCAACCAAACTTGCCGAATTACTTGCCGAGCAATCATTAACACTTGTATATGGCGGTGCAAATGTGGGTATTATGGGCATTTTGGCTCGTACAATGATGCAGAAAAATGCAAATGTAATTGGAGTTATTCCCAAGTTGATATTTAGGAATAATCTAGCTCAAAGGTCTTTAAGTCAGCTGGTTGTAACGGAAGATATGAAAGCGAGAAAGGCAAAAATGCACGAATTATCAGATGCGTTTATAGCTTTGCCGGGCGGATTTGGCACTCTCGAAGAATTGTTAGAGGTAATAACCTTAAAGCAATTGAAGTATCATAATAAGCCGATTGTTTTAGTAAATACAAATGGGTTTTATAATAAATTAAATGACGTGTTTGAGCATTTATACACCGAAAACTTTGCAGGCAAACGCTACCGAGCTTTGTATCATTTTGCAAATAATGTGGAAGAAGCAATGGATTATATAAACAACTATAAACCTGCTGATTTGACCAATAAGTGGAAAAAATAGCACGGTAATTAATGCCTGCTACTAATATTAGAGTGCAAACTCCACACCTCAAAGGTAAAACAAAATTTCAGTTTTTAAGAATTACAAATTGGCAAATATGCTGTAGCACTAATCCATGTTTGAAAATTGTTGCTTCCAGAGTCGGTAATAAGATTGTTTCTTTTGCATTAAGCCTTCGTGTGTTCCAACTTCCATAATTTTGCCTTTTTGCAGAACAACTATTTTGTCTGACTGCATTACAGTGCTGAGGCGATGAGCAATAAGAATGATTGTTTTATTCTGTTGTTTCAGCAAATCAACGGTGCGTTTTATGTATTGCTCGGCGGCAGAGTCGAGCGAGGAGGTAGCCTCGTCAAGTATCAGTATTTCAGGCTGTTTGTATAAGGCACGAGCTATGGCAATGCGTTGTTTTTCGCCACCCGAAAGCGATGCACCGTTTTCGCCAATGTAGGTTTGAAATCCATCGGGCAGACTTTCGATAAAC
>PDWI01004449.1_pt1 | contig 18789 bp, 15 predicted proteins | sample 1430891 | NCBI WGS metagenome assembly PDWI01 (sample SAMN01162508, study PRJNA174530) | Oral metagenome, whole genome shotgun sequencing project. | biome: Marine environment; feature: Marine mammal; material: Swab sample of the gingival sulcus; isolation source: swab sample of gingival sulcus...
AATCTTATACAAAGACCTAATTTTATTAAAAATTTCTTCCCAGAAACTTTTGAAAGTTTTCCGTGTAATTTCAAAAAGTTTCTGGGAAAACTTTTTTGAGTATTCCATATAACTTTCTAAACTTGTCTAAATATCACAAATCGGAACACCTACAAAATGATTTATTAAACCTTTGAAAATTAAGATTGACGCAGAGGTAAGAGAAACAATAGGATAAGAATCGTTTTTAGTATATTTGTGCAAAATAAATTTAGACTAATAATGATGACGAAATACAATCAGTTGATTATAATTTTGTTTCTTTGCTTTTGTTCTTCAGCACAAGTGAAAGCTCAAGAAACAAACAAAGACAAGCATTGGAAAAGTTATGTGCAAAAACTTCCGTCAAGAGCAAAATACTTTTATAAACATCAAGTAAATCTTGAACTTCCAAGTCAAATAGAGCAAGATACCGTTCTTAATTCCTCCCCGCTTGTACGCTATCTTTTGTCTGAAGATTATCAAGGCAAAGGAGCGAGCAATCTGCTAAGTACAAGCCTTATATTACCTCTAAACTATCAAAGTATTTCTGTCAAAAGCTTAAGAGAGGCTCAAGAAATGCTTAGGATAGATACTTGCTTTAGGGCTTTTTCTTTGATTAAAAGCAAAGAAGATAGTTTTATTGCTAAATCCGTAGAAAACATTGTACAAAAATGGGAAATTGAATATGCTTTGTATAACATTATCACAAATCATTTGCAGACAAAATATATCAATCAATACGCTTTTACGAACTTAAACTCTAATAAACAACAAAGAGGTTTTAGCTTGGAACAAGAGAAACCTTTTGTTCCAAAAATCAAGGAAGCTAAAGTTCAAAATGATGATATGAAGAATATTATTCAGACACTTCAGCTTAAGACATTTGAAAAAAAACATTGGCTTCCAAGCTTCGAGAGCAGTGTGCAATTTTCTCAAAATTATGTTTCGGAGAATTGGCATAAGGGAGGAGAAAGTAACCTTAACTTACATACTCGAACGTACTTTAAGCTTGAATATCGCTCGGATAATGGTAAGACTATTTGGAATAATGAAATTGAAGATAAATTAGGATTATATTCAGCTCAAAACAACAAAAGCGAACAAGCTTACCGTATCTCTAGCGACCTTCTTCGGCTTAGGAGCAACTTTGGTCTAAAGGCTATGGGACGTTGGTATTACACACTTGACGGCGAATTTAAGACGCAACTCTTCAACACCTACAGGGATAAAAACAATACACAAGTTTTGCAGTCGGCTTTTCTTGCTCCTTTTCACTTTAATATGGGGCTTGGTATGAAGTTCGCCTATGGAAAAACAGGGAAAATATATGGCAGTAAGTTTAGCTTTTCAACCAATATTGCTCCTTTATCTTTTACCTATAAAAAGACTTTTCGTGATGACATAGAACTAAGTCGCCACGGTTTTAACCTTGACAAAATGAGTGATTACAGCCTTGGTTCTACAATTAAAATGCAATTCAATTGGCATTTTAATATGGATATTAGTTGGTTTTCTAGACTTTACTTCAATACCTCTTACAGCCACGTAGAGACGGAATGGGAGAATACTCTCAATATGAAAATAGGGCGTTACTTCTCTACACGTATCAATCTACATCTTCGTTATGATGACTCCGTACCGCCTCAAGAGAATTGGCAACGCTACCTGCAAATCAATGAATTGTTAAGTTTTGGTTTTAACTACAGATTATAGGGAGAGAATTAAGCAGGGATAAATAAGGTAGTTTCTTTTCTTTGTTGTATCTTTGCAGTCGGTAGAAAAAGAAATATGATAAATAGAATACTTATACGAACACGTGTCTTGCAGCTTGCTTATGCATCTCGGAGTAATGATGCAGTAAGTCTTAGCGAGGCTCTGATGAAGCTGAAAGAAAGTCTTTCGGATACTTATGACTTATACTTATTTTTACTAAAGCTTGTACCTGAACTGACTGCTTTCCATAGTGAAAGACAGGAAGTCCGTAAGCTCAAACGTTTGGCTACAAAGGAAGATTTAAGCCCAAATAAGCGTTGGGCTGAGAATAAGCTTGTCGCAAAGTTAGAGGAAGCGGAAGGTTTAAGCTCTTGGTACAATTCGTCAATGTTTGATTGGTTGAGCGACCAAGAAGTGCTTCGTCGTTTGGCGAATAAAATTGAAGAGTCGGAGCTTTATGCTATTTATAAGAAGAGTGAAGACAGCTTTGAAGCTGACCAACGCTTCGTTGTAGATGTTTTCAGAAAAATTATTGTTCAAGATAAGTATCTTGCAAACTTCTTAGAGAGTTATTGTCCTTATTGGGATAGCGAACTAGAAGGTGTAGAGAAAATTGAGTGTGAGGAGCGACCACGGGAAGAAGAATTGGAAGAGTGTGTCGCAGAAGCTCGCCAAGAAGGACGCTATTCATCGCAAACGCATAAGCTCGTGCCTGTAGCTATCGTTAAGGAATTTGTTGATAAGACGCTCCGAAATATCCGAGAAGAGGAATCTGCCGATGATGCAATTATGCCGATGTATAAAGATGAAAGTGATGAACGCTATGGAACACATCTCTTACGTCAAATCGTTCTAGCAAAGGACGAACATCGTGAACTAATCCAACAGCACGCTTCTGAACGTTGGGAACACGAACGTTTAGCTTTGATGGATATTCTGCTTATGGAAATGGCAATTATTGAGTTCTTGCATTTCCCAAACATTCCTACTCAGGTAACTATCAATGAATACGTTGAGCTTAGTAAGTACTACTCAACGCCTAATAGTGGAGCTTTCATCAATGGAGTGCTTGATAGCGTCGCTAAGAAACTGAGAGAAGACGGAAAGATATTGAAATAATAGTATATAATATAAGAAAGAAAAGATATGAATTTAATGTTTTTGCAGGCAAGTAGCCAAGGAAGTGCTTGGACTATGCCACTAATGATGGTGTTAATCTTTGTTGTGTTTTGGTTCTTTATGATTCGTCCACAGCAGAAGAAACAAAAACAACTAGAAGAAGCTCGTAACAATATGGGGAAAGACGATAAAGTCATTACTTCAGGAGGTATTTATGGCGTTATCAAAGGAGTTAAGGACGAGTATTTTATCGTTGAAGTGGCAGAGGGTGTGCGTATGAATATCACACGTTCGTCTGTATTTCCTGCTGGTGAAGAACCTGTGGCAAACAAGTAAACATAAATAGCATTTAAGTCGTGAAGTTAAACCTCTCGACGACTTCTTTCAAAAGAAGTAAAAAGCTTGATAAGAAAGGTCTTGGAGGAGCTAAACGCCGTCGTAAGCGTTTCGGAGCTTCTCCCTTGACTTTTTTTGTTTTTTTTGCTCTTGCTTCAGCTTTTTGGGTGCTGAACAGAATGCAAACAAAGTTAAGTAGAGAGTTAGATATTGTAGTTTCTCTAAAGGAGCTTCCGCTCTCTTATTCTGTTAAGAACCATTACTACCAAGATACGATACATCTGCGAGTGCTTGATTTTGGCTTTGAGCATATTCGTTATGATATAAATGAGTTAGCTCCTATAATGCTTCCTCTTCATTATGACAAGAATAATCATCCTTATCTTTCGTTAAACAAAGAGGAGCTAAAGCAAGAGATTGCTATGCGTCTCTCTCCGACAGCTTTTGTTCAGAGACAGAGTGTTGAGTCCTATCATTTAGATTTAGAGCCTAGAAAAAAGAAAAAAGTTCCCATTGAGCTTCAAGCTAAGCTTGAGACTGCTAGCGGTTACACGATTATGAAGCAAACCTTAATTCCTGATTCTGTTTTTGTCTATGGCGAGCGTTCGGTATTAGATAGCTTGAAGTCTTTGCAATGTGTTTATCCTAAAAACAAGAATTTGTCAAGTTCTTTGAGTCAAAAACTTAAGCTAGCTTTACCTTATGGTGTACATAGTGATAGCGATGAAGTCCTGCTTAATGTAGAAGTCGAGGAACTTACTGAGCAGGTATTTACCTGTCCTATTCGTAAGCTTAATGTTCCTCAAGGGATTAAGCTAATCGCTTTGCCAAGTGATGTTATTGTAAGAATGACTTTGCCTCGCCCTTGTCATAATGATTTGCACGAAGCGGATATTGTTCCTATGATTGATTATCGAAGTGCTTCGGAAGATGAAGAAGTGAGCGAATTAGAGGTTGTACTTAAGAATTATCCTGATTTTATTCGTTCTGTACACATAGAGCCTAAGAGCGTTCAGTTTGTTATAGAAAAAGAATAAGGGAATGCTTAGTATTGGTATCACGGGAGGTATAGGCAGTGGAAAGACGCATATCTCGGCTATTTTTAAGGCTTTGGGCTATCCTATTTTTGATTGTGATAGAGAGGCTAAAGCTTTGTATGATACTGATGCAGAACTTAAAGCTAAGCTTATTGCTCTATTTGGAAAAGAGCTTTATGAGACAGAAGACGGACGGCTTGACAGACAGCTATTAGGAAATATCATCTTTTCTTCTGATAAGGCACTTAAAGAGGTCAATGCTTTGGTACATCCTGCTGTAAGACGTGCATTTGTATTATGGAGGTCTAAGCAGGAGGAACTAGGTCATAAGCTTTGCTTTTTGGAGAGTGCTATACTCTTTGATAGTAAGCTATCTTCTTTATTGGATAGGAATATTCTTGTTTATGCAGATGAAACGGCTCGACTTAGGCGAGCAATGGCAAGAGATGGCGTAAGTGCGACGCTTATTCGCCAGAGAATGGCTAAGCAGATGAGTCAAGAGGAAATGAAGACTTTGGCTGATATTACTATTTATAATAATGACAATCAGCCTCTTTTAAGACAAATAAACAAATTCTTAGAAGAAATTCTCTAAAAATACCAGCTTATTAAGCTTATTTTTCGTGTATTTAAGAGAGTGTTTGTATCTTTGTCTAGCTAATTTGATTTGAAATAGAAATAAATATAGATAAAAATGGCAGTTTTAGGAAAGATTAGAGACAATGCAGCAATGCTTGTTATTGTGATTGCTGTAGCACTTGGAGCGTTCATTATCGGTGATGCTTTGCGTTCGGGAACTACTTGGTTTGCTGCGAGCAAACGTGTAGCTTTGGAAATTGATGGAGAGAAAGTTCCTATTGAGGCATATAGTGCTAAGCTACAGTTAAAAGAAGAACAGATGAAAGATCGTGGGCAACAGCTTAGTGATGAGCAACGTATGATGCTCAACAACCAAGTAGCACAAGAATATGTTGCAGATTATGCAATGAATAAGCTTGCAGAGAAGGTTGGTGTATCTGTTTCTCCTGAGGAAGTTTACGCTTTTATTACGGGGACTAACGTGCCTGTTGCTCCTATGGCTCAGCAGTTCTTTGGTCAGTTTGGAATTGACACTCAGAATACGGAAGCTGTAACTAGCTTTATTGACCAAATGAAGCAGTACGCATCTCTTTCTGCGAACGAACAAGCACAACTACGTTCAATACATAATCAATGGATAGAGCTTCAAAAGAACATCAAAAGTAATCGCTTGCAGACTAAAATGGCTACTTTGCTAAGCCGTTCGTATAAGCTTACAAATCTTGATGAGGAATTGACATCTTCTGCTTCTCGTCAAGTGGCATTAGTTCGCTCTTCTGCTTCTTTAATTAGTGATAGCACAAGTCGTGCGACAGAAGAAGAAATCAAGAAGTATTATGATGAACACAAGGACTTCTTCCGTACACAAACACCTTCAGCTGAAGTAAATCTTATTAGCGTTCAGGTAGCACCTTCGGCTGATGATTATCAAGCTTATGCTAACGAAGTAGATGCGCTTTACGAAAATCTATTAACTACTACAGAACGTGCTTCTCAGGACTTGCTTCGTAACTACTCAAATAAGTTCACAAGCAAGGCTTTCCTTACACTTGCGGAATTAGAGCAAATGGGCATTGGTGCTGATGAGGTTGAGTTTATCAAGACAAAAGCAGTTGGAGACGTTTACAAGTCTAATCTGATTAACGACCGCTATAACGTTCTTAAGCTTACGGCTAAGAAGAATGCTCCTGCATCTCTCGGTATGCGTATCGTTATGCTTGATAGTATGATGTCTGCAAAGTCTGATAGCCTTATGAATGCTTTAGCCAAAGGAGCTGACTTCACTAAACTTACTAAGGAACATAACTTAGACCCAACATTAGCTGAGAATGGAGGTTTCGTGAAGATTCCTAATCGTATGGGAGCTATGGATAGCACATTCACTGAATTCCAATTGGCACAAATGGGCTTAGATACACTTTATAAAGCTAACATTGGTTCAGTTATTGCTCTTGACAGAGGAGAGAACAAGATGCTCGTTAAGGCAGTAGAGCCAAAAGCAAACGTAGAAAAGTATCAAATCCTTTATGCGACTATCCCTGTTGAGTTCTCGGACAAAACTTACAACGATAAATACACTGCTCTAAATACTATTTTAGGAGCGAACACTTCTTTCGAGAAGAAAATGGAAGAAGCTCGCAAGGCTGGTTTCAACGTAACAGAAAACGTAAGCATCTCTACAGAGAAACCTCAGATTGCAGGAATTCCAAGCTCTCGTCCAATTATTTCTTGGGCAATGGAAGCTGAAGACGGAGCCGTGGTAGAGAAACTTTATCGTTGTGGTACAGAAAACTTAGCTATTGCACAAGTAACAAAGCACTATCCTAAGGGATTTGCTCCCCTAGCTCTTGTTCGTGAACAGATTAAGGCTCGTGTAGAGGCGGATAAGCAAGCTGAGCAAATGGTTAAGGAGCTTGAAGCAGATAAGCTAACAACTCTTGAAGCTTATGCTACTAAATTAGACACGAAGATTGACACACTTGTAGCAGTAAACTACGACGTTCGTGGAATGGAAGGGGCGAAGTTCAATGGTATAGCTATGACTACAACTCTTGGAGAACTTTCTAAGCCTTTTGCTTCTAACCAGCAAGTAATGGTTGTGCAAGCAATCTCGGAGAAGGCAGAAACTTCAAAGGCTCAAACAAAGCAAAAGGAAGCTGACCTTGGTCGTCAGTTGAGCTACCGCTCGTTTGCAAATCTATTACAGAGCATCAATGTTGAGGATAATAGAACTCGTTTCTACTAATTCCCTCAGTTAATATAATGTGATAAAGGTTGTCCAATTAGGGGCAACCTTTATTTATGATTTTATCATTAGACGAAAAAAAGAAATGAAATACTTACTCGGATTAACGCTCACAGAATTAAAGCTTATTGTAAAAGAATTGGGAATGCCCTCTTTCACGGCAAAGCAAATCTGCGAATGGCTCTATGTCAAGCAAGTTAGCACGATTGAGGAAATGACAAACATTTCAAAAGTCAATCGCTTGCGTCTTGCTTCGGAGTATGAAGTTGGGCGTAAAGCTCCGAAACTCTACGAGACTTCGCAGGACGGCACTCGCAAATATCTCTTTGAAGTAGAGCGAGGAATGATAGAGGCGGTCTTTATTCCTGACGGGAAACGTGCGACCCTTTGCATCTCCTCTCAAGTGGGGTGCAAGATGAATTGCCTCTTCTGTATGACAGGGAAACAAGGTTTTACTAAGCATCTCTCATCGACGGAGATTATCAATCAAATCCTATCGGTTGAGGAGGCTAAATCTCTGACAAACATTGTTTATATGGGAATGGGAGAGCCTTTAGATAATATTGATAACGTCTTAAGTACGATAGAAGTTCTAACTGCAGATTGGGGCTTAGCGTGGAGCCCTAAGCGTATTACTTTATCGACTATTGGCGTTAAGAAAGGCTTGGAGCGTTTCCTTGCAGAGACTAAGTGCCATTTAGCAGTAAGTCTGCATAATCCTTTTAGTCAGGAGCGTAAAGAAATTATGCCTATTGAACAGGCAATGCCTTTGACAACAACACTTGAGCTAATTCGTAACTATGATTTCTCAGGGCAACGTCGTGTTTCATTTGAATACATTCTATTTGACGAATTGAATGACAGCAAACAGCACGCTAAAGAGTTAGGGAAACTTTTGCGAGAAATCCCTTGTCGCATCAACTTAATTCCTTTTCATCAAATTCCGAATGTTCCCTTGCATCCCTCATCTAAGGAGCGTATGAATGCTTTCAAATTCCACTTAGAGGCTCAAGGTTATACGACAACGATTCGGCTTTCTCGTGGGGAAGACATTTCTGCCGCTTGCGGAATGCTTTCAACTAAGGAGCAAATGCAAAAATCCTAAACGCCTTTTTTCTCACAAAAAACGCCTCATTTACTAGATACGTATCTAGCAAAAACTGCACCTAGGAGCAAATTTTGCTAGTCCTAGGAGTAAGTTTTCTTAGACCTAGGACTAAATTTTGCTAGACCTAGGTGTAAGAAATGCTAGACCGGGGTCTGGTTTTTACGGAGTATATACTTAGCGACAACGGAGTATATACTTAAATTTTGCTAAGTATATACTCCGTGAAAAGGGCGATTTTAGGGCTAAAAAAAGTTTAGCCTAAAGTTTCAAAAGTTTAAGCTAAAGTTCAAAAAGTTTAGGCTAAACTTTTTTGGCTTTAAGCTAGGGGAAAATTAGGCTAGGCTAAGCGAAAAAAAAATGACCCTCAAAATTTTCAAATTGAGGGTCAAAATTTTTAAGGCTAGTTTTCCCTATTTTTCTCCACAGCCTAATTTTTCCTACCCTATAGGGTAGATTTTGCTACCCATATGCCTAAGGTTTACTACCCTTATGGGTAATTTTTCTTACCCTTATGGGTATTGGATGCTACCCTTATGGGTACGAAAATTTAGCCTTATGGCTAGCGAAAACTTGCCTTTAGGCTAAATTATTTGGCTTGCTTGAGCTACGTAAAATAGTAATGGATTGTAATGGCTTAAAGTTGGGGAGGTGCAACTGATAGTATTGCATTAGTCGGTCAAGGATGCGTCCCCGTTGTGCTTTGTTATACTTAAAAAAGGCTAAGTTTTGATAGTTCATTCTTACGAATAATTTCAGATGCTTAGTCTCCTCCAAGTCTAAAATGTAATCACTGATTAAAGGATTGGTCGTGAAGATGCCATTCGCCATATCAAACCACTCTTGCTTTATCATTGAATTTGTGTTAAATTCAAGTAGTGGCGAAACCGCAAAATACTCCAAAAGCTGATAGCTAAAGCATAAGTAGAAGTTCGCAATGCCCTTCTCTAGCCTATTAAGGAGGTTAAAAGAGTAACTAAGAAAGTCGTAAAGTTCTTCGTCAGCTTCCGCCAGAGTAAGCGTGCGGTAGAGTAATTCACTGATGAAAATCGCTTGACTGCACTTATTCGCTTGGAGCTGAATGCTATGGTTAGGATTAAGCACTTTCATCTCTTTGATGTAGGCTAAATCTCTACGAGGTTTTAGTTCTAATAATAGTTCAACTTCACAGAGAGGAGAGAGGACGCTTGCCCCTCTTTTTCTTCGGCTTTTCTTATTTGGGAAGAGTACGCCAATGCGTCCTCGCTCAAGCGTATACAGATGTACAATGCTGTACTTATCGTTGTAGGGAGTGCGGTGAAGGAAAAAAGCTTTTGTGTGAATAAACATAGCATAAATAAGAAGGCTACCCTCTTAAAATTAAGAGTAATAGCCTTCTTTATTTTGATTGTAAGCTTTGAGAACTAATCTACTTGAATAACTAATACCTTTGATGAAGACCAAAATGCCTTAGCATCTTTAATGTTTAGTATTCTGTTGTTATCCTCATCAAGCATAAAGCTATAAGAGCTTTCGGGGTGTAGCGTCAGAACTTTCGCTTCCTTACTGTGTGTTAGTATTTGATTAAGCTCTCTTAGGTCGCCCTTTGTAAAGTAGCTCTCGTTAGCATTCTCAGCTTGAATATGTCCACGACTTAAGATTTTCATATCCTTAAGGTCTCGCTTCGTACCAATACAATAACGAACAGCATTTAGACGAGCTTCTTGCTCTTCAAGCTCACGACGCTGAGCCTCTGTTCTATTGTTAAGAGCTTCAAGGTCTCTGTTAAGTCCATTAACCATTGCGTCAAGCTCTCCAATAATAATGTTTCTTTTTCTTAGAGCTTCCTCTAGCTTAATGACCCGCTCTTTTTGACTTTTGACTGTTTGTCTCAAAGCATTGAGCGTTTTACGCATAGCTCTATTACCTCGTTCAGAGTCCGTAAGCTTTTTGCTAAGAGCCTCCAAAGTCTCTCCATTAGTACGCAATTTCTCTCCGATAAGCATCATATTATCTTTGATACGTTCACGTTCGCTTTTTCTAAGTTCGCCTCGGCGAGGATTTATGTTAATCATATTTTCTACAGACTCAATGTCTTGAAAATTAACAAGAACACTCGCAACAAGAGAGTCTGTTTGACTTAAATCTCTGGAAAGAGCTTGCTCAACGGTTGCGATAGAATCGTATTGAGCTTTCAATGCCTTGTAGGCTGAAGAGTTCTCTCCACAAGAGAACAAGCCCAAAGAACAAAGTAATGGTAATACTAAATCCTTTTTCATAATATAATCTCTATTATTTGTTATGCTTTATTTTCGGCAAAGATAGTGTTTTTTCCTATAATCACGACAAACTCCCCCCTTGGTGCTGTCTCAGTAAAGTGTGCTATCACTTCAGCTAATGAACCTCTGACTATTTCCTCGTGTAGCTTGCTTAGTTCTCTGCAAACTGCTACTTGCCTATCCGCTCCACATACTTCCTCAAATTGCGTCAGAGTTTTGATTAGACGATGAGGAGATTCATAAAGGATAAGCGTTCTATCTTCTTTGGCAAGAGCTTCAATCTTCGTTTTGCGTCCTTTCTTTGGAGGAAGGAAACCCTCAAAGATAAAGCGGTCAGCAGGCAAACCCGAAGCAACCAAAGCAGGGATTAGAGCCGTCGCACCAGGGAGACATTCCACTTCTATGCCACGAGCAAGGCAAGCACGTACGAGCAGAAACCCAGGGTCGCTAATAGCAGGTGTGCCTGCATCAGAAACGAGTACAACGTCTTCGAGTTCTAAGATTTTATCGCAGATGCGTTCTACCTGCTGATGTTCATTATGAATATGATAGCTCTTAAGCGGACATTTAAGTTCGTAATGCTTAAGCAAAAGCCCCGTTGTTCGGGTGTCTTCTGCAAGAACAAGCTTAGCCTCTTTAAGCGTACGTAAAGCCCTAAGTGTTATATCCTCTAAGTTCCCAATAGGCGTTGGAACTAATGTTAATTTTGCCATTTCAAATTACTCTTCTAATAAATACATTGGCGAAGGAGTATGACGGTTGAGCGTCATCAAATCTAGGTCTTTGCCCGCCCTTATGCCCTCAAGAAACAATCGGTTATCAATGGTCTTTAAGCATAATTCAGGGCTATTGTTTTCTTTACTTAGATGACAGAGCCAAACCTTCTTTAAGTCTTGATGATAAATTTTAGCTAATAAATCTGCCGTCTCTCTATTTGAAATATGCCCTAAAGGTCCTGAAACTCTTTTCTTTAAGAAAGCAGGATAATTGCCAGAGAAAAGCATATCTTCATCATAATTAGCTTCTACAACGAGGTAATTTGCCAATGAAGAATAATACTCAATATCAGCTGTAATCTCGCCAATGTCCGTTGCTAGGGTAAACTTAAAGTCTCTTAAGCGAATATGATAGCCAAAGTTCTCTTTGCTATCGTGTGGAACTAAAAAAGCTTTGACTTGGAAGCCTAAGATATTAGTTTCTTCGTCAAGACTTAGGTAGCGACGATAAGGACTGAGGTCTTCATAGATATAGCGACAGTGTGCAATAGCACGATGTACTTTCTCTGAAGCATAAACAGGACAATGACAAAGGCTCGTTAATTGCCCTACAGTACGAATATGGTCAGCGTGATTATGCGTAATCAAGATAGCTTTGATTGTTCCATTTTTGAGATTTATACCTTCGTGGTTCAAGGCTTTACTAATATCAGCAAGAGGGATTCCTGCATCAATCAATATACCTCCGTTTTCATTTCCCAAATAATAGCAATTTCCACTACTGCCACTTGCTAAACACATAAATTTAATCACGTCTTTCTCTTTTTATCGCCCTTGTATCATTGTCCAACAGCTCAATTCGTGATTATCTCTATCAATACAGAATTCCCCTCTAAGAGAATTTGCTACAAGGAAACGAACTTCTTCAGGACTAAGCTTTTGCCCAAAAAGAATCATTAGCTTAGCCAAGGCCGCTTCGGTAGTCATATCATAACCGCAAATAACACCTATTTCATCAAGAATATGTCCTGTTTCGTAGCGGGTCATATCTACTCGCCCTGAATGACATTGTGTTACATTTACAATAAGCACCCCCTTAGCTATAGCCTCTTTTAGAGCTTCAATAAACCATTCAGTCATAGGAGCATTACCACTACCAAAAGTTTCTAAAACAACTCCTCTCAGCCCTTCAATGGACAAAACAGCCTTAACAACTTCAGGGGTCATCCCAGGGAAAATCTTTAAGACAACAACGTGCGGGTCCATTTCCTTATAAACGACTAACTTTTGCTTATTCTTTTGTCTGCGAATAAAGGAATCGTTATAACGAATGTCAATACCAACGTAAGCTAACTCGGGATAATTGTAAGACTTGAAAGCAGTAAAGCGTTCAGCACTAACTTTGCACGTGCGATTACCTCTCATTAAATAATTATTGAAGAATACACATACTTCTTGCACTCTAGGACTACCGTCTTCTTTTGTCGTTGCTGCAATCTCAATAGCAGTAATAAGGTTGTCTTTACCGTCAGTTCGCAAACGTCCAATAGGGAGCTGCGAACCCGTAAGAATGATAGGCTTAGCTAGATGACGAAACATAAAACTCAATACAGATGCCGTATAAGACATAGTATCCGTGCCGTGCAAAATAACAAAGCCGTCATAATTATCATATTCGTCCTCAATTATTGATGCAAGCTTAATCCATTCATTAGTAGAGATAGATGAAGAGTCAATCGGGGGAGTTACTTCTTTGACTGCAATTTGACAATCAATCTTCTTTAATTCAGGAAGTTCTTCCTCCAAATAAGTGAAATCTAAAGGGCGTAAGCATCCCGATGCGGGATTTTCCATCATTCCGATAGTTCCCCCTGTATAGATAATCAAAATCGATGTTACTTTATTTCTGTTTACTTGCTCCATAACGTATACTTCCTTAAGTTACACTTCCGTTTACAAAGATAAGAAACTTTTGTATCAGGGCAACCGACTCAATTTTTAGACTAATTTTTTTTGAAAAATACCACAAATCGGAACAGCTACAGGCTATTTTATTAAACCTCTGACAATCAACTCTATACAACGACTTAATTTTGTTAAAAAAGTTTCCCCGAAAACTTTCTAAAGTTTTCCGTGTAAGTTGAAAAAGTTTCTGGGAAAACTTTTTTGATTATTCCCACAAACTTCCCAAACTAATCTAAGCATCACAAATCGGAACATTGTCTTAGAACTTAAGCAAATAAAAATCTATTTATAAAAAGGGAGTAGGAAAATAGTTTCGGTTAAACTAAATAAAAAAAAACACCACGTGCTGCTGAAGTGAAAACTCCTAAAAACAGGATTTGAGGGCTTCTCCATCTTTGTAATCCGTTTGTTCAAAGAACTGCGGCCCGCCATTGAAAGAGAACACTACCTCGGTTTTCTTTTATGTACTGAGTCCCCTTAGCAAAACACGTGGTATTATTTTTATATAAACAAAGATATACAAGATTTTAGGAAACTCCAAAAGAATTTAGGATAAAAAAATATAGGAGTAGGCAATAAAACCCACTCCTATATTCAGATAATCAAATAAATTAGATGATTATTTTGCTGACTTAACAGCCTTAACTAATGCAGTAATTAGGCTTGCATCTTTCAGATACTCATCAAACTCAAGGTCTTCTTTTACCAAATGAAATAGTTGAGGGTTAAGCTTTATTGCTTGCTCCAAAGCCTTTTTTACTTCACGTTTGTCGTGCTGACGAGCCGAAAGCACCGCTTTCAAATAATAAGTCATACCATTAGGCGTAGCGATAGCCTTAAGCGTCTTCATAGCCTTGCGATAATCCTTATTTAGGATATGTGCCACGACAGAATTATTGCTTGCATAGTCTCCATAAAGCTTCTGAGCCTTAGCATATTCGCCTTGCTTGAGGTACAAGTAACCAAGAGCTTGTCCGCCTTCAGGAACATCTGTAGCCATAGCAATCAAGTCTGTTGCTTCTTGCGTCTTACCTTGTGTCAGATAGATTAAGCCCTTATTCATCTTTGTAACATTATTGCTTGCACACTTCTCAGCTTTCTTGAACCAAACCTCCGCAAGGTCAAGCGTTCCTGCTTGATAAAGCACAGCTCCGATATTGTTATAAGCACGATAATCCTTAGGGAAAATCTTATTAACAATGCGATAAATCTTAATCTTTTCTTGTCGGTCTTGAACTAAAGTAGCTGCGTGAAGTAGTTCTTCGATAGATAGATACCCAGGGGCTTTCTTGACCCAATCAAGGATTTCTTCATCTGTTTTCCCAATGATTTCAATGTTTGCGACAAGACGAGAGCGACGCAGTTTTGGCAAAATCTCATCAGCAAGCTGGGAGAAGACAGCCGATATATTCTTAATCTCACGCTCACGGCTTTCTGCATCAGGGTACATCTCTAGGACACGAAGCACTAGGTCTTTATCCTGCAAGTCGCTAGCCTCTACGAGCTTCTTAAAGCCTTCCCAATCCTCTGCAGTATAATGAGCGTTAATCTCTACATCGGACATTTTTTGCTTGCGGAATTCACGCTTTAGCACTGAACGAGTATTCTTCTCACGAGACTCAGAAAGTCTTTCGTTTAATTCTTGATTACCGTCAGGCGAAGCATAAGCTTGCACCTCAACGCTCACCTTTTGATTAGGCGTTTCCTTAGCATTCTGAACGATATACTTCCACTCCTCTACATCTTCCTTATTAGCTTCTGATGAACGTACATTGGCTTGCTGAATTTGGAACATTATGTTTGCATCATAAGCTTCTTTGATAATGCGTTGGAAACCGTCAGGAGCAAGAGCGGGACTAATCCCTTCAACTGTTGCATAGCTCTCTGTAACACGCACACCTTCTGCGATACGCAATTCGGGAAGTTGTTTCCACGATGACCCCTTCTTCACAGCAAGCTTGAGGAATAGAGTTCCTGATTTCATTTGAGGAACAAAAGGAATCACAAAATTAAAGCTTTCATTTGCTCCAGACTTGTAAGGCATTATTGTATAATTGTTGTAAGCTTTCTCTCCTTGGAAGTAAACATCCTTAGCCGAACGCTCTCCGCCTGCATAACGAATCACAGGTGTAATACGTAGCACTGCTTTCTTAGGGAAAGACTTCTTAGGGAAATTCAAATGAACCTTTCCCTGTACTTGATTAGCTACAAGCTCAATAGGTTTTGGTTCTACATAGACTTGCTTGTTAGTTAGCTTCAAACTTTTACAGCTTCCTAACAAAAGCGTTGCACCTGCCAAGGCAAGCACCTTCAATACATTCTTCATTTTAATCTTATATTTTAACTATTAACTTTTCTTTTTCTGACAGCTTGAATAATGTAAACAAGCAGAGCAAGGAATAGAATTACTTGAGCAACAATAGAAGCTAGTTCAGTAATTTCTAAACTCTTTGGCTTGAAATACATTTCAATCTTATGTTCTCCTTTAGGGATAAATGCTCCACGAAGTGTATAGTTCGTTCTTATAATTGGCACTTCCTTGCCGTCAATCATAAGATGCCAACCTTTAGGGTAATAAATCTCCGAGAAGACGGCAAAAGTCTCTGTCGCACAATTTGCCGAATAACTTGCCTTATTAGGCGTATAGCTATCTAGTTTGATTGACGAAAGCTCTGCATTTGCCGAATAAGGCTTATCATAATCCTTTGGCAAATCATCTCGCTCAATGATTGCCTTTGTTCTCAAATCTTCGTTTGATAGAGCAGACATAGCCTCTTCGGCATCGCTCACAATAGAAAGATTATTGACGAACCACGCAGAGCCAAAAGCTTCATTATTCTTTAGAGCTAAGTACTTTCCTTGTTGCGTTCTTTGGATAATATAACGTGTATCTAGCATATTGAGTACAGCTTTATTACCCTTTGCAATCTGATGTTCAATCAAATCTTGATAACGACTAAGTTTAGCTGCGTGATAGCCTCCGATACTGCGATGATTGGCACTCGTCGTAGCATCATTAAAGCTACTCACAGCCATATTATAGACACGAAAATGTGGGTCTTTGTCTTGAGCAATCACTTTATCGGCTTGAGTAATTGGCTTTGCCATTGCCTCAACACGCCCCATATCTACGAACTTATCATCGTTGAGATAACGCTTATCTACCGACCATAAGTCCACAAAACTAATAAGCACGACTAAGGCAAGGCATAGTTCTTTTCTTAACTTACCATAATGATATAAGGCACAAGGCACAAGCGATAAAGCAATAATCCAGACCGAATGCCAAGCATCGCTAGACAGAACCGAAGCACGTAAATCTTTTAAGGCATCAAGCACTTCCGTTACCCCTCCTTGAGAGAGGACAGACTTAAATAGCTCACTTTCTCTATCGCTCAAGAAGTCAAAGAATAAGTTCGGCACAAGGGCAAAGAGCAAAGCTAAACCCATAGTTGCAGACAGGCTAAAAATTAGCTCATTACGATGCTCTTTGATTAACTCTTGAGGAGCTTTTATAAACTCTACTAAAGTTAAGATTGCTAAAGTTGGAATGGTAAACTCTGCCACGACAAGGATAGAAGAAACTGTTCTAAACTTATTATATAGTGGGAAATAATCAATAAATAAGTCGCTGAACCACATCAGATTATGCCCCCAAGAGAGCAGAATGGAGAGCAATGTCCCCGCAAGCAAAGCCCATTTCATCGGAGTTTTGATGACAAAAACCCCTAAGATAAATAGGAATAGCACGAAAGCTCCTACATAGACAGGTCCTGAAGTAAAAGGTTGGTCGCCCCAATATTGGCTCATCTGAGCAAGCACTCGCTGATACTTAGGTTCAACTTGCGACATCAATTCTTCATCTTGCCCAACATAAGCCGAAGAGCCTCCATAGAGATTCGGTACAAGAAATGTTAAAGTCTCTGCCTTACCATAGCTCCACTGCGTAATATAGGCTTTATCCAAACCATTATTTTCTGTTTGCTTTGGAGCAAGAGCCGAACCTGCACGCATCGTTTCCTTGCTGTACTCATAGGTATGGTAAAGGTTTGAAGCATTCATCGCAATAGCTAAAACAGCCGAAACAAGGAGAGTTAAGCTTGCCGATACAAAGCGTTTGATTGCTTTCTGACGCAATGCTTCGATGAAGAAAGCGATAAGTATAAAGCCAATCAAGAAAGCAAAGTAATAGCTCATCTGAACGTGATTGGACATTAACTGCAAGCTAGCGAAGAAAGTTGTAATAATCCCCCCTTTGAGGTATTGCCCTTTATAAGTGTAAATGATACCCGCTATCGTTGGCGGAATAAAGGCTAGCACCATTAACTTCCAAATATGCCCTGCGTCAATTAGGATTATGAAGTAAGAAGAAAATGCCCAAAAGACAGCCCCAAGGAAAGCATACCAACGCTTCATACCAAGCGACTGCATAAAAATAAAAAAGCCTACAAGCATTGCAAAAAGCAACCAACTATAGCTCGGCATTAGGTTCAGAGGAAATTTCAGCGTATAACTATCTTGAGCTAATTTAAGCATCTTCAACGAGGGATAAGAAGGCGAAATCTGATACATTGGCATTCCGCCAAAGAGGCTATTCGTCCAATAAGAATGCTCGCCTGTCGCCTCTTCATAGTCTCGCACATCTTGAGCTGTACCGCTAGCTCCTGCGACATCTTGCTGAAAAAGGTCTCGTCCCTCCCACACAGCAGGCGAGAAATAAGCCAGACTAATCAAAGCAAATAGAGCTATAATTAAGGTATTCCAAAGCACGCCCCTCATCGGATATTTTTTATTTGTTTCTTTCTGTTCTTTCTGCGACATAGCACTTCTTTATAATAATCCGCTCAAAAATACACAAAATCCCCCCATTCTACAAAGAATCCCAGCGATAGCTCCTATGCTTTTAGCTGTATTCGTCTCAGTTTGTCCCGCTACAAACTCTCTTTTCTATGGGGATAGCTTTTCATTTCATTCCGTGGTGAAATAGATTTTTTTCCGAAATGAAAAACTTTTCACAGCGGAATGAAAGGTTTTACACTAGGGAATGAAATCTTCTCTTTTTCTAAAATCTTTTTTAACTAAGCGAAAGGGGGGAGGAATAGCTTAAAGTAGTTACTTATAAGTAAAGGAGAGCTGTGAGTAACTTCCCCCTACGGGTAGTAGCAATGCGAGCCAATCTTAATAAGATTTGGCTCGCATTGTTTTACATTTGTTGGCATACGATGAAAAATCCATGTCAAAATCAAGAATTTTTCAGAGATTCTTTTGTTGTATTATTTAGTCTAAAGTATAATAATAAATGTAATTAATTATGTGATGAAGAAAGAAAATAAACACATTCATAAGCTGCCTCAAGTTGTATTTTATAGTTTCAGTGGTCTTAGTCTATTAAAGAGTTTTCTCTTGATGGCGATGTTAAGGATTGGAAGCCATTCTCCTTTGGTCAATGATGAATGCTCTGATGATTGGTTTCGATGCAGTTTCACTAGAATACTGATAGTTAGTGTTCTAAGGTTTAATCGGTACAGACTTGTTTTTCTTAGGAAAATTCACTATAAGACACAAATACAACAGTCTAATAAACAGCCATATAAGATTGAAAATTTGTACCACACTTTTTCTTTTATCAGTTAAGTATTCTCAACAAGAATAAATAACTGATTTAATGCTCCTTAAAGCAACAATGTTACAAAGA
>PDWI01004452.1_pt1 | contig 18783 bp, 10 predicted proteins | sample 1430891 | NCBI WGS metagenome assembly PDWI01 (sample SAMN01162508, study PRJNA174530) | Oral metagenome, whole genome shotgun sequencing project. | biome: Marine environment; feature: Marine mammal; material: Swab sample of the gingival sulcus; isolation source: swab sample of gingival sulcus...
TGAGCCAGGATCAAACTCTCCAGTTTGATATCCTTACTACCGAAGTAGTATTCTACTTGAGAATTGCTCGTTTCGAATTACGAAACTTGCTTGAAGCCTCAAAAGCTTCGAGCCCGTTTGCTGTGTTGTTATTCAGTTTTCAAGGATCGTTGGCACGCTTTCCAAAAATGAAAAGATGCGGTACAAGGTCCGCTGTGCAACAAGAGCAATATTTTACTTCCTGATAACGCTCCTGTCAATCTCTTTTTTGGCAACAGAAGTTCAATTCCTGATCCTCTGCTGTAGAAGAGGCGTGAACATAACGGATCAGCCAACTTCGGTCAAGAACTTTTTTGGCGTTTATCTCTTTTTTTGAAATTAAGCAACTGCCTATATAGCCAAATCTCTCTGATCTTAATTGTTTTTTACCAATAACTACTCTACACTACTTCCCTTCAAATTCCATCATCGCATAGACAGCACAATCAGCAATACGTTCTCTACCTAAAAGATCGGGCAGTTCAACAAGAAAAGCACACTCCACGATCTCCCCGCCACACTGCCGCACCAATTTTACAGCGGCCTCAATTGTCCCGCCGGTAGCGATAAGGTCATCAACAATTATAATCTTCTCTCCAGGAGAGATCGCATCCTGATGCATCTCTACCTCGGCAGAACCATACTCAAGTTCATAGCTCGCACTTATTGTAGCTGCTGGAAGTTTCCCTTTTTTACGTACCGGAATAAACCCCAGCCCCAGTTTATAAGCAACGACAGCACCAAAAACAAACCCCCGTGCATCAATTCCGACAATCTTATCTATTTTTTTATCTTGATACCGATGACAAAGATGGTCGCAGGCGTAACGAAACGCAGCCGCATCCTTCATCAGGGTGGTGAGATCGCGAAAGATTACTCCTTCTATCGGCCAATCGACGATAGAACGTACTGTACTTTTCACATCCATTGCTTTCCCCTTTTCCATACAGTTATCTGATTGAAGAGTTGATTTATCCTGAACCGGCCTATACAGAGTATTTGATTTCTTTACATAGGGCAAGAGCTGATAATTTTCGTCTCTCCTCTTTTTCCTGTGCATTTTATTGAGACTTCCTGTACACTCAATGGTCCATTGATGGAAGAGTAAAAGCATAAGAAAACAGGGGAGTTCGCACAAATGGTAAAAGTAGGATTTATAGGTTGGCGCGGCATGGTCGGCTCTGTGCTTATGGAGAGGATGAGGGATGAAAATGATTTCCACGGTTTTGAAGCATCCTTTTTCACAACCTCACAACTGGGGCAAAATGGCCCTGCCACTCCTCAGGGAGAAAAACCCCTGCAAGACGCAAAAGATCCCGCCGCGCTTGCAGAAATGGATATCATTGTCTCCTGTCAGGGAGGAGCCTATACCAGTGATATCTATCCCAGACTGCGTAAACAGTGGGACGGCTACTGGATTGATGCCGCATCCACCTTGCGTATGGCTGATGACTCTGTTATCGTTCTTGATCCGGTCAATCACCATATAATAAAGAAAGGCCTTGCCGGGGGGATAAAGAACTATATCGGCGGCAACTGCACAGTTTCCCTGATGTTAATGGCCCTGGGTGGCCTGTTTAAAGAAAATCTGGTGGAATGGGTCAGCTCTATGACCTATCAGGCCGCCAGTGGTGCTGGTGCCAAAAATATGCGGGAGCTGCTGATCCAGATGGGTGAGATTGAGCAATCAGTTCACCCTCTGCTTGCCGATCCGGCAAGCGCAATTCTTGATATTGACAGAAAAATTACCCAAAAACTCACCGACCAAAGCCTCTCTGTTGAAAACTGGGGAGTTCCCCTGGCAGCGAGCCTTATCCCCTGGATTGATACCGAAGTGGAAAATGGTCAATCCAAAGAGGAGTGGAAAGGTTTTGTCGAAACAAACAAGATCCTGGGCAATACTGGCGATAGCCTGATTCCAGTGGATGGGCTCTGCGTCAGGGTTGGCGCACTGCGCTGCCATTCGCAGGCGTTTACCATAAAGCTGAAAAGAGATGTGCCAACGACAGAGATAGAGCAGTATCTTGCCCGTCATAACGAGTGGGTTAAGGTTATTGCAAATGAACGGGGAAAAACAGCTGCAGAGCTAACCCCTGCCGCTGTTTCCGGTACCCTCTCCATCCCCGTTGGCCGAATCCACAAGATGAAAATGGGACCAAAGTATCTTGCTGCATTCAGTGTTGGCGACCAACTGCTCTGGGGAGCAGCAGAACCCGTGCGCAGAGTGCTCAGGATAATACTTGACCATTTACTGTAAACTGTTGGTGTAACCAACACATTTCACATTGTAATTCACTTTAAACTCGAACAAAAGGTAAAGGACAGAGATGTTTTCAAGAAAAGCCCTATTAAAGGAAATTGCAGATAATTCTGTTTATGGTGTTATTGTTACTGATAAGGCAGGAATAATAAAAGGATATAATCACTGGTGCGTCGAAAACCTTGATTGGCAGCCAGATGTACAAACAGGGGAAGATCTCAATATTCTCTCCCCTGTCCCGCTTTACTCTTTCCATGCTTCTCAGCAACTCACTTTTCCTGATTTCTTTAATAAAAACAGAAACGGGGCGGTACGATTGGTTGTTACTGGTAAAAAAGGCAAGTCCTTACCGGTGCAAATCGCTATTCGGGAAGTCGAAAATGAAGGTGACGTGCTTATCATTTGTTATGTAATGCCTCTGTCACAGCACCAGATTTCTGAAGAAAAGAGAAAGGTCCTCCAGCAGAGAGTGAGTGCGCTGGCTTCCAGTACACCTGGTATTATTTTCCAGTGCGGTTATGAAAAGATTCGTCCGATCATCTATATAGATGACACCATCGAAGAGCTTTCAGGACTGCCATGCAATGATTTCCTCTCCGGAAAGGTTCAATATTCACAACTGGTTCGTCCGGAAGACGAAAAGAGAATATGGCATGCGGTCGGTCTTGCCCTACAACAAAGAGAACCCTATACCGTGGAGTATCAGATGCTGCATAGATCTGGGAAAACGACATGGGTTTCAGAAAAAGGCGAAGTTGTCCGTGATGAGAACGGAGTACCTCAATCCATTATCGGCATCATAACAGATAACACCCTGATCAAGGCCCTTAACGACAAGTTCGACAAGGCGATAAACGTATTTGACAAGGCAACGGCGACCATCGAATTTGACCTCGCCGGCTGTGTTATTACTGCCAACAATCATTTTCTCAAACTGTTTGACTACGACTCTATCGATGAGATCCTGGGCCACCACCACCGTCTTTTCTGCCTGCCTGAACACTACGCCTCAACAGAATATGAACAGTTCTGGAAGAAATTACGTGAAGGACAACCTGCCAGTGGCGAGTATCTGCGTGTCGGCAAAAATGGCAAAAGATGCTGGATTCAGGCTACCTACACCCCTATACTTGACGCAGCTGGCAAGCCCTGCAAGATAAAGAAGTTTGTTACCGATTTAGGAAAACGCAAGGCAATGGAGCAGGAGCTGCGTGTCGCTGGCGACAAAGCTAAAGCCGCCGTTGCAGCACAAAGATCTTTTATGACCAATATCAGTCATGAAATGAAAACTCCACTATACTCTATCACCGGTCTTACCGAACTTCTGCTGAAATCTCCGTTGAATAAAGAACAGAGTCAGCAGCTAAGAGTCATTCATAATGCCTCCTGTTCACTGCAGCGGCTGCTCGACAATATTCATGACATGCCACAACTTGAGAAAGATGCCATTACACTGGAAATCAACGATTTCAATATTATGGATCTTTGTCGACAGACTATCCAGACTCTGAGGTTTAATGCCGAACAGAAAGGGCTTGATCTTTTATTTAACCCGAGCAAGGATACCCCCGCTTATATCAAGGGTGATTCACTGCGTATCCAGCAGGTATTACTTAATATTCTTGGCAATGTCATAGAGTTCACAGAGCAGGGCTCTCTCACCCTCAATATCCAGTATAGGGAAGAACAGCTCCATATCCAGGTAGTTGATACAGGTATGGGTATAGACCAGGTATACCTCAAGCGCTTTTTTGACCCGTTCACCCAGGCGGAAATAGCGCCAGCCCGTCGGGTTGGCGACTCAGGGCTGGGAGCGGCGGTTGCCCGTAAACTTGTTGAGTTAATGGGCGGAACTATCAAAGTTGAAAGTAAACCCAATGTTGGTACAACTTTTTCCATTGCTATTCCGGCAGCAAAAGGTGAGGCTCCGAAAAAACTCTTTTATCCGAAACTTGACCCCATACATGTTCTGGCAGTTGATAATATGCCAGACAATCTCCAACTTATAAAAGAGATAATGCTTGAGGCCGGACATAAGGTCGACCTGGCAAATACTGGCGAAGAGGCAGTGGAAATCTGCAAAAAGCAGCGGTATGACCTCGTACTGATGGACATGCAGATGACAGGAATGGACGGCCTGGAAGCAACAGGACATATCAGGGCTTATGAAAAAGAGAAGCGGCTGCCACTTATGCCTGTTATCGCCTCTTCTGCCAATATTCTTGAAAAGGAAAAGGACCAACAGAATGCCGTTGCCGCAGGGATGCAGGGCTTTACCATCAAGCCTTTTGATGCTATTGAGCTCCTTGAAGAGATCCGCCGGGTGCTGGCAGAGTCGCCCAAAAATGTAAGTCAACAAGCTGCTGCTACAAAAGAACCACCCCCAAATCCCTCACATAAAGAGCCGCCTGCCTCAGAAAGCGAACAAAAACCTTCTGCGAAAAAAAAGAGGACGCAAAGTATGGTGGGAGACATTCAGAAAATAGTCAGCCCCGGGGGGATTAACTGGAAGGCTGGGGTTCAACTGTTAGGCGATGAACAGACCTTGATTCATTCCATAAAAAACTTCCTGCAGAATTACTCTGGAACTCCGGTTTCGCTGGCTGATTTATTAACTTCCCGCGATTTCGAACAATTGTCTGCACAAGCCCATAATCTGTGTAGAGCTGCAGGGAACCTAAATCTTTACAGGGTTCATAAACTTGCAAAAGATATAGAAATTGCCGCCCAGCAGCAAAAAGGCGATGAACTGACAACAGTTCTTCCCTCTCTTGACAAGGCAATTCAAGCCGTAGCCTCAGAAATAGAAGAGAAACAACGCTCTCAACCTGAGCAGTCCTCTTCACCACAATCAGGTATAGAGCAAAACGAACAGATCAGAGAAGAACTTCAGGCGGCAATCATTACTCTTATGAAAAATGAAGTTCCTGAAGAACGAATGAAGATACTCGCAAAGGCTCTGCCACAAGAGCGTTTGGCTCCATTACAAGAGGCAATTCAGGCTGGTGACTTTAAACTGGCAGTACAAAAAGCCTCAGAGCTGGAAGAGACCCTGCCATAAACACGATTAAGCTAATAGGGCCAAATCTGACCTATTGCATAGCGAAAGAGCCTGTACTTTATATGGTTTACCCATACTTAAGAGTACAGGCTCTTGTTATTCTTGGATATTGAGAAAGATGGTTACAGAGCGATATATTTTCGGTAGCTGCTATACAGAACCATAACTATGCAAACCGGAAAGCAGGAAATTGACTCCATAGTAAGTAAAAAGTACTGAAAAAAAGCCCAGTATTGACATCCAGGCAATCTTTCTGTTCTGCCATGACCTGGTATAGTGAAGATGAAGGGTGATCGCATAGAAGAACCAGGTGATAAGCGACCAGGTCTCCTTCGGATCCCAGCTCCAGTAGGTACCCCAGGCCGAGTTTGCCCAGACCGAGCCGGTAATGATCCCCGCACTCAGCCAGATAAAGCCAAATATCATTGTCTTATGCAGAATCTCTCCCAAGGTCTCTGTTGCAGGCAGGCGTGAAGCAAAAAAACCTTCGCCCTGTTCCTCTCCATTACTTACCAGATAGATGCCGCCTAAAATGGCTGCTATCGCAAAGGCGGCATAACCCATAAAGCAGGTGGCAACATGGGCGATAAGCCAGTTTGACTGCAGTGCGGGCAGTAGAGGGGTGATACTTTTATTCAGCTCCGTTGCAAAAGAGGCATAACAGAGCGCCAGGGTGGCCAATGCCAAAGAGAAAGTGCCGCTGAAACGGGTCTTGTAACGCCACTCAAAAAGCAGCTGCAGCAGGACAATAGTCCAGGCAAAAAAGACAACGGATTCATACATATTGGTCAATGGCGCATGGCCAATTCCCAACTGATATGACTCCTGCCAGCGCAGTATAATACCGGCACTCTGGACAAGCCAGGCGACAATGGTAAAAAGGGTGGCAATCCTGCCGGGAAGAGGGGTCTGGTAAAGCAGTGCCGCCAGATAAAGAATCGTTGCCAGCAGATAGCTGAATGTTGTTATACCTATAAGTTGTGAGCTGTCCATATCTGTTACCGGGTAATGGGTGGATAGATTTTTTGCAGATGCTGATGCAGACGTTCAATATTCCGCTGCATCGTCCGGCGGTTTTTATTGCTGTCTGCAGCAAGAAGGAACTGGCTCCCCTCCTTTTGCTGCAGTAGCAGCCAGGCCCTTTTATGAGACATAAAAAATGCCATATAGAGCCCGGTAAGCATTAGCAGACAGCCGATATATACCAGCCATACGCCCGGATCCTTACTTACCTGCAGACCGGTGGCATAGAGCTGTTTCACTTTTATACGGTACTCCTTGTCCTCTGCGGTGAATGTCTGCTCAGAGTTATCGGCAAGCCAGCCTTTTATGGCGGGCGCGCCACCTGCCTTGAACCATAGTTTTTCCCGCAGCACCCGCATGCCCCTGCTCTCGACGTTGAGGATGCCGACCTGCAGATTTTTTTCCTGCCAGCGAACAGATTGCTGGAACGGGATCTGAAAAATTTTCCGCTCACCGCTCTTTAGCTCGGTAATGGTCACCAGAAAATCCTTATATCCCTGATAGCTTGCCTGATAGAAGGTGATGCCTTTGTAAGTAAAGGGCGTATTAACTTTGATATTTTGCCGTGTTACCTCGGTGCCATTCTCAATTATCGAGATGTCACTGCGATACTCTTTGGGCATGCCGTTATCATAGAAATCGATAAAAAAAGCGTTGCAGTGAACAGTAAATCCCAATGGTATGGGGCCGCCTTTGGTAAAGGAATAGGCGGTATTCATGCCCCGTCCTTCGCTAACATTCATACTTGCCCGAAAGCCGCCAAAATAACCGACCAGAGCGCCGGCAAAGATGATCAGAATCGAGAGGTGAACCAGATAGACTCCCAGACGGCTCCAGCGGCCCTGCTGAAAGAAAAAGGTTGTCTCTGTGCCGCTTGTTCGCTGCTGCCATTGCTTCCAGCCTGCCTGCTGCAGAGTACCGGTCAGCGTGTCGGCCGTCACCGGTTTAGCGCTTTGCCAATGAAAAACTGCCGGCATCTTTTCCAGCTGCTGTCTGGAGGCGGCAAGATTGTCCCGCTGGATGATTCTCCAGGCAGCGGGAAATCTTTTGATACTGCAGACAATAAGATTGATTGCGAGTAGCCCAAGAAATCCGACAAACCACCATGAGGTATACATCTGTGAGATATCAAGTACCTGAATAAACTCTGCAGTATTTTTGCCAAATTTCTGCACATAAAAGGATACAGGCTTTCCCTGGGGGATAATGGTACCGATAATGGAACTGACAGCCAGCGTTGTCAGGGTAAATATCGCTAACTGTACAGATGCGAAAAATGTATGGATCTGTTTAAGCATTTTCAGGATATATTATCCGCAACTCGGTTTACAGATAAATGGAAGTGGCCCCGAAGTTCCGGTTTGATTTTTGTTATGGCTGACGTTGTCTGGTACAGCGATGCCAGTTTATCGGCGGTTGTTCTATACCAGCACAGATCAGGCGTGCCGTCTGTTGTTCGGCACGCCTGATAATAAATAGACTGGGAGATATAACGCCTGCTCGTAGAGTATTTGTCGTTTTTAGAGCCGATAAGGCGGTTTGATGCAGCGATATTGATCAATGCAGCATCAGGTTGCTCCATGCCGCAAGCCATGCTTCGCGGTTTTCTTCAATGGTTACCGGGTCAATAACTGAGGTCTCTGTTGCCAGTCTGGCATGTTGTTTGAAGACATCAGGAAGCTTCGCTCTATTGTTTACCGGGAAGACAAACATCTGTAGCGGGATATCTTCCTGAAAGGGGCGGGAGAGCATAAAATCGATAAATTTTTCTGCCAGCGCCCTTTGTTTTGTGCCCTTGAGAATACCGACAAATTCAATCTGACGAAAAGCTGAACGGTTGGCGATAACCGCCGCTGTTGGCGCATCTCCGCCTTTCTCCTCGGCATAGTAGACTGCAGCCGCCGGGCTGGATGCGTAGCTGACAACGATCGGACGGTCTCCTTTGGAGGCGGCAGTAAAGTGGTTATAGTAGGCATCACTCCAGCCATCAGCAATCAAAACATCATTTTTTTTCAACTGCTCCCAGAAATGCAGATAGCCGTTATCTCCATCACCAAAATGGCCGATGGTCGCCAGCAAAAAGGCGAGTCCAGGCGAAGAGGTCGCCGGGTTTTCCACCACGGTCAACCCTTTATATTCGGACTTGACCAGATCCTCGAGATGGGCGGGAGGCTCTATTGACCGGCTGGCAAACCATTTTTTATCATAGTTAAGGCAGACATCACCATAATCGACCGGCAGCAGCCGGTACTGCGGATCAAGCTGCAGCTCTTTTGCTACCAGAGAGAGCAGCGGCGACTGGTAAGGTTCCAGGATATCACCCTTGATGGCGCGTGAGAAAAAGGTGTTATCAATACCGAAAATAACATCAGCCATCGGGTTCTCCTTGGAGAGGATCGCCTGTACCAGCATACTGCCGCCATCACCGCCCTTGAGAAAACGCACGATCGCATTATTCTCCTTTTCAAAACGGCTGATAAGCTCCTTGGTTACATTGAAACTCTCATGGCTCATTACCGTAAGTATCTGCTTGTCAGTTGCGGCAGACGCCGGGGAGGAGAAACAACAAAGCACTGTAACAACCGACAGAAATTTTTTCATATTCTCAATAGAGATCATAATCTACCTCCTTTACAGGTTAAGAAGAGGGAACGACAGGGCTATACCACGAAATATCATGCCTCTCTGCTGGTCCCTTATACGTAACTACTGTTATACAATAGAAACTTTCGCTGTTAACCGCAAGAAAATTGCCACGAAATTCTTGATGAAAAATTTGGGTCAGTTGTATTTGGTGAGGCAGACAACCGATTCGATATGGTGAGTCTGGGGGAACATATCCACCGGCTGAAAGGCAGTTACGGTAAATCCTGCCTGACATAAAGAAAACAGGTCACGCATCAGTGTTGCCGGATCACAGGAGATATAGATTAGTTTTTTTATGGTCAGTTGCGCCAGAGATTCGGCCAGCTGTGGAATCCCCCGTCTTGGCGGATCAATGATAATCTTGTCAAAACGTTTTCTCTCCGCCACCAGCTGCCGGCAGGCAGATTCCACCGGAGACTTGATAAAAGATGAAGATAATCCGGCGGCACTGGCGTTCTCCCTGGCGCTGCGGATTGAGCCGCCCTGACCTTCGATGCCGAAAACATCCGCGCCACAAACAGCAAGAGGCAGGGCAAAATTGCCAACACCGCAGTAAAGATCCAGAATCTTCTCTCCCTGCTGGACATTTGCCATTGCACAGACCAGAGCAATCAGTTTCTCATTCTGGTCAAGATTGACCTGACAGAAACAACCCACCTCAAAACCAAACTGCAAGGGCCGTCCGGCAATATTATATTGATAAGAGAGACGTTTGGCTGCCCGATGTTGCGGATAGGGGCCTTCCAGTGCAAATTTTTTACCGATAAAGAAAATCCGGCTTATAAGCGGAATCTTCTCCACAATGATTTTCGCCCGTCTTCTGTCTTCCGGCCGAGGTGGTCGCAGGAGGTGGAGAAGGAGAACGACCTTGTCGGCTGCCGGATCTTCCAGCAGTTCAATGTTGCTAGCAACAGCAAGCAGCTGTGTTGTCTCTTTGTTGTTATGTAGCTGGCAGAGAACCCGATTAAGATTTTTTTTTGCCAGGTTACAGGCCGCTATCTCGACAAAGGAGTGCGAGCTGCTTCCACAAAAACCTGTTTTTCCATTTCGCACCTGCAGGCGGATTCGCTGCCGATAGCCAAACTCTTTGGCTGAAGGCAGAATTGCTCTTCTTGTTGCGGCAATCTCTGCGGCAAGTTCGCTGCCCATTTGCCGCTGAAATTGATCGGTTAGCATCTCCTCTTTTATCGCAAGCTGATTTTGATAGGTGGTATGGTGCAGATTACAGCCGCCGCACTGCGTGTACGGACAGAGGGGAGAGATTCGCAACGGATGAGGCGTTAAATTTTCCGTTATTTCTCCGAAAAGATGGTTTTTTTTCTGCTGCTGTACGGTTACAATAAGGGTCTCTCTGGGCAGGGCCCGGGCGACAAGGATAACCTGGCCGGAGTTGAGGCGGCCAAGCCCCAACCCGCCATAGACCATTTTTTCGATATATACTTTTTCTGTTCTCATTGTGACTGTCAATTCCAGATAAGATAATACAGCTGTGCATTTTTCTAACGTATCTTCTCCCTTCTGTCGAGTGTTACCCGCAGGACTTTTTCATCTTGCCGCGCTCCTTGTTTGTCTCTACTGTTTTGTGCAGCCTGTTTATGCAGCGGAAAAGAAGAAAAAAGTGCCGGTAGACGTCGTCTATGTGACGGTGGATGGTGTCAAGGGCGAGCTGCGTCGCAATGTATATAATCATCTGGCCATATACCAACTGCGCAATAACCCGAGACTGCAGAGGATCTCGGTAAATCAGCTTTTTCGTCAGGCAAAAGATGATATCGCCAGGGCACTTGCTCCTTATGGCTATTATAATCCCGGAGTTGAATCAAAACTCAAGGAGGCTGTCGATAATGGCAAACACCGCTGGCAGGCTTTTTTTACCATTGATCTCGGAAAACCTGTGCTGGTAGCAAAGGCTGAAGTCAATCTTCTCGGTAGAGGCCAGCGTAATAAGAGATTGGCCCGGCAGGTAAAAGCCTTCGCCTTGAAAGAGGGAGCGCTGCTTAATCAGAAGATTTATGAGCAGGAGAAAAAGAAACTGATAAGAACAGCGCTTGAAGAAGGCTATCTTAACGCCTCTTTTATCCGTAGTGAGGTGCGGATTGATCCGGCAGAGAACAAAGGCTGGATCTGGCTTAATCTTGATACCGGTGAACGCTTCCATTTTGGCGAGACCATTATGGTGAGCGATTCTGACCGATCGCTTGATCATGATCTGCTACGGGGATACCTGCCATGGAAGCAGAGCGACCCCTATAATGTGGCGAAGCTCTTTAAACTGCAGTCTATTCTACACGGTACCGGCTTTTTCTCTGCAGTCGATGTGCGGGGCAAACGGCAGCAGGCAGCAGATGGATTTATTCCTGTGGAGGCAGTGGTACGTTTTTCGGAGAAAAACAATAAATATACCGTCGGCTTTGGCTATGCCACCGATGCCGGAGCACGGGTAAAGCTAAAATGGAAAAACCGGATGCTCAGTTCCGGTGGAGACAAGGTGGGAGTAGCACTGGAGATTGCCGAACGGGAGAAAAATATATCTCTTAGTTATGAACGGCCCCGAGAAGAAAATCCACTCTATGACCGCTACCTGTTCACTTCCTCTTATCAGGAAAAGAGCTGGGACGATACCAGTAGTCGCCCTTTTATTATTGCTGCCGGACGGAACTATTCCAGTCCAACCTTCAGTCTTGGCGCAAGCCTTGAATTTCGCGATGAAGTCTATACTTCCGGTGGGGTAAGGGAGCGGTCCGACCTGTTTATCCCTTCAGCGAATATTGGCTTTGTTTTAGCCGATGATATCACCGCGATAAAAAACGGGTTACGGCTTGCTGCCGAGGTAAGAGGTGCGGCAGAAGAGCTTTTTTCCGATGCCGATTTTTTTCAATGGACTATCAGTGGCAAGGCGGTTCTCTCACCTTTCTCTCGTTGGATTTTTTCGGATCGCGTTACCTGGGGAATGATGCTGGGAGACGGAATAAACTCTATTCCGCCATCTCTTCGTTTTTATGCGGGCGGTGATAACAGTATTCGTGGTTTTTCCTATAACTCCATTGCCCCGGAAGACAGTGAGGGCAGAATTATTGGCGGCAGGTATCTGCTAGTACAGTCTGTGGAGGCGGAGCGATTGATCGGCGAATATTTTGGTATTGCCGCCTTCTGGGATGTGGGCAATGCGACAGATGATCTGAGCCTTGATTTTGAGCAGGGTGTGGGGCTTGGCCTGCGGGTGCATATGCCCTTTGGTGAAATCAAGCTGGATATCGCTTCCGCTGTCTCCAGATCGAATCACCCCTTTCGTCTCCATTTCAGCGTGGGAGGAACATTGTGAGCAGGAGCAGAAAATTTTTGCTTGGCACTCTGCTGCTGGCAGTTGCTTTTTTTGTGCTGTTTTTTTCACCTGTCGGCGTCAATCTTATCCGCCTGGGTATAGAGATGGCAAGCGGCGGCGAGGTGATAATTGGCCGCTCTTCCGGCAGGCTTTTTGATGAATTTGCCTTTACCGATATCAGGATTGGTGAAGAAGCATCGGGGGCAAGGCTGAGGCAGCTGCGATTACGCTGGCAACCGTTAGCGCTGTTACGGGGACAGCTGCATCTGCAAAAAGTGATGGCCGATGGTTTTTATATGCGAGCAGCAGATTCGGAGGAGCAGCCGGCGGATTCTGCAGAAAAAAGTGATTCCCCCGGTTTACTTTCCAGTTTTGGCTCTGTTTCATTCCTGCAGCTTGTACTAGATAAGGCTATGGTCACAGATTTTTGCTATGATCGGGGCAAAGACAGTGATGGCAATCCCAATACATCCTTTATTTTCAGTATTATAGAGCTTACAGCTGTGGTCGGTAAAGAGGAAGTTCTGTTGCAGAAACTGCAGGCTGAAGGGGATGATATGGCGGTAGATCTGCATGGCAGGCTTGTTATCGAGAAGTCGCAGCAGATAGAACTTGGCGGCACCTTCCGTTTTGCCGGCTTTGGTTTTCATGCAATGGCCGGAAAGCTTGCCATTGCCGGAGCACTGCAGGAGCCTGACGTCTCTGTTGTACTGGATAGTCCGGGAATGCTGGTGGTGGAAGGGAAATTGCAAAACCTTCTTACAGAAAAGCCTTCCTGGCAGGCCGGACTTGCTGCCAGGAATTTTGACCTCTCTTTATGGATCAGGAATTGCCCGGCAATTATGGTGAGCAAAGGGCGTGCGGCGATGCAGGGCGATTTTACTCACTATGAAGGGCACGCCCTGTTTTACGGCAACTGGGAGCATTTTGATAAGCTCGTTCTGGAAGGAGATTTATCGGGCAATGAGCGCTTTATCGATTTTCCGACCCTTTCCCTGCGCCGAAAAGAGGCAACAGTAGAAGTGGAGAAGGGCTGGATCTCATGGCAGAAAATCTTCGATATGAGAGGAGAGTTCAGTGTCCATAATATCAACCCGGCGCTGTTTGCGGACGGTTTTGATGGCAATATCGATGGCTCATTCTCTATGGAAGCAGGATTTGTTGATGATGATTTCAAAAGTGTTTTCGAAAAAATTGACCTGCAGGGAACACTGCATAACCAGCCTCTTTCCGGCAAGGGGGAATTAATCGTGCATAATAACAGACTGCAGACAGAGTCTTTCCTGTTGCAAAGTGGTGTTATCACTGGTCGGGCGGTTGTCGGCCCGGCATATGTTGATTGGGGAGAAGGCGGAGGCTGGCAGGCAAAGGTCTCTTTACAGCAATTTGATCCTGGCTCCTTCTTTCCCGAATATGACGGAAAGATTGATGGTGAAATAGAGAGTCATGGCAGATTTGCCGATGGGAAAATGCCTTTTTCCAGTATGTTACAAGTTGATCACCTTACAGGGAAACTGCGTGGGCAGAAGCTGCGGGGGGCGGGGGCCATTACCTTTAACGGTAATCTTCTGACGAGTGATGGCTTCTCTCTGGAGCTTGGCAGAACAAAACTGCAGCTGACCAACGGTGTCTTTGCCGCCGGAGAGGTGCGGGCAGAGAGAAAGATTGCCGTCAATATGGATTTTCACTCTCCGGCCCTTGAGGAAGTTCTGCCAGATGGTAAGGGGGCTCTTACCTTGACTGCCGATATATATGGAACGGAACTGCGGCCTGCGGGCAAGGTTACATTTACTGGTAACAACCTTGCCTGGCACGATCTCTCATTGCGGCAGGCAACAGGAGCGTTTCAGTTGCAGGGAGGTTTGCAGGGACAAGGAAATGGCAAGCTGGAGATAAAAGATCTGCGCTATGAAGAGGCCTCCTTGCAGCAGCTCTCCATGCAGCTTGCAGGGACTGCCGATGCGCACCATCTTGATCTGCGTATTGACAAGGGAAAGGTTGCAGCAAAACCCTTTGCGGCAACACTCACTGCTCTGGGAGGCATCAGCGACTCTCCCTGGCGGTGGCAGGGGAAAATTGTTCAGGGACAGTTTGATTTTCAGCAATACGGCAGCTGGCAACAGCAGCATCAAGCCCTGCTGCATATTGAAAAGGGGAGTGTTTCTCTGGAAAACTTTACTGTTGGCAGTAAACTTGCCATTCTCTCTGCTTCTGCTGCCGCTGTGGAGCAAGAAGGGCGCTGGCAGTGGCAGACCGATGCGGAAATAGCGGAGATGAAATTGACAGCGTGGCAGAAGATGCTGCAATTGCCAGTGGATATTGCAGGAGCGTTTTCAGCCAAACTTTCAGTGAATGGCGAGGATCTGGTGCCGACAGCGGCAAATTTTCTGGCAGAGTTTCCTGATACTGTTGTAACGATGGAGAATCTTTTGTCACAGGGGGAGTCGGTTACATTTACCAATGGCAGGATTGTTGGCGGCTTGCAGAATGGTCTTCTTACTGTTACCGGAGGTTTTGCCGAAAGTGGCGGCGGCAGCCTGGAGTGTCAATTGCGGGCGGGAGAAGAGGGACTCCCTTTTGCTGGTGAATTACCTCTGAGCGGCACGATTCTCTGTGATAAGTTGAAGGTGGATCTGCTGGGAAGTTTTGTTGACTATAGTCAACCTTCTGGTCGTCTCTATGCCGATCTTTCTCTGGCAGGCACTGTGCTGCGGCCGAAACTCTCTGGTAAAATTTCTCTTGCCGGAGAAGTGGGAATTTTATCCCAGGGAATCTCTCTGAAAAATCCGGAGATAACTCTTGATGCGAACCCAAAGGAGACGCGCCTGCATGCGATGACATTTTCCGGTGATGGTTTTGTCAATATTGATGGCCGCTTGCAACACAATGAACAGGGGGTATCGGCAGATTTTACCATCAATGGTCATGATTTTCTGGCAGTGGATCTGCCGGAATACTCTTTTGCGGTTGATCCCGATATGCGGTTTTCCGGTGACCTGGATAAAGGGCGGCTCTCCGGTAAAATCACTGTGGTTTCAGGTATTATTGAGCCAAACTATCTGCCTGATACCATCTCTGTATCAGATGATGTGATTGTGGTAAAAAAAGGAGGTCAGGCTACTGCCCCTCGCTGGCAGTTCTCTATGGATATGGCAGTTGATCTTGGTGAGGATATTACCATAAACGGCTATGGCCTCAGCGGCAATCTGGGCGGAGATCTGCAGGTAAAGATGACGCCGGAAGGGCTGCTGACCGGTACCGGGATCGTTGATTTACGCAACGGGAAATTTACCATGTACGGCCGGAGTCTTGATATTACCCGGGGAAATATCATCTTTTCCGGCGGGGCAATGGATAATCCGGGGGTTGATATCCGTGCTGAAAAATCAATGTCTTCCCAACAGGCGTTAAAAGAGGGATATGTTGTTGGCGTTGATATCAGCGGGCTGGTGCAGGATCTGCATTATAACCTCTTCTCATCCCCCCCAATGAGCGAAACGGAAATCCTCTCCTATATGATTCTGGGTCATTCACTTGCCGGAAGTAACGCCGGCGATGAAGATATTCTTGCCGCGGCGGCAGGAGCCCTTGGCGTGAAGGGCGGCTCGGCATTGCTGGGTGATTTTGGCAAGCTGCTTACCCTTGATGATATCCATTTCGAAGGCAGTGTTCAGGGAGAAGATGTCTCTGTTGTTGTGGGCAAGCGGTTGACCAAAGATATTTATGTCGGCTACGATATGAATATGTATAGCCAGATGGGGGCATTCTGGGTGCGTTATGATCTGGGCAGAGGGTTTTCGGTACAGACCTACAGTTCGGTTCAGTCAACCGGTGCTGATCTGCAGTTTTCCTTTGAAAGATAGAGGTAACGCTTATAAATACTCTATTTCTGCTGCATGATCACGCTTTGTCACATAGCCCCATACCATAGCCACTTATCGCGATCTGGAGCATCCGGGAACAATTACAGACAGACAATAAAACAGGGTATTATTGAGGATAGTTTCGAGAAATATGAATAGGCAAGAAGCAGATAAAAAAGAGAGCTGTATACAGCATATAGAAGCAGATAAAAAAGAGAGCTGTATACAGCATATAGGTATAATCTCTTCCTGCTTTCCGGAAAAATTTGGTATCCCCCGCCAATCGGGACTGGCGGTACATTCTTCTGCAGTTATTGATTTCTATCCCCCGTTTAACCGGTATGAGATGATCTGCGGACTTGAAGAATTCTCCCATATCTGGGTACAATTTCTCTTTCACCAGGCAGTAGATGACGGCTGGCGGCCAACAGTACGTCCACCGCGTCTTGGTGGTCAGAAAAGGTGCGGGGTCTTCGCCTGCAGAACACCTCACCGTCCCAACCATATTGGCCTCTCCGCGGTGCGTCTGCTCCACATTGAACAGGGAAAGAGCGGGCCCAGGCTCCATCTCGGCGGAATTGATTTTCTTGATAATACGCCAGTACTTGATATTAAACCGTATCTGTCCTATAGCGATGCAATCCCTGACGCCGCTGCAGGGTTTACAGCGATAAAAGAGAGCGGCGCACCGGAGCAGATTCTTTTTACTGATGAGGCCGCTGAATTCTGCCGTCATTATCAACTTCGCTATCAGCGACCGCTGCAGGATCTGATCATTGAGTTGATAACAGCTAACCCGAGACCACGCTCCCAGAAAAGAAAAAAAGAGTTTGGCATGCGGTTATGGAATCTGAATATTCGCTGGCAGACAGAGAGGTGGGGAGCACTGGTGACCGCCGTTAACTTCTTTGCAGCAATGTCCTCCCCTTCGATCAAGCCAGGTAAACAGCAATTGCCGTAAGCAAACCTTTTTTAGAACCGACTATTCGACGAGACCTCCAAACCAGTCAAGAACCCGAGCTGATTCTCGCAAAAGCAGTTTCTGTACCTCCAGCAAATCTTTCTCAACCAAAGCCTGTTGCAAAGTAGAGGCAATAGATATAAGTAATCTCACAGGCATCTTTTCATCATGATGCTTCATATAATCGGTAACTGCCGCAAAAAGCAGGAGGAAATGGAGCTCCAGAGGTCGCCCCTCCGCCACCTCAACAAGACGATTATGCAGCATCAGCATCTCTGTCATCTGCTCCTCATCTCTCTGCTTTTGCAGCTTTTCGCAATAATTCACAAGTAAGGCAACATCTTCCGGCGAAATAGCCTCCATACCAGAGCTGATGGAGAAATCATCAATCTCCGTTTCACTGGCGATCTCTTCCTGTTGTTCACTGTCTCCGGCTTCTTCCAGAGCAGAAAAAGAGTCGTTATCAACAGGTTCTGCAGAGAAAGGCATCTTCCCTGTATCCATGTCAAGCCCTGGCTCCACTACTGCCAGCTCATTGTCAAGCGACCAATCTTCATCTATCTCTTCCGCTACGATCAGTTCCTCTGCGCAAGAGACCGTAGAGGAACCAGTATCATCTACAATCTCTTTTTCCACCTCAACAGAAGAGGCCTGCATAAAGACAGTCTCTTCAGCTGTTTCAGCGGCGCCCTTCTCCTGCACAGAAATATGTTCAACTTCCAGGATAGCTTCTTCCCCAGCCTGCTCTTCCTCCATAGAAGCGGATAATATGTCAATATCTTCATCAGTCCTTTCCTGCAGCTCAGAAACAATTTCACCAGCCTCTTCAACAGTTGTCTGCTCGGCCAGAGAAACATATTCAACCGGGCGGACAGTTTCTTCTGATAATAACTCTATCTCATCATCCTCTCCCAGAACAAGATCATATTCCTCTCCCTCCAGCTCTGTTACGGAAGATGACCCTGCAGAATCCAGAAAAATATCCGACTGCACAACTACGCTTTCTCCCGGAGGTGGCCAATCGTTATCAGCTTCTTCTATCACCAACTCATCCTCTATATCGGCAGTTAAAATTTCAATACCGTCAGCCTGCCTGCTATCTTCATCATCAAGAGAAGAGCGTTGAATAGTGGAAGTTTCTTCAACAACATCATCAAGTTGCATACGCTCGGTAACAACAGGGGATTTTTGCTTCGAAACAGATTTCTCTTTTCCCACTGCTCCTGCAAGAGCAGCCAAGGCAACAGTAGGACCTGCAACAAAAACCCCTCCCCTATCTTGCTGCATGCTCTTCTCCTTAGTCACCTGCAGCTCTTCCTTATCTTCCCCTTCTTCAAAAAAACTTGAGACAGTTGCCTCTATATCTGAATCAACATCAATTGCCGCACTTTCCGCAAAAACATTGGAAAGAGCCGGGGCCAGCTCTCCATTTTCCCGGGGCAATTCTTCTTCACCCACATCGTCATCTGCTTCCATGTCAACATTGACCCCTTGTAAAGCCACCTCATCGGAGATAAACGAAAAATCTTTCTCTTCAGCAGGTTCTTCTTTCTCTTGCAACAAAACAGTCGGGCTATCCTCTTTTAGAGATTCGGATTCATCTTCTACTTCAGCAATGTCATCCTCACT
>PDWI01004453.1_pt1 | contig 18782 bp, 21 predicted proteins | sample 1430891 | NCBI WGS metagenome assembly PDWI01 (sample SAMN01162508, study PRJNA174530) | Oral metagenome, whole genome shotgun sequencing project. | biome: Marine environment; feature: Marine mammal; material: Swab sample of the gingival sulcus; isolation source: swab sample of gingival sulcus...
TATGTTACTTATGGCAGGTGGTTATTTTGTTGGATATACTGCGCAGAGCTCTGCTGCAATATATACCATGATTATTTTAGTGGCATTAGGAACTGGTTTGTTTAAATCTCAAAATAGTGCTATTACAGGTAGACTATTTGACAATAAAAAAGCACTAGATAGTGCGTTTTCAACTCAGTACTCATTTGTTAACATTGGTTCTTTTTTTGGCACTACAATCATAGGTCTTATTGCTTTAAAATATGGGTTTAATGTTTGTTTTCTTATTTGTTCTATCATCATGGTTGTTAATACAATCTGGTTCACTTTTGGATGGAGATTCCTAGGTGATGCAGGTAAAAAGCCATTTAAAGTTAATGAACTAGCTAAAAAAGAAAAGAAAGAAGAAAAGAGACCATTAAATAGTCTTGAAAAAAGACGTGTTGGTGCTATTATTTTGATTTCATTCCTTTCAATCGTTTTCTGGATTTTCTGGTATTTAGCATATATGCCAGTTTATTATCACTGGGGAGGCGAGAATGCAGCTGCTAACTGGATGATAGGTAGTTTTGAAATTCCAACCGCGTGGTTTGATTCACTGAATGCACTTGGTTGTATTGTATTAGGACCTATTTTAGGAGCTTTTTGGTATCGAAAGGCGATGTCTAAAAAAGGTGACTGGAACATGTTCCAAAAGACAGCATTTGGTCTAATTTTACTTGGAATATCTTATGTTATATTTGCATTAGCAGATGTACTAAGAGGTGGAAATCAAGCATCTATTCTATGGATTATTGTGTTTGGTATTATATTAACTCTAGGTGAGATGGTATTCTCTCCACTAGGTAACTCATTTATTACGAAGTATGCACCTACTAGAATATTATCAATTATGATGTCAGTTTGGGTTTTAGCAGCATTTGTTGCAGGTAAATTCTATGCTGATTTATATGCACTTCTTCGTAAGTATCCATTCTCTAATGCGTACTTTACCGTAGCGGGAATTGCATTAGGTTTTGGTATCTTAATACTACTATTCAGTGGTAAACTTAATGCGTTAGTTGTTGATAAAAACGAAAAGAAAAATGCTGAGTTAGAGCCAGCTCTTGCTGGAGAAACTGAAAAATAATAGTTATATAACCCGGATTATGATACATTTTCCGGGTTTGATTACATAAAGGAAGGGAGTATTCAATGAATAAAGGAAGAATCGAGCGAGTGAGAAAGATCATGATGGAAAAAGGTGTTCCACAAATTATTGTCAGTGATTCACTTGCTATATTTTATTTAACTGGTAAACGAATTGATTCGGGAGAAAGGCTAATGGCTTTATACATAACGAATGAAGGCAATTTAAAATTAGTTATCAATGAGCTATTCCCACAAGATGAAGTTGATGGTCTTGATTTCGTATGGTATAACGATGTTCAAGATGGTGTAGAAGTGCTGTCAACGCTTATCAATGATGAGAATGTGATTGGTATTGACAAAGTGTGGCCATCAGGATTTTTATTAAGATTACAGGAATTACTTCCTGATAAGACATATGTTAATAGTTCGCTAATAATAGATGACGTTAGAAAAATAAAAGATGAACAAGAAAAGCAAGCGATGAGAGAGTCATCACTTATCAATGATGAAGTTATAAAAGAGTTGATTCCTTGGGTTACAAAAGGCCTTAGTGAAATAGAATTAAGTGATAAAGTAAAAGAAATATATGCAAAACACGGTATAAAAGAGTATTCTTTTGAGCCGATTACAGCATATGCAAAAGGGGCAGCAGATCCACATCATGTTCCTGATGATTCGTATGGTAAACATGGAGATTGTGTGATCCTTGATATCGGTGGAATGTATAAAGACTATGCTTCAGATATGACAAGAACTGTCTTTATTGGCGAAATATCAGATAGACAAAGAGAAGTCTATGAAGTCGTTAAAACAGCGCAACAGCTTGGTATCGATGCGGCAAAACCAGGTAATAGAATGTGTGATGTTGATGCAGCTTGCAGAGATTATATTGAATCAAAAGGATTTGGTAAATATTTTACCCATAGAACAGGTCACTCAATTGGTCTTGAAGCTCATGAATACGGTGATGTTTCTAGTGCTAATGAATCCATCATTGAAGTGGGTCAATGTTTTTCTGTTGAACCAGGAATCTATATTGAAGAAGAAGGAATAGGCGTTCGTATAGAAGACCTCGTTCTTATTACAGAAGATGGATGTGAAGTGTTAAATAAAGTAACAAAAGATATTATAGTAGTAGAGGATTAAGATGAATATAAAAGAAGGGAAAATGCCTTTTAAAGGGTTCGAGACATATTATAGAATTGTTAATCCAAATGGGAAGAAAACACCGCTCATACTACTTCATGGGGGTCCTGGCTCAACTCACAATTATTTTGAAGTGTTAGATGATATTGCGTTTGATGATGATAGACCACTTATAATGTATGATCAAATAGGTTGTGGTAATTCCTATATTGAAGGACATCCTGAACTGTTTAATGCCGATGTATGGATGGAAGAATTGATAAGTCTTAGAAGACACTTATCACTGGATGAAGTTCATATACTTGGACAGTCATGGGGTGGCATGTTAGCGATATGGTATGCGATAGAAAAGCAGCCTAAGGGTGTAAAAAGTTTTATACTTTCTTCTACATTATCTTCGGCAAAACTGTGGCAAAAAGAACAGTATAGAAGAATCTCTTATATGCCGATAGCAATGCAAGAGGCTATAAAAAAGGCCGATGAAACAAATAATTACACATCTAAAGAATATTTAGAGGCGCTTAACGTATTCATGGAAAGCTACTGTGCTGGAACATTTGGTGATGAAGACCCAGAGTGCTTAACGAGACCTAAAAAATCTGGAACGGAATCGTATATTGTTGGATGGGGACAAAATGAATTTACGCCAACAGGAACGCTAAGTCACTATGAATTCACCGATAGACTACATGAGATAAAGGAACCTTGTCTTGTTACCAGTGGACAAATCGATTTGTGTTCCCCTTTTATAGCCAAAACAATGTATGATGGGATTCAAAACTCAGCGTGGGAATTGTTTGCATACAGTAGACATATGCCGTTCGTTGAAGAAAACGAAAAATATAAAACAGTTTTGGCCAAATGGCTGAATAAAAATGATTAATTGATGGAAAGCATATCTATAAGATATGCTTTTTTTTATATATAAAAGTAATATATATTTGACATTAATATATAAATATGTTACGTTTATATTGAAAAATGGAGACGGTAGTGAACAAGAATTTAAAACTAAAAGTAGCAAGAGCAAGGCTCGATATGACACAAAAAGAATTGGCAGAGAAAATCGATGTTTCAAGGCAAACGATAAACGCTATTGAAAAAGGGAACTACAATCCCTCTATCAATTTGTGTATAAAAATTTGTAAGGCTTTAAATGTCACATTAAATGATTTGTTTTGGGAAGGAGATCATAATGAATGATAAAAGAATAAAAGAATCTGAATTTGATGAATATCAAGTGAGTGTACGTCATAAATATGGATTTTACAGTTTTATATTGACGGTGATGTTACTGCTACTAAATTTTATTATTGTGGATCGATTAAAAATTCTTTATGCGACGCCATCCGTTCAAATGATTATCATCATTTTTATAGTTATTGTATATTTTATGATAGCACTTACAATGAACGGCGCCTATTTACCGTTTAGGCGCAATGAAATGTATGCTCGAGGCATTAGTTTTTTTCTTTTTCTAATAGGGGTAGTTTACTGTTATAGAGTATATAATGCCGGTAGTTTTTTTGATAATGGTATGCTAAACGATACTGTTGGGGATTTTTTATTGGGTGTACTTAGTATATTAAATGCGGTTATGGTGTATTATTCGTATCTAAAGAACAAATAGTAAAATAGCCTCTTATTTGAGGCTATTTTATCATTTTTTTTATTTCATCTTCTGTTAACACTTTCCCAACAGATACGACCTTGTCATCGATTACCAATGCAGGTGTTTGCATAACGCCATATGACATTATTTCTTGTAAATCACTTACTTTTATTACGCTAATATTTTCTTTACTCTCAACTGCTTTTAAAGCATTTTTTTCTAATTTGTTGCATTTTTTACAGCCGGTTCCAAGTACTTTAATTTCCATTTGTCCTCCTTCTATAGAAAAAAGTTAAATATAAAACCATTTATTATTATTCCAGCGCTTACTAACGATACAAATATGACAAGCAATTTTGTTTTTACTACCTTTTTAAGTAGTATTAGCGATGGAAGAGATAATGCGGTTACTGCCATCATAAACGATAAGGCAGTACCTAGGCCGATACCTTTTAGCACAAGTGCTTCTGCTATTGGCAGTGTGCCAAAGATATCAGCATACATTGGTATACCAACGATTGTTGCTAAGAATACCGAATACCATTTATCACTACCTAAAAAGATTTCTAACATTTCTTTGGGAATGTAGTTGTGTATCACTGCACCGATTCCAACCCCTATCAATATATATAGCCAAACCCTTTGTATTATTTCTATCACTTGATCTTTCGCAAATTGGAGCCTATCTTTTGTGGTTAATTCTTCATAATCTTTTCCTTGAATTTGATTTGAAAACACAAAAGGTTCAATATATTTTTCTAACTTGAGTTTAGAGATAATGGTACCGGATACCACCGCTATTAGTACACCTATTATGACATATAAAATGGCAATTTTAAACCCAAATATGCTTGCTAATAGTATGACGGATGCCAAGTCCACAAGAGGTGAGGATATAAGAAAGGAAAAGGTGACACCGATTGGAAGATTTGCATTCGTAAAGCCAATAAAAAGAGGCACTGAAGAACAGGAGCAAAATGGCGTAATCGTGCCAAGCAGTGTAGCAAGGAAATTGGCTTTTATTCCACCAATTCTACCTAATATTTTTTTTGTTCTTTCCGGTGGGAAATTGCTTTGTATGTACGAGACGCTAAAGATTAGTACGGTTAGTAGTATAAAAATTTTGATGACGTCATATATGTAAAATTCAATGCTTCCACCTAATTTAGAATTTACATCTAGTTTAAGTATTTTGACGACAAATAGCTCAACGATACGTTTTAACCAAGTCATCTTTAAGAATGCATCATTTATAAAATGTAATATGCCCATTAATGTGATAAGTCCCCCTTTTTTTTTATATAATAATATGTTATTATGATTAGAGTGTTTATTGTATAGTACCACCTACATAATTATATGTCAAAATATGAGTAAAACCATAGTTTTAGGGTATATTCGCTTATGATAGGGGGAGTAATTGCCTAAATTAAATAATGTAGGATTAGTTTTAGAAGAGTCTAACTTTAAAGTTGTGAAAAAGAGTTTAAAGGCTGGGGATAGTATATCAAGACATAATCATCCAGGTGCTAATATTCTTTTTACAGTAGTCAAAGGTAGGGTGGAACTTATATACAATGATGAGGAAGTTAATAATTTGAAACCTGGAGATGTTTTCCATTTTGAAGGCGAAAATTATATAAAAGCAAATATTATTGAGGATTCAGAGATATTTGTGACGTTAATAAAAAAATAATAAGGAGAAGATATGAATCAAAAACAATTAGAGAGAGTTGGATCAGCAAAAGGATTTATTGCTGCATTAGACCAAAGTGGTGGAAGTACACCAAAAGCATTAGCTGCGTATGGAATTCAAAAGGACAGTTATGATACAGAAGAAAAAATGTTTGAATTAGTTCATGCTATGAGAACTAGAATAATTAAAAGTAAAGCATTTAATGAAAATAATATTTTAGGGGCTATTTTATTTGAACATACTATGAACAATAAGATTGATGGCAAATATACACCAGATTATCTGTGGGAAGAAAAGGGCATTGTTCCTTTCTTAAAAGTTGACAAGGGACTTGCTGATTTAGAGAATGGTGTTCAAGTGATGAAACCAATGCCACAGTTAGATGCTTTATTACAAACAGCAAATGAGAGAAATGTATTTGGTACGAAAATGCGTTCTGTTATAAAAGAAGCTAATGAAGAAGGCATAAGAAACGTTGTTGCTCAGCAATTTGAGATTGGAAAGAAAATTCTAGCGGCTGGTTTAATGCCAATTATTGAGCCAGAAGTTGATATTCACATTCCGGATAAAAAAGAAGCGGAAGTTATTCTAAAGAAACTTATTTTAAAAGAGTTAAATAAACTTGATGAAGGACAACAAGTAATGCTTAAGCTAACACTACCTACGGATGCTAATTTCTATAAAGAGTTAGTTGAAAGTCCAAAAGTACTTAGAGTTGTCGCATTATCTGGTGGATATTCAAGAGAAGTTGCAAATGATAAGCTTGCGGCAAATAGTGGCATAATTGCATCTTTTTCAAGAGCACTTGCAGAAGGTCTTAGCGCACAACTTACTGATGAAGAATTTGATAAAACGATAGCAAACAGTATTAAAGATATTTATGACGCTTCAGTTAAGTAATTTATAAAGTAGCTCTTTTAAGAGCTACTTTTTTTAGGAGATAGGTATGATTGGTGTAGTTTTAAATTCAGTTGCTATAGTGATTGGCACTTTAATAGGTGCTATGGCAAAAAAAATAATACCAAAAAATGTTGCTGATAGGGTTATGCAAGCAATGGCACTTACCGTTATTGTTATAGGTATTAAAGGTGCTACTGGTAGTAGAGATTTATTTGTGGTATTACTTAGTATGGTTATCGGTGTTGCAATCGGTGAAATTATCGATATAGATGAGAAATTTTCAACCTTTACCAATGCGTTGGAATCAAAATTTGTCAAAACATCAAAAGGTGGATTTTCTAGTGCTATTATTACTTCTAGTTTGATCTATTGTGTTGGAGCGATGGCGGTCCTGGGTCCACTTCAAGCAGGAATTAATGGGGATACGACCATTATTTTTACGAAGTCGATACTTGACTTTGTTTCTGCTATTATCCTTGCATCAACACTAGGTATAGGTGTTATATTTTCAGCCATATTTGTATTAGCATATGAGGGTTTTATTTATATTTTTGCAACGCTTATTGCACCATATTTGGATTTGGCTACAACAAATGAGATTAATGCAGTTGGATCATTAATTCTGATAGCACTGGGCTTAAACGTTTTAAAAATTACAGAATTTAAAATCGCTAACTTTTTGCCAGCGATTTTCTTACCCATCATACTTGGATATTTTCTTTTATAATTATTATTCTTTCACGATTACAGTATATGCCTTGTTATAATAATACATATCTATTTCATTATCAAAATGCATTGCTGTTTTTTGATGAACATATTTAGCAAATCGTTCAATCGCTTGCACATTTTTTTGTGAAGCGTTTTCTTTTATTGTAAGAAGTGCATCATAAATTGATAGTATTACTGAAAGGTCTTCTTTCGCATAATGGATTAACTGATAGAAGCTAAAGTATAAATCCTTCTTAAAGTTAAATTCTTTATATATTAGTACATTATCATCATCTGAAAAAATGATAAATTCATCTTCATAACTACTTATTTTTGAGAATAGTATCCCCAGTAACCGTATACAATGGATAGCAGTATTAGGGTCATTAGTAGATGGTGACACGGCTCGAAGAGCGATTTCTGTTATCTTTTGAAGGGAGTATCGAACATCGAGTTCTATTGATTTCGTTTTTGTTATTTCAATGCATTTTATTAGTTCCTCTTCATTGATCTCTTCCCTTTCTGAAAAGACTTCTATTAACACATCGCCTCTATTGATGTATTCGCCTATTCGTTCTGTTACGTTTATCGACACCGAGTTTTTAGCACAATAAGCTTTTAGTCTTTCTAAATATACTAGGTTTAAGTAACCAAAATCAACTGATTTTATTTGATGTGTATATGTGGACTTTATGCTTGGTTTTTCATGTATGGTGTTATTATCTTTTGTAAGCGATAGGATGGAGTCAATGATTTTATTGGCATCGTCATAAAGCCTATTTATCAGTCTATTTGCTTGTATATTAGAAGAAACTGAAAAGATAAAAAACACAAAGTGATATAGACATATAAAAACATAGACTATTGATATGGTTGCGCCAAGTATAATTTTACTATCCGGTATTGATTTTATAAAATAGAGCGTCAGAATATTGTATACGAATCCACCAAGAAAAATACCAAGTACTTTTATACTGGTGTATTCTTTGATAAAGTTTTCAACGATTCGTGGAGAAAACTGTGATGAATACATTGTAAGAACAATCATTATCGTAGAGAATGTAAATGTTGTCATTGTGAATAGAGAGGCTGCTATACTTAAGAGTATTGTGACAGACAAACTTTTTGAAATTCCAATAAAATTAGGTATAATAATATCAGAATTATCTATGGTAGTAATCACTGCAGAAATAATTAGAGAATATAATGAATACTTTAAAATATAGAGCCATATTTTGTTATTTCGCATGTATCTGTATAACTTTTGTTTCATAATTCCTCCTAGAATACATTATACCATATTATAGATAATTACTTTATGTCATTTTAAAGAAAGGGTAAGAAATGAACAGAGCGAAGAGGATATCAATAATATCGAATACGTTATTTACAAATCCAGGTGTGAGATTTTCTCTCTCTTATTTCACCGATAAGCTGGACGCTTCGAAAACCTCTATTAGTGAAGATATTGATTTAATACGCGAGAGCTTAAAAGAATATGGATTAGGTTATATTGAGACGATTGTGGGTTTTAATGGCGGCGTTAAGTATGTACCATTTTTAAATCGCGAAGATGAAAAAAAAGGAATTGAGTTCATTGAAAAAAAATTAAATGAAAAGAGTCGATTGCTCTTAGATGAATATATCACTTATGGAGACATCATTTATAACCCAGTTCATCTTGGCGTCATATCGGATTTTATTGTTAAGAAGTGTTCCAAAGCAAACATATCTGGCGTCATGACAATAGAAACAAAAGGCATTCCACTAGCAACTGAAGTAGCAAGAAAGCTAAATGTAAAAATGATAGTAGCAAGAAAAAATAATAAAGTTACAGAAGGAAGTACCATAAGCGTTCACTATAGAAGTGCTTCTAGTAATAATGTACAAAGCATGTATGTTGCTAAAAAATCAATAGCAAAAGATGACAATATCATTATCGTTGATGATTACATAAAGGGGGGTGGAACGATAAAGGGAATGATAGAACTGATTGAAGACTCTGGAGCAAATTTTTATAGTGCATATGCCTTTATTGTTGAGAAGACTACGTTAAAAATGGATTTTAAATATGATGCTTTGTTTGGTATCAGTCATTGTCCAATATCAATCGATAGAATTTAAAAAATTTTCCGTTATAAATCTTGATAAATTTTAAGCAATGTGTTAAGATTAGGTGACTAAAATTTGAAAGGTGGATTTATGAATATAACAGATGTAAAAGTTCGCAGAATTAAAACTGATGGGAAAATGAAAGCGGTTGTTTCTATAACTATCGATGATTGTTTTGTGGTACATGATATAAAGGTAATAGAAGGAAATAATGGATATTTTGTTGCTATGCCTAGCAAAAAAATAGGAGATGGGAACTTCAAAGATATCGCTCATCCTATTAATGCTGAGACAAGAGCACTTATTCAGGATGTAATATTTAAAGAGTTCGAAAATACAAGTGAACCAGAACCGAAAGAAGAAGTAGTTGTTGAGTCAGTAGACTTTGAAACAGAAGATGTAGGTTTTGGAACGGAATTATAATAAAAGAGGACTTTTTGTCCTTTTTTTTCGTGTAAGGAGATACTATGATTAACACTATTATTTTAGCTGCAGGGGGTAGTACAAGGCTAAAATCTAAAAAGAGTAAAGTACTTCATGAGATTCTTGGCAAAAAAGTAATTGAATATGTTTTAGATTCTTGTGACACTATTAGTGATAAAAAAATAATAATAGTGTCAGCAAATGATAAAGACATACAGTCTACATTTGCTGATAGTAATGTGGAATTTGCCATTCAAAAAGAGCCGATAGGAACTCAAAATGCGGTGAAGAGCGGTATGCACTTAGTAGATGCGGATAGCGTATTAGTACTTTGTGGCGATACACCTTGTTTGAAAAAAGAAACGATTGAAAAACTATATGAGATTCACAAAAGAGAGTGCAACAAACTGACAATGCTTAGTGTGCATATGGAAAATCCGGCAAGTTATGGTAGGGTAAAGCGAGTTCATGGCTTAATAGATAGAATTGTAGAAGCTAAGGATGCAACCGAAGAAGAACTTAAGATAAAGGAAATAAATTCTGGTATTTATCTTTTTGATCAAAAAGAATTGAGTAGATTAATTGATCGAGTGGATAATAATAATGTCCAAAAAGAATACTATCTTACCGATTTAATCAAAATATTTAATGAAGAGCATCTTAAGGTTGGCGCGTTAGTTGCTACTGATGAGAGCGAGATCATTGGCGTAAATAATAGAGTGGATCTATTTCATGCTACAAGTGTGATTCAAAAGAGGATTAATACAGGCCATATGTTAAATGGTGTTAGTATGGTGAATCCGGATTCTATTTTCATTGATTGTACTGTTACCATTGAGCGCGATACACTCATTAATCAGTGTACGGAGATAAAAGGGGACACTGTAATAAAAGAAGATGCTATCATTGGGCCTCATGTTACGATAGAAAACTCGATCATTGGTACTGGTGTAGAAATAAAGAATTCAACAGTTCTTGATTCAGAAATAAAAGATGGTACTAAAGTAGGTCCTTACGCATATGTAAGACCAGATTCAAAAATAGGAAAAAACTGTAAAATCGGCGATTTTGTTGAGGTTAAGAATTCTTCTATTGGTGATGGGACTAAAGTATCTCACTTAAGCTATATAGGTGATAGTGATCTTGGGCAACATATAAATGTTGGTTGTGGAACTATATTTGTAAACTATGATGGCGAGAAAAAACATAGGTCTATTGTAGAGGACCATTGTTTCTTGGGATGTAATTCCAATATTATATCTCCGGTAAAAATAGGTAAAGGTGCTTTTATTGCTGCTGGAACAACTGTTACAAAAGATGTTGAAGAAGGTGCGCTGTGTATTGGTAGGGTAAGAGATACACAGAGAAAGGATTGGGTTAAAAAGAAGTAACATGCATAAAAAAGGTGATATCGCAAAGATATTTGCAGGAAATGCTAGCAAAAAACTAGCTAAAAAGATTTGTAATGAGTTAGGACTTCCTCTTGGAAAATGTGAGGTTACACAGTTTAGCGATGGAGAAATTAGTGTAAATATACAAGAGAGTGTAAGGGGAGCAGATGTTTTTTTAATACAATCTACAGCACCACCACATGTTAATAGTAATATAATGGAACTACTCATCATGATTGATGCTCTGAAGAGAGCGTCAGCTGGAAGGATTACTGCTGTTTTACCATATTATGGATATGCTAGGCAGGATAGGAAGGCAAAGGCGAGAGATCCAATTAGTGCAAAATTACTTGCGGACCTAATCACTGTTGCAGGAGCCGATAGGGTCCTTACAATGGATTTACATGCTTCTCAGATTCAAGGATATTTTAATATCCCTGTTGATCATTTATGTGGGCAACCTATTTTAGCAGAACACATAGCTAGCAAAGGAATCGAAAACATGGTAACGGTATCTCCTGATTTTGGTTCAGTTACGAGGGCTAGAGACTTTGCATCAAAAGTAAATAGTTCTATTGCTATAATAGAAAAGAGAAGACCAAAAGCCAATGAACTTGAGGTTATGAGTATTATCGGAGATGTAAAAGATAAAAATGTTGTATTAGTTGATGACTTAATTGATACAGCAGGTACGTTAGTAAAAGCCGCTAGTGCTCTCAAAGGCATGGGTGCAAAATCCGTTATTGCGTGTGCAACTCATGCGATACTTTCTGGCGAGGCAGTTGCTAGATTAAACAATTCAGAAATAGAAGAACTAATAGTGTTAGACACTATTGAACTACCAGATGATAAGAAACTTGATAAGCTAAAAATTCTTTCTTCCGCTTCGACTTTTTCAGAGGCGTTAAGAAGAATTTACAGAAACGATTCGGTTTCAGAGCTTTTTGTAAAGGGTTAGAATGAAATTAATAGTTGGCCTTGGCAATCCAGGCGCAAAATACGAAATGACAAAACATAATATGGGCTTTTTGGCAATTGATTCATTTTTGCATAAAATGAATGTTGAGGCTAAGAAAATAAAGTTTAAATCACTCTACGCAGAAGTTATGTTCTGTGGTGAAAAAATCATTCTTGTAAAACCACAGACGTTTATGAATCGTAGCGGAGATGCGGTAAGGGAGTGGGTTAACTTTTATAAAGTTGAAAAAAAGGATATCCTTATTATATATGATGATGTCGATTTAGAATTCGCAAAAGTGAGACTTCGAAAGCAGGGTTCTGCGGGAACTCATAATGGGATGCGAGATATTGTATATAAGCTTGGCTTTGATGACTTTTCGAGACTTCGGCTTGGTATCGGAAGAAATAGAGAAATACCAATTGTTAATGAAGTATTGACAACATTTAATAAGGATGAAATAAAAGAATTAAAGAAACTATTTGTGAAAACCAATGATGTGATAGAGTCTTTTATAGAATATGGTCCTGATTTGACAATGAGTAGGTACAATGGATGAAACTCAATAAATTTCTACAAGATTATAAACCATTTGAAAAAGACAATAGAAAAACTATTTTATATGGCACTAGTAATTCTGAGTGCCTTTTTTTTAGTATTAGTAAGTCCAATAAACGAAATCTAATCATTACGAGTAGTGATACCAAAGCAAATGAGGTATCGAAAAGTCTTGATATGTATGGAATAAAAAATGTTGTGCTTGATAAAAAGGAATATAGTTTTTCCAAAGTGTATAATCAGTCATTGGATATTTTAATGCAGAGAAGCGTTGCACTTAGTAGTTTGGCAGAAGAGGATATTGTTTTAATAACAAGTTCTAAAAGTTTAATACAAAAAAATATATCGTTAACCAAATATTATGATAGTGTTATCCATTTTAAAATAGGAAAACAATACGACCGCAACAACGTGATTCAAGACTTAATTGATATCGGATATACTAGAGAATATTTTGTTCAAAAGTGGGGCGATATGTCCAGTAGAGGAAACATCGTGGATGTGTTCCCAGTAGGCAGTGAGTATGCTTATAGACTTGATTTTTTCGGTGATGAATTAGATGAGATAAGAATTTTTGATGTGAATACGCAAAAGCATATGAAGAAAGTCAACAGCATTTCGATATCACCCATTTCAGAATTTGAGATTTATAATAAAGAATACATAAAAACAGTGGCTGCAATAGATGAAACACTATTAAGTGAGGATAAGTATGTCAATATTGACAGGTTCCTCCCGTTCCATCGTTGTTCTATTCTTGATTATTATGATTGGGATATTACAATATTTGATGAAAAAAGCGTTGTTAGTTCAATGCAACTGTATTATGAAGATTATATGCATAGACTTACTAGTGCGATAGAAAAAGAGAAAGCGCTTCATTTTGAAGAAAACAATATTTATGAACCGTCATATATTATTAATAGGCTTAATAAATGTAATGTTTTATCCATCAATAGCTTCCGATTTAATAGTCTAATGACGTATGAAAATGAAATAGATTTAAAGATAAGGGATTCACATTCCTATAGAAGTAGCGTCACGGAGCTTACAAGAGATATCAATTTATTTACTAAAAATGGTTATCGAATATATATTTCTGTCAGCAACAAAGCGAATGAAATAGAACATATATTAACGGAACATAATATCATTTATTCTTATAAAGAAAATGATGGTGTTACCTTACTAGAAGGCTTTATAAAAAATGGATTTATTGATGATAATCATAAGATTATGGTCATTTCTGAAGATGATATCTTTAAAACTTCTCATAAAAAAAGAAAAAAGTTAAGCTATGAAAATTCTAAGAAGATTACTAGCCATTATGATTTGAGGGAAGGAGATCTTGTAGTACATGTCAATCATGGTATCGCAAAATACAGGGGGACTAAGAAAAAACTATTTGATGGTGTAAAAAGAGATTATCTAGTACTTGAGTATTATGGCAACGATAAATTATATATACCAGTTGATAATGTCGATTTAGTTCAAAAATACATAGGTGCTTCTACTAATGTTAAACTGAGTTCGCTAAATTCAAAAGCGTGGGCAAATAAAAAAAATAGGGCGAAAAAAAGCATTGATTTAATTAGTGATGAATTAATCGAACTGTATTCTAAAAGAGCGAATTCAAGTGGGTTTGCATTTTCTAAAGACTCCTCATGGCAGAGAGAATTTGAAAATAATTTCGAACATGAAGAAACAGAAGATCAGTTAAGAAGTATAGAAGAAATAAAGAGTGATATGCACAAACACATTCCCATGGATAGACTATTACTAGGCGATGTTGGTTATGGGAAGACGGAAGTCGCACTAAGAGCTGTATTTAAAGCAGTGATGGATAGCAAGCAAGTGGTCTTTTTAGTGCCAACAACTGTGTTAGTTGAACAGCATTATTCAAATTTTATAAAACGGTTTAAAGATTATCCAGTTACAATTGCGAAGCTATCGCGACTAACCTCAAAAGCCGATGAAAAAAGCCTATTGAATGGGCTTAATAGTGGAAGAATTGACATCGTGGTAGGGACGCATAAACTACTGAATAAAAAGGTGAAGTTCAAAGATCTAGGGTTATTAATCGTTGATGAGGAGCAGCGTTTTGGCGTAAAACATAAAGAACAAATAAGAATGCTGAAAAATAACTTAGACACGTTAACACTTAGTGCAACGCCAATACCAAGGACACTCAATATGAGTTTATCGGGGATTAGGGATATTTCTTTAATCAATGAGCCGCCAAGTGATCGGTTTCCTGTTGAAACATATCTTATGGAGTACGATGTCGATCGAATAAAATACGCCATTGAGAGAGAACTTGATCGAGGGGGACAAGTATATTATATCTATAATAAGATAGAAGATATCGACGCCATTACAGAAAAGTTAAGAAAGTTAATTCCTGATGCAAAAATGACATATTCTCATGGTAGGATGAGCGCAAAGCACATAGAAAATACAATGCTTGATTTTATCGAAAAGAAGATAGATGTATTAGTTTCTACTACCATAATTGAAAATGGTATCGATATAAAAAATGCCAACACGATAATAATCCATGATGCTCAGAACCTTGGGTTATCTCAACTCTATCAGCTTAGAGGGAGGGTTGGAAGGTGGAATAGAACATCGTTTTGTTATTTGTTCTATCCTGCAAACAAAATTCTCAGCGAAAATGCTAAAAAAAGGTTAGAGACGATTCGAGAGTTTAGTGAATTTGGCGCAGGTTTTAAAATTGCGATAAGGGATTTAGAAATACGTGGTGGTGGTAGTATACTGGGGACTACTCAATCAGGTCATTTTGAAGCAATAGGATACGAGCTTTACATGGATATGTTAAAAGAAGCGATCGACGAAAAGAAAATGATCTCAAAATCGGAGGAAAGAACAGTAGTTGTAGATATCGATGTGTCAGCATATATCCCTAATGATTATATCGATAATGAAGATAGCAAGCTCGATTATTATAAAAAAATACTTGATATTGATTCCAGAGAGGATTATTATGATTTAGAAAGTGATTTGCTGGATATTTTCGGTGATATTCCAGATGAATTATATAATCTTCTTGATATATCGCTTATCCGAGCACTTCTTAAGAAATTACCGTTTAAGAAGATAAAGCGTGAGTTAGACGGGTTTAAACTTGATTTTGATGAACGACAAAATCTAAATCATCAGTTAGCTATTGATATAAAGGATTTGTTGGGCGATTCCATTGTGTTTCACTTTGGCAAAAGTTCATACATGTTGATGGATACCGATAGTATTTCTAAGGTAATAGAACAATTAGAGGTTTTAGTAAAAAAATTGGCGTTTGTGGTATTATAAAAACGGAGGAAAGATGAAAAAAATAATGATTTTACTGCTTGTGTTAGTGCTTTCTATTAGTACAGCATGTAGTGGGGATACTGTTGATAAGAAAGAGGATTCGCAAGAAGAGACTACATTAAGTAGTGGAGAAATGGCATCTGTCAATGGTCAACCAATATTAGAAGATGATTTTAACAAAAACTATGCGATTGTAAAGTTTCAGTATGAAAAAGTATATGGGGAAGACTATTTTAACAATGAAGAAGTAGTAGCCAAATTAAAAGAAGATTTATTAAATGAAATGATACGTGCTGAATTGATTGTACAATATGCCACAAAAAATAATATAAAAGTAAATGAAAAAGATATCGAAGCATCCGTTTCGAATGCAATGGAGACCATTAAGGGTAGTGAAGAACTTAAAAAATTAGTTGAGGAAAATGGCATAGATGATGCGTTTATTAGAAAGTCAATATATTCGCAAGAACTTGCCAACTTTATAAGAGAAACGATAGCTGAGAACATAAACAACGATGGTGAACGACTTGGTGAAATAAGTGAAAACCACATTATTAAAGTGAAAGCAAGTCATATATTAGTGAAAGATGAACAAGAGGCAAATGATATCTATAATACCTTAAAAGAAGATTCATCACAATTTGAAGCTATTGCTAGAGAAAAATCAATCGATAAAGCTTCTGCTCAAAATGGTGGAGATTTAGGTTTCTTTTATAGTGGAAGAATGATACCTGAATTTGAAGAAGCTGCATTTAATGGTGAAATTGATGAAGTTCAAGCGCCTGTTAAGACCGATTATGGATATCATATTATTAAAACGACTCAAAAAGAAACACTAAACTCTATGAGAACAGAAAACAATACAGAAGAGATTAATGAATTGACAAAGCAAGTTATAATGACTGAGAGCGCGAAAGAATTTGACCAGACAATGGAAGAGTTTAAGAAGCAATCTAAAATAATTAAGAGTGAAAGCAAATAAGATGATTTACATTGTAGGACTTGGTTACAATAAAAAAGAATATACTCAAGAAATACAGGATTTGTTTGAACAATATCCTGTATATGTAAGGAGTGATTGGCACCCAATTATAAAAGAACTTGGTTTTAAGTATAAGAGTTTTGATTATATTTATGAGTCAAAGGAGACGTTTGAAGAGGTATATGAAGAGATTGTCGAAACTTTATTGGAGTTATCGAAAGACTCACCCATTGTTTATGTCGTTATGGGAAATGCATATGTTGCTGAAAAAACAGTGGAGATTCTACAAGCTAAGACTGAAACGATTGTTATCAATTCGTTGAGTTTTGTTGAAAAAATAATAAATGCTCTTCACATAAATCCAATTGAGGGATTGCAGATAGTGGATGGACTAAGTGACTTTAGTGTTGATGTGAATTCAAACGTTATCGTTGCTCAAGTTTACTCTAGGACTAGAGCATCAGAATTGAAGCTCAAGTTACTGGATTATTATAATGACGAAACGGAAATCATGATATTAGATTCTATCGGTGTGGATGGAAAAGAAACAATCACCAAGTGTAAGCTTTATGAACTGGATCGAACAGATGATTTTGATCATTTAACGTCAATATACATCCCTAGAACGCGTGATAGAAAATACACATTTAATGATATTGACTATGATAAAGAAGTGGAACATGAATACGTTGATGAGGCTATTATTAGTGAAAAATTGTATAACATATTAAGCGTTATTAATTATCATGAAAGAAAAGGTTATTACAATTTCAGCGATATTTTTAAAAAAATCGTAACAAAATAGTGAAATGCTGTAAAATTTAATATTTTTTTAGAAAAAACACTTGAAATATGAATAGTTTGTGTGTATTATGTATGTATGTTCTTAAGGAGGAAAAATGAATAAAACAGAATTAGTAGCAAAAGTTGCAGATAAAACAGGTCTTACTAAGAAAGACTCTGCATTAGTGGTTTCTGCATTTGTAGAAACTGTAGAAGAAGCACTACAAAGTGGTGAAAAAGTACAATTAGTAGGATTCGGTACTTTTGAAGTTAGAAATAGAAAGGCAAGAAAAGGAAGAAACCCTCAAAAGCCAGAGCAAATTATGCAAATTCCTGCTTCTAAAGCACCAGTATTCAAAGCTGGAAAAGGATTAAAAGAATTAGTAAACAAAAAGAAAAGTAAGAAGAGAAAATAAAAAGCAGTCTGACTGCTTTTTATTAAAATACAATGAGAGTAGATAAATTTTTAAAAGTCTCTAGAATAATAAAGAGAAGACAAATTGCGAAAGCTTTTTGTGATAAGGGCAGAGTTGAATTAAATGGAAAAGTTGCAAAGGCGTCAGAAAAAGTTAACGTTGGCGATAGCTTGAGGGTTACATTTGGTGGTAGAATTAGTTCTTATGTTATAAAGGAGATAAAAGACACGTCATCAAAAGCTGATGCTAGTGAAATGGTTGAGGAGGTATAATGCAGTTTTTATTAAAACGAAAATTATTGCTAACCGTATTAATTATTGGGTTAGTCGTTTTTGTTGCGTATACTAAAATAAATCAGCAACTTGAAATGGAAAAACTTATTGAAGACAAAGCCCGACTTGAGGCGGACATCAGTAGGCTAGAGTTATTAAAAAAGAACTTAGAAGAAGAACTTAAAAATGTTGACAGCAAAGAGTTTATTGAAGAATATGCAAGAAAAAAATTTAGAATGGTAAAAGAAAACGAAATGATTTTTATCATAAATGGAAACTAGATCAAATTTTTTGGTCTATTTTTTTAGGAGAAATTAGATGAAGACGGCAATAATTGATATTGGTTCAAATTCTATAAAAATGAGAATATATGAAGACCTTG
>PDWI01004454.1_pt1 | contig 18777 bp, 14 predicted proteins | sample 1430891 | NCBI WGS metagenome assembly PDWI01 (sample SAMN01162508, study PRJNA174530) | Oral metagenome, whole genome shotgun sequencing project. | biome: Marine environment; feature: Marine mammal; material: Swab sample of the gingival sulcus; isolation source: swab sample of gingival sulcus...
ATCCATATGAAACAGGGGAATACGGCCAGGATATTCATGAAGAATCGCAAAGGAAGGGCTGGTTATATAATACTCTGCGGGAACCTGCATTCCAGCCCCAATGAATTGTGTTAATGTGGTTTTGCCGGCACCGAGATCCCCATCGAGACAGATGACATCTCCAGCCCTTGCCGCCTCGCCTAGAAAAACACCAAGCCTCTCAGTTTGTTGTACACCTGATACGTGTATTTCGACTTGTCTCATCATGTTTTCCAATAAAAATTATTTAGAAACCGTTTTGCTGATCATGCCCATGTATCTATAACACAAAACCAGACCATTCCCTGTGCATGAAATTATCAAGAGCTGAACGCAAAATATGGCACTAACCTCGATAACCAGGATGAGTATCTTGGCAGTTCAGGGTTTTTCGTCATTACCAAAACACGATCATTTTCTTGTTTTTTATGACAGGTTTTGGCGAGCAAGACACTCAATAAACGTCTTATTTTTCTCTGGGAAAAGGCCAGGCCATGATACCACCCTCCATAACCCTTACATTGTTCCAACCGTTATTTTTTAGAACAAGAGAAGATTCATATCCGCGCATAGAAATTTTACAGTAACAAATTATTTCTGTATCTTTATCTTCAGGTAAATCAGCAAGTCGTTTTCTAAGAGCCCCTACCGGAATCAGGGTTTCGCCAATTCCCAATCGCATGGCCTCAAATTCCTCAGGACTTCTGCAATCCATGATAAAGACATTTTCACCAGTATCAACTTTTTCCTTCACCTCAAGCGCGGAAACACCAGCAATTCTGCCCTTCATCTTGTTTTGCAGAATATGGGCACTGACAATAAAATGATCAATTGTAAGAGAATATGGCGGTGCATATGGAAGATCAGCATTGACAATATCTTCAACAGTCATCTTCCCCTGGATAGCCATTGACCACTGAGCAATCTGCCTGCCCACATCGCCTGGCCCCACGCATTGAGCACCAAGAATGCGGCCACTATTCTTATCGGCAACAACTTTTGTTACCAGAAGTTTTCCCTTCATGAAAGCTGGTTTATCTGGACTTGCATTCACTGCAGTAATGAGATCCGTGAATCCCGCCTTTTTGGCACTGGTCTCTGAAAGTCCTGTGGAACCTGCACTGAAATCAAAGACCTTGCAGATACCCGTCTGGATAGTTCCAGGAAACGTTACACTGTTTTCAGAAGCAGCGTTTTCACCAGCTACCCGGCCCTGCAGGTTAGCAAGATCACCAAAGGGGGCATACACTTTTTTACCGGAAACAAGATGAATGGATTCCACACAGTCACCTGCTGCATAAATAGAAGGGTCAGAGGTCTGCATATATTCATCCACTGCAATTCCACCCCATTCACCTATCTCAAGACCAGCATCTTCAGCAAGTTTTACATTAGGTACAACCCCCACAGCTATTACAGCAAGCTGACAGTCGAGAACGACACCGTTTTGCAATTTCACCCCGGTCAACTTGCCATTTTCACCTAAGAACTCTGCCACACCATTTTCTGTAATAATATGTGTGGACTTGCTTTTTATATGGTTTTCAACAAGCTTAGCCATTTCCCAGTCAAGCGAGGGAAGCAGTTGTGGCAACAATTCGATCAGAGTTATTTCAAGACCTGCAAGATTGAGCGCTTCACACGCTTCAACTCCAATTAATCCACCGCCTATTACTACAGCATTACATATCTTTTTCTCATCACAAATCGCTCGCAGATAATCTACATCCTTCATTGACTGCAGGGTGGTAATCCCATCAAGATCAGTCCCTGGAACCTGAGGAATACGAGGTTTTGCCCCAGTAGCAAGAACAAGTTTATCGTAGGAAATGGAATCAGTTGCACCACTTTGTAAATCTTTGTACGTAACCTCCCTTTTCTCTCTATCAATTGCCACCACTTCAGTATTGACCTTTGCCTCAATACCCTTGGCATTGAGATAATATTGCGGATTGCGTACTACTCCAGTAGGTGTTGCTAGAAGGGCATTTCTGTCATCAAAAAAACCACCAACATAGTAAGGATACCCGCAGGAAGCCATGGAAAGCTCAGGATCCTTCTGAAGGATGGTAATTTCAGCATTGGGATTAATGCGTCCAGCTTTAGCCGCGGCCTTGGGGCCGGCTGCTGAACCACCGACGACAACAATTCTCTTTATATCGTTCATTATATTTTAAACTCCGTTGTTAAATGGACAGAAAAGCAGGTTATACTGTTTTCGAAGCATAGCTTTTAAATGCTCAATTTATTGTACTATAAAAACTTCGTGCAACATATTACCGATAGATGGAATTACAAATTATTTTCCAAGAACCAAGTCAGGCAACTCATTCGTATCATCAATCTTGCGTGGGAAATGTTCCCGCAGCATATCAGTACAACGATGAATAGCAGAAACAAGAGCATCACATCCCTTTCCATCATGCAGTCCCTGAGTGATAATAACGACAACCTCTTCCCAGTCCTCCCGGGTAACCTTACTGGTAATACCACTATCAGCCAGAACTTCGACTCTGCGCTCAAACAATGAGATAAACAGAAGAATTCCGGTTCTATCACGAGTCTCGTGTACACCCTGTTCGAGAAAACTCACAAGTGCTCTTTGATGCACCTTTTCTTTCATTTCATCGACATCGAGGAGAAAACGTTTTAACGGCGGGCATAAACGAAGCAGAAAGAAACAAAAGGTAAACACTCCTGCAAAAAGAGGTAAAAACCACAAAATGGATCCACTACCAAATACCCAGCTGCCTGTTAAGCCAAAAGCCAGTCCAACAACGCAGCCACCAAACCATTCGATATGACGATATTGAGAAGAAACTGATACGATCATAGGTACAACTTCTCCGCTGGTTTGACCTTCCACATCAGCTACAGCGGTTTTTATCCTTTCCTGCTCTTCTAGCGTAAATAGCTTTTCAGGTTTAATCATATCAGACTCCTTTTTACCAGCCACCAGAGGCACCACCACCTCCGCCTCCGCCACCGCCACCGCTGAATCCCCCACCGGAACCGCCACTGAAACCGCCTGAACTTCTGTAACCTCGGCCACCGCTGAATCCCCCACTGAAACCTCCACCGAAACCGCCTGAACTTCTGTAACCTTTGCCTATAAGAGCTTCACGCACTCTTTTCATCTTAGATAGAGCTGCTTTACTCCAGAGCAAAAGCATAATTACCAGGAAGAAAAAACCAAAGGGATCATATTCATTTTTCTTAGTCCGAGAAGCTGTGGCGGTGTACTCTCCCCGTACTGCCTTTATCATAGCTTTGACTCCACTTTTAACACCTCCGTCAAAATCTCCTTTTTTGAAATACGGAGTAATTTGATTGTCAATGATTCTTCCTGCAACAAGATCCGTCAAGCTTCCTTCAAGGCCATATCCCACCTCAATACGTATCTTTCTTTCTTCTTTTGCTATTAGCAACAACGCCCCATTATCCTTACCTGCCTGACCAATCCCCCAGGTTTCAAGAACACGCAAGCCATATTCTTCCAACGTCTCACTCTCAAGTGATAAAATCGTCAATACAACTATTTGGGTGGAATCGCTCTGTTCAAACTTTTTAAGAAGCGTATTGAGCTCCTCTCTTGTTGCTGACGACAGAATTCCTGCCTTATCCGTTACAAAATCTGAAGACGTTGGCACATCCAGAGCCAGTGCCGGCAGTGTAAAGAAAACAAACAATAATGCCAGAGAGAGCCTACGCATCAGAAACTCACCTTAGGAGCAGCTGAAGCAACGGGATCAGCTTTAAACGCTTCTTTTCTTTCCAGATGAAGGAGAAAGTTATTTGTCAGGTTATTTGGGAAAACACGGATGGAGGTATTGAATTTTTTAACCGCCGCATTATACCGTTGTCTGGCTACATTAATACGGTTTTCCGTTCCTTCCAATTGGTGCTGCAGATCGAGAAAGTTCTGATTTGCTTTGAGGTCAGGGTAACGTTCTGCTACAACCAGCAATCTTGAGAGTGCTCCTGAAAGCTCCCCCTGTGCCTGCTGAAACTGCTGTAATGCTGCCACATCACTTAACTTGTCAGCAGAGATATTCACCTGCCCCACCTTGGCACGGGCATTGGTAACTTGAATAAAGGTCTCTTTTTCGTGAGCAGCATATGCCTTTACCGTTGAGACCAGATTAGGTATCAAATCAGCGCGACGTTGATATGTGGCCTCCACATTGCCCCAGGCAGCAAAAACCTCTTCCTCATTTTTCTGTATACTGTTATACCCGCAACTACTTAAAAAAAACACTATACATAACAGCGTAAAACAATGTAAAATTCGCATAATATCTCCTGTTTTTACAAAATAAAAACAATTCATTTTCATCGTAATCCTAGCCCAATGAACAGGAATTGCCAACTGTTTAACAACCAACTTCACCTCGAATCATTACCTGTTTTTTCATCTGAAAAATGTGATTATTCCGCTCTAAAAGTCAAATTAAAGATGCCCTAAGCCCACTCATCTCCCTGAAAAGCATTATTCTCAAGAGATATCAACAACAGGAGGCGAGGCAATTCTATGCGGAACAAGCCTGAATTTTTGTTGTTTGCCGGTAACAATGCTCATATTATTACACTTTAAAACGTATATTCAGAATATCCCCATCAATCACGGTATAATCCTTGCCCTGAAGATACATTTTCCCCGCCTTTTTCAACTCTGCTTCACTCCCATATTCAATAAGTTCATCATATTTCATTACTTCAGCACGGATAAAACCTCGCTGTAAATCAGAATGGATCACACCAGCGGCAACCGGAGCAGTTGCTCCAAAGCGCACCAGCCATTGTCTAACTTCATCCTTTCCAACAGTGAAAAATGAAATGAGACCAAGCGCTTTCAAACAAAGCTTTGTGAGAGTCTCCAGGGCCGGAGTTTCAATTTCAAGATCTTCCAGAAAGTCTTTTTTTTCATCATGAGACTCCAGAAGTGCAATCTCTGACTCCACCTGGGCACAGACGACCATAGCTTCAATCTTATTCGCTTCACATGTTGCTGCAGATTTTTCGATAAGGGTTACGTTGTGGATATCATCTTCCGCAACATTAAAGGCAATTATCAACTCCTTTCTTGTAATAAAAGGATAGCTTTTAATAATCATTTCCTCATCTTCGCTCAGAGCCATAAGACGAAGAGGCTTTTCCTCCTCCAGTTGTACCAGCATCTTTTTCAAGAGCTCCAACTCTTCTGCCTGTTTCTTGTCCTTAATCTTTTTTAAGGAAAGTTCTATCCGTTCAATACGTTTTTCCACAAAAATCTGATCGTGCATTAACAGCTCCGAATTTACCATATCCATATCCCGGATAGGATCAACTGAGCCATTTGCATGATAGACCGATTCATCTTCAAAACATCGCACTACATGACAGATAGCATCTACATCAGCAATATCTTTAAAAATATCACCTTTTGCTATGTTTTCCTGCTCAATCCTGGGCAAAAGCATGAGATCCAGTCTGGCCTGTACCGTATTTTTGGGTTCATAAAGGTTGGCGAGTCGGTCAAAACGCTGATCTATTATTTCCGCGGTCCCGGGCAAAGGTTTGGGAGGACCAGACTGTTCACGTAATTCATTTCCTGTAAGTGTCTGAAAAAGTGTTTTTTTGCCCGTTTGAGGCAGACCGATAATACCAAGTTTCATATTTGCTATCCTTTCTGTTTATAAATGCTTATCTTGAAACCATATTCCATATAAACAAACATGTTATCTATCAGAGTAACACATGTAAAGATCAGACCTGACTTCCTTGCCAGGATCGGTTAGAGTAACAGTATAACTCTACATGTATAAAGAACCATAATAAACGGGAATGCCAGAAAAAAGAATACCAAAAACTCTGGAAGAAATTGACGCGTATCCCCCCACAGAATCAACCAGGATGATTTTGCTATTCATGTTTTTTCGAAACTTGAGTATGTTATCATTACTTGAAAAAATCAGAACTGAGTGAATGATAGTAAAAGTTACCAGGTTCCAACATACTAGCAAAAATGTATAGAAAATGAATAGTATTTTTAGCAAACAGGAGTAATACCATGGAAAAACAGGCCAAGATGGACGAGATTCAGCAACCTGTTCAGGAAAAAGAACTGGATGATTTGGATAAAAGCCTTATGGAAATAGAACTATTTTGTAAAAGTCGCTGTGTAAGCCCTACCGGTGGTAATAATGTAATTGTCCGTAAAATTGATTCTTCATCAGATACAAAGTAATATAATCTCTTTTATCTGAATTGTTTTAATCGTAAAGTACACGACTCAATAATGTACCTTTACTTTTACAGAAAAGAAATATGAATCCATTTGACCTGGAAAACGGTTCAGGCAAATGCGGTACTTACCTCAGGAGCTTTTCAACGATTACAATGTATCTGAATACTTACACTTTCTTTCGGACAGCAAAAAGCACACGTCCTACAATCTGATCATATGTTACGGCGCCGATTTCTCCGGTTGTAACCCCGCAAGCGTTGTCACTTTCAAACCAGTAACCATGACTGTCTTTTCTTACCGCACGCTTGATGATAATTCCATACCGGGGATGATCCACAACCATCAACTTCCCAGCCTTCGGTCGTCTGATCCAGTTAGAAGCAACAACATAATCACCACACTTGAGCGAGGGTGTCATGCTGTCGCCGGTAATACGAAACAACTTCAACACAAAGCGTTCTATCCCTCAAGTTTGGGATAAACAACATCTGCTGCAGGTGGATAAGGGCATTTTGCTGTATATGTTTTTATACCCTTGGTCAGCCAGAAAGCTTCAGCAAACTGGTTAACAAGATTTAATAATTCTATAGCCATATCCCTGTCGACATTCTGCCTACACTTTGATCCCTGCATCATAATATTATGCACCAGTTCAGGAACATTTGGAGCCTGCTCGAATTGAGGCTGCTTAAAGTAATCACCCCAAATAATACGCACCTCTTCCTTTACCTTGAGGGCATGCTCCTCTTTCTGGGCGATAAAGCGGGTCAGTTTAGCCTGATCTACTGTTGTTTCAACTTTATCACCGAGTTCATTGATCAGGTCAACCATACGAATAACGGTAAGCGCACTGATCTGCGCTGCACTTGGATCATAAACACCACAAGGAATATCGCAGTGTGCTGATGCTTCAGGAATGTTTATTTTTTTGTCCAGACGCTCTAATACTCTATGGATCATGGTTTTCTCCTTTACATGTGAGTTCAAGATGTTGAGATACACTTGAAAATACGGAATGGTAATACAATATAAGCGCAACTATAGTTATTAGATTTTATTTGGCAAGCATAATTTTACGAGTGCAGGTTACCTGATGGTATATCCTTGCACCGAGATCAACACCATTTTTCTTATCACCACAACAAGAAATTATTTACACATTTTCTTCTTTCCTGTACTGTCTTTACTTCATGAAGCATACAATATCAAAACTCCTGCAACCTATTGAGCAGCTGCAAACAATACGGGGCATCGCCTTACCCGAAGGAGTTGAATTTCTTCAACTTATCGTAACAGGCCCACCTGGCGCCGGCAAAACATATTACATCAATCAGATCCGCGGATGGCCAAACGAAGGATATCTTGATCTCACTGCTGCGAGGTGGTGGAAACATCAAAGCCTTATATATCGGCCTCGGGAAGTGCATTTAGGACTTCCTTTTAAAGGATTCAAAGAAGCGTTAACAGTTTTTGACAAGGAATGGGTTGAGGCAGAAACCACACCTCTTTTCGAACCTGCCCGCATTGCCATTCCACCGACATCAACTCCCATTTTTGGAACAAACTGGCTGCACCGGTATGTTTTCGAATTTATTCTTCCCGACCCTGAAATTATATATCAACGCAGAATTGGGCGTTATAATGAAGGGTACTTTCCTGTTGACACCAACATTACCGAGGAAATGGTTGAAAAACAGGTAAGTTGTTATGCCGAAGTTGCTCTACTGCTGCAACGAGCAGGTATGCAGGTCTATATTCGACAAGACTTACAATCTCCTCCTTTGAAAATTGTGGAAAAGGAAGATACTACGGTGCCCATATGGCTTCTGCCCAAAGCGGAAAGAGGTGGACGAATCAAGCGGCAACAAAGCTGGAAAAATATCTTTTTTCAAAAATCGCGTCACAACTGGATATCAGTAACAGATAAAGCGCAACAAATTACATCAACCTCTCGCGTGGCGCATGATGGAAAAACATTTGAACTTCGCCTGGGCTGTATGCAGCTGCATTTTCACCCGGAAATCCCTCTCGGAATAAAAAAGAAACACATCAAGAAGAACTGGCAGATATTCTCACCCCTCTCATATAATGTAAAAAATGTTACGGGTTTTGCCACGTTGAGAGTCGGTGAATCGGTAATAATTGGAAAAGACAACAGCTTTTTCACCAATCTCTTTGATATTACGAAATCTCTTCCGGGAAGATGTGTCCAGATTAACAACCGGGACGGTGATCTGATTATCACTCCTTTAGATCCTGACAGTCCTGTTTCAATTATACGAACAGAAGATCATGATAATCGTGAACAGGTAGAATCTTATCGTTTTGAAGCATTAACAAGTCTGAGAAATATTTTTGGCGGTCCTATCACACTTCTCGAAAAAGAACTGGCGCTTTCCAGATTGAAAAAGGCCAACAGCATCTTAATAGAAGATCCATATGCCCTCAAAAATCTGAATGGAATTGCTGGCGGAATAATCAAACTACCAGATACCATGACGCCAATTATTATTGGTGATCTTCATGGCCAGGTCGATAATCTGCTCAAAATCATAACCGAAAATCATCTGCTGGAATGGTTTTATACCAATGCTGCCTGCCTTGTCATATTAGGAGATGCAGTTCATTCTGAAATCTCGGGTGAAATGGAAAACATGCAGACTTCTGTGGAAATAATGGATCTGATCCTGACCTTGAAAACATATTTTCCAGATAATATTTTTTACCTGCGTGGTAATCATGACAGCTTTGAAGCCGAGCTGAGTAAAAACGGTATTTCCCAAGGGCTTCTAATGAGACAATATCTGTATGATCTGCGGGGAGAAGAATACGTTACTGAAATGCAGAAATTTTATGATCATCTTCCCTACATTGCCCATAACAGCCATTTTTACAGCTGCCATGCCGGTCCTCCCCTGAAAAAGGTTACCTTTGATGAGCTGATCAACATCCATTCTCATCCTTCGATAATCAAAGACATAACCACCAATCGTTTAAAACGTGCTCATTATATCAGAGGATATACGAAGAAGGATGTAAAACGTTTCCGTAAAACTCTAGGAATGGGAAAGAACTCACAATTCATTGTCGGCCACACTCCGTTAGATCCTTTCAAAAGCTATTGGGTTGATGCTGGAAATATCAAAAATTACCATATACTCTATAGCGGGCACCAGGAAGGCGGACAGGCCCTTATGCTTGCTGGCAAGGATGTCATCCCCCTCGCCTTCCCATATGAACCGGTAACCCGTATCATTGAAAAACTCGGCTGAAATAATATTGACCATTCAAACAAAACAGATACCCTGCTTTTTTCTGATCTTTTTTCGTATCAGGTTTCTTTTTGATTTAAATTCATGAAGAGATAGTCTACACTCCCGAGAATCTCGTTGATAAGTATAGAGTGAATATGCCATATCTCAGGCAAGTCTCACCTATAAATAAAGGTATATCATGATAGTAGTGTTTTACTGATAACAACCCGTTAAAACACAAGAAAATAAACGTGTTTTAATAACGACGGGATAAGTTAGTTTATCTATCCTTAAGTACTGACGATTGAGGATGCATGAATTCCATCCTAGAAAGTACCATTGCTTTTTAGGATGGAGAATAACCAAGTTTACAGGAGGAAGAATGGCTCTTAAAAGAACAAGTGCAATATCAAGCCTGTTACGCAAATCCCCGTTTACCCCTATTCAGGAGCATATGACAGCTGTTTTCGCCTGTATTTGCGCGTTACCACCACTTTTTGAAGCGCTTTTCAGTGAAAATCGCGAGGAAACATTAAAAGTGGCAAAGCAAATGCGCGAACTGGAAAATAAGGCAGAGAGCATAAAGAATACGTTCTGGCTGAATATGCCACGCACCCTCCTCTTGCCTGTTGACAGAGAGGATCTCCTGGGTCTTATCTCAGATCAGGACCAACTTGCTGACACCTGTGAGGAAATTGGCAAAATTTTTTCCTACAGAGACATGTCGGTTCCCAAGGCACTTAAAGAACATCTTGATGAACTTCTGGAAGGTACCGTTGAGATCTGCGGTGAAGCAAAGCGCATGATCGAAGAGCTGGATGAACTTCTGGAACTGGGTTTCGGGGGGACCAGAGAAACAGAAAAAATTTCGAACATGATTCGCCGTGTCCGCAAAGGTGAACACAATATTGATCAGATTATGGACAGGAGCAGACTCACCCTTTTTTCCATAGAAAAGGAAATGTCCCCTGTTGATGTTATGTTCTGGTACAAAATTATAGAACTGGTCGGCAACATTTCAGATCAGTCAGAAAACATTGCCGACAGATTATTACTTTTTCTTTCAAGATAATCGAAGGAGTTAAACGTGGATATTATCACATCTTACGGAACTATTCTGATTGCCTTGGCAATGATTTTCGGGCTGTATATGACCTGGGGGATTGGTGCAAACGATCTGGCAAATGCCATGGGGACCTCCGTCGGTGCCGGTGCTATCACCGTTAAACAGGCAATTTGCATAGCAATTATATTTGAATTTTTAGGTGCTGTACTTGCCGGAGGACATGTAACAAAAACTATACGCAAAGGAATTATTGATCCCTCTGCTATAATAAACAGTCCGGAAATTTTAGTATATGGTATGCTCGCAGCCCTTCTCGCAGCAGCATTTTGGCTGATGATTGCCTCGACCCGTGGCTGGCCGGTATCAACAACCCATTCCATTATCGGGGCATTAATTGGCTTTGCCATTGTCGGCATTGGACCCGACGCAGTAAAATGGGAACAGGTAATGAAGGTTGTTGCCAGTTGGATCATTTCTCCTGCGATTGGAGGTACAATTGCATTTTTGCTGGTTATGAGTACCCGGAAGCTCATCCTGGACACGACAAATCCTCTGAAAAATGCTAAAAAATACGCTCCTGGCTATATCTTTCTGGTGGGATTCATAATCTCACTGGTAACGCTATTCAAAGGATTGAAACACCTGCACATTAACCTTTCTGTAGCGCAAAGCTTTCTGGTAGCTGTCGTTTTTGGTCTTTTTACTGCTGCAATCGGCTGGTTTTTCATCCGTAACATCAAGGAAGATTCACAGATGAACAGGGATTTTCATTATGCCAGCGTCGAAAAAGTATTCACCCCCATGATGATTTTCACTGCCTGCTCGATGGCCTTTGCCCATGGCTCCAATGACGTGGCAAACGGTATTGGTCCGCTTGCCGCTGTTGTAAGTATCGTCAGTTCTGGTGGCGAGGTCATGCAGAAATCAGATCTTCCTGTTTGGATTTTAGTGCTTGGTGGAAGTGGTATCGTTCTCGGGCTGATAACCCTTGGGTATCGTGTTATGCTCACAGTTGGTAAAAGAATAACGGAGCTCACCCCTTCACGGGGGTTCTGCGCCGAACTGGCGGCTGCAACAACAGTAGTCCTGGCATCAAGAACAGGACTTCCTGTCTCCACCACCCATATCCTTGTAGGAGCTGTACTCGGAGTTGGTCTTGCACGCGGTATTGGAGCACTGGATCTGCGTGTCGTAGGAAATATTATATTGTCATGGTTGATTACATTGCCAGCAGGAGCATTTATGGCAATGGTCTTTTTCTTTTTACTAAAAGGTATTTTCTCATAAGGTTGTTTATGAACTGCTGCATATCAGAATGTTCGATGATTCTCAGCAGTTCATACATAGCAATTTCAGAAAGACGAGATAGAAAAACAAATTAGAATCAGGCTTTTTTCATTCAGGCTCATCATTACAAGCTCTACCTTAGATTGTTCTGAATAGCATATAAGGCTGAACGTATTCTTTCTTCTGTCTCAGGTACTGGAAAATGATCAAGGGCTGTCAGAAAATGTTGATAGCCTGCTGTATCCAGTCCCTGCCTGACTCTGATTTCTCCAAGCTCATAATAAAAATCGGCCAGTTTTGCTGAGTTACTGTGAGCAGTAATACCTGTTTTACATAATTTTGCAGCGGTATCGAGGTACTTTTGCTCCTTTAGAAAACGAACTAACCGTAAGCACGTGTCAACATCAAGAGTCTTGATTTCACCCCGGCTTTTCTTCTGAATAGCCCTGTCAAGAAGGGGTGCCGAATTCTGTGAAATTGCAAGATTTATTTGCTCGGGAAATGTAAGCTTTGCAAAGGTTGTATACTTTTCTTTACCATGCTTTTCTTTAAAAGTATCTCCTTTCTTTTTTATCATCTTCCAGTTCAGCTTTTCCCCCAGAAAGGCGATAGCAAGCCCACCGAAAAAGCCCCCTAAATGTGCGCCATGAGCCACACTTCCCCCCGACTGAACAAGTAAAGGAAATATATTGTCTATGAGTACATAAATACCAAGGACAATTCGAGCTGGAATTTTTATAACATTAACAAAGATGGGAAAGAATAAGACAAAAACCTTAATTTTATTTTTTGGAAACATAAGAAAATAACAGCCCAGCACACCAGAAATTGCTCCAGATGCACCAACCAGAGGTGTCATTGACGAACCTGCAAACATGGCAAAACTCATTGTGGCAATAACACCTGTCAACAAATACATCAGTAGAAATTTTGCCCGGCCCAGCTGTTTTTCCACATTATCACCATATATGTAAAGAAACAACATATTTCCAAAGAGATGCATAAAACCGCTGTGAAGAAAAAGGCCTGTAAACAAACTGACAACATCAGGAGCACCGGGCTTAAAACCAAAACGAAACAGGATAACTTCGAGGTTTGGCAGCCGCATGAGGATATTTTCCATATCCGCTGCTCGCACTCCCAATCCCAATAGAAACTGTACATAATCGTTCAGCCAGGGACTGGATAGGTTTACTGCTTGAGAATTTTGTGGAATATTTATGAAAACATAAATGGCGATATTACAGGCAATTATTCCCCAGGTGATATATGGAATAAACCCCTTAGGATTTGGACTGTCACTGATTGGTAAAAACACAACTTATAATCTTTTGCCGAAAGATGGTCTCTGGATGGAATCCTGTAAATTTTTGATTGATTCTGCAAGTTCACCAAGCTCATCATTACCGAAACTATCTATACTGACGTCTTTATTCCCCTTACTGATTCGATTAGAAATCTCTGTCAACTTCTTGAGCTTTCTGGCTATGCTGGTACTACAGAATAGAATGATGATGGCAATGAGAGCCGTAATTGCCGCCAGTACCAAAAGAACATTCTTCTGTATTTTTATTCTTGTCACGACAACCTTCTCTTGCAGTTTATCCAGGGATTGGGAAACTTCACTTATCAAGGCGGTTGCATGCACAAATAATGGATATTCAGCAACCGGGGCTATAGCTTGAAACCTTTTACCATCAACAAAGGTCTGATATCCGGTAACGAGTCTTCCTGTCTGCTCGGCTTGCACAAACATTCCTTTCATTTTTTTCGACTCATTTTCAAGTATTCTTTTTTGTAGTAAGTGAAATAATTCCTCATTTACCAGATTTTTTCGTATGCCATGTTCAAGAACAACTTCTGGTCCAGCAACAAAAAGCCACCTGCCTGACTCCGTTACGTGATCTACAGCAGTATAACCAGTTTTTCCTACTTTCTGTAAAGCAATTTCTCTGAATTCAAGATCATAGCCTAACTGCTCAATGGAAATTTCAGGATGTGTATCAAGGTATAATTTTACCTCATCTGCAACATCCTCGGCTCTTTGTATGACGCTTTTTTCGATGAGACTTGTAACAATGCTCCTTTTTTCGGAAGCTACATGGGAAGACAAAGTATCAAGCCAGGAAAGATATAAATATCCTGAAACCAGGATGAAGATAAAAGGGACAATAAAAAAGAGAACGAACGTTTTGCTACCAATCCCACCCCCAAATCCTTTTTTCTTTTTAAGCAGTTTTGGTGATAATTCTGGATCAGAGGCTTCCCTCTGCTCAACAAAAGATTCTGTTGAAACATCAAAGCTATCGGGTTTCTCATCTGTTACTCTTTTTGTTCCATCTTCTGATGCACCCTCATTATACGAAGTAAAGTCTACCTGAGGCAAAGAAAAAACAATCTTTTCATTGCATTGTGTACAAATACCCAATGCCTGATTTCCCTGAATTTTGCTCTCATCCACATTATATTTCTTTCCACAGTTCTCACACGAGACAATCATCCGCCCCTCCTATACTACTGTTGTTCGAATAGATACCTCTTTATGATGCATCTTTATGTAATCGAAAAAAATATTTTTTTCACCAATCACTTTAAAAAATATACAAAGGAACGGCGGTCTCCTTTATGCAAATAACCATTAACCAGATAGAAACTCCCCACTTGATGACAGATTTTCCCGTAAAAAGCACCAAACCTGGTCTGGCACACTAAACATCATATGTAAAAGCATTCTAAACAATTCGGGGCATATTTTAGAGCAAAACCGATAGAATCAGAAGATAGTAAATGATAACCTCTCATTATCAATAAAATAATAATATCGAAGGCTGCTTGTGAAGGGTAATTTGCTGTGTAATCAGTCTCTGCCATACTTTAAGAGAGATGAGACGGTTATAACATTTCCCTGCAATAACAATAAGGCAACAAAAATTGTTTTTATCAATTTCATGCCATCATCAACTGATATAAATTTACTATCAATAACAATATAACTATGAGGAGAAACGTAATGGTACAAGTATTGAGCTCTATTGTTCCTTCATTTTTAGTAATAGCCTTAGGGCTATTTCTGTTTGCTGCGGATGTACAAGCTGAAACAGAAAAGCAGAAAGCCTATCAATTACCTGTGGTAACGGTTACCGCTGAAAAACGTGAAAATGAAGCCCGAAATATCCCCACGGCCCTTACAGTTATTACTCGCATGGAGATTGAAGATAGTGGCGCAGATACCTTGCCAGAATTGCTTCAACATATCCCGAACCTTGAAATAAGCCCCTTTGTTGGCGGTATTAACTTTATGTCTTTCAGAGGTGTAGCGACTGCTGTCGGGACCAACGCCAATCCCTTTGCCATGTATATCGATGGTGTTCCTGTAGATACCTATAACACACTCAATCAGACAAACCTTATTGATGTAGAGCGAATTGAGGTGCTCCGTGGCACTCAAAGTGCCATATATGGCAAGAATACACTCGGCGGCATCATTAACGTCATTACCAAAAAACCTGCCAATACCTTTGTCGGCAAGGTGCGGGGCAGTTATGCGAGCCATAATACTTATACAGCTCGTGCTTCTCTGGGAGGTCCAATAAAAAAGGACTTGCTCTTCTATTCTCTTTCCGTTGGATATGAGCATATCGGTGGCTTCATGGACAATAAAAACCCGAACAACATCAGTGACAAAAGATCAGAAGGGGAAAACGGACTGTTCAAGGGCGTTCTCAGACTTACTCCCAGTCATATATCCGAATTTAAACTGTTATTTGACCATTACAACAGCGATACTGACAGGCTTGATATCGCTCGTCCCGGGTCAGTTACAACGACATCCATTGCAGACGAAGATGATCACGAATATGCTGCTGTTACCAATCTTGCCCTGTCAGGTCGGCTGGATTTTGACTTCGCCATTTTCGACACCATTACAACAGCACGATTTGAAGATATTGGCTACGAACAAAGCATGTATTATATGCAGGGAGGTGGAGATGGTGAACTTGATACCTTCCGGCAGGAATACACCCAGGAATTTCGTTTTCGCTCGCCTGATGATAAAGATGGAATTGCCTGGCTTATTGGAATGTATGGAAGCTATAGTGATCTTGATCGCAAGAAAGGCAGTATGCTTAATGCACCCTTTTTTATGCCTGGCATTACCTATAGCCTCTATAATCCTTCACAGGAATACACAACCGATTTCACCCCGTTCGGGCAGATTGACTTTCCGCTGACCGAATCTTTGACGTTAACGGCAGGTCTTCGCTGGCATTATACGCACAAGGATTTTAAAATCATCACAACCACAGTAATTCCTGCAATGGGTATAAACTCTCCCAACCCGTACGAAGATACCCATACATGGTCGCAATGGCTTCCCCGCCTGAATGCAAAGTATACCATTTCCACCGACCATATGCTCTTTGCCGGAGTAAGTAGAAGTTTTGTCCCCGGAGGTTACAACGTCATCCACCTCTCAGACGACAGCATGTTTTATGATTCACAAAAGGCATGGAATTTCGAAATCGGTGCAAAAACCCGCTGGTTTGCCAATACACTTAGTATCAACCCCAGCCTTTTCTATTCGAAACTGAAAGATCTCCAGCAAAATATTTATGACCCGGCTACCGGTAGTTTTTTTGCCGAAAACTCAGCCGGAGCAACCACCTACGGAGCGGAGCTGGATATCAGGTATCGCATCCTTTCCACGCTCACCGCTGAGTTGAATATGGGCTATACCCATGCCCGTTACGATGATTACAAAAGTTTCGGTGCAGATTACAGTGACAACCATATAGCAAGGACCCCGGAGTTCACCTGTTTCTTCGCCCTGCAGTACAGGAATGACTTTGGATTTTTTGCTCGTAGTGAGGTCTATTATACCGGCAAAATGTACTGGAGTGAAACCAATGAAGATCTCATTAACTTAAACCTCACCAGCCCTACATTCGGCACTGTAACCGAAGGGCATCGGGACCCAGTTACAACAGTCAACCTGCGTCTCGGCTATGAATTCAAGAATTTTGCCATCTATGCCTATGGTAACAATATTTTCAGAACCCGATACCTCGCAAACACCAATGGTATTGCTAACTTCACAGCTCCTGTTGAGTCCTACGGAGTCAAATTGCAATATAAATTTTAGTATGATGGGTAGAGGAATACCTCTCCCCTCTCACTATCAACAACATATGAACGAAGGGATATTAACCCAAATACTCTGAGCTGTTTTTAGCATAAAATCCGAGTTTCCTTTTTTGTTATCATATTGTTGCAGCTCTTATTTTTCTCGCTCTAAACAACGTATAAAGGAAAGGGAAATGAAGACTATCACCCTCATCAAAAAGTTTTTTTCACAAAATCCAAAATCATCACGTCAATTTATAATAGCGATGCTTTGTGCAGGGGCTGGTGCGCTGATGTTGCCTCTTCCCATTGTGTTTGTCTGGAAGATATTTTCCAATTTATATCTTGAGATAAGCACCACATTCCCGTTCACACTTTGTGTATTGGCCTTTGGCTCTATTGCCGCCTATGCCATCCTTACCGTATCTGCTTCCGCCTTTGCTCATAAGGCAGCCTTTGGTATCACGACTGAAATCAGCTTGAATTTGTTGGAACATCTTGGTCGTGTGCCCTTGCACTGGTTTTCAGATAAGAGTAATGGTGAATTAAAGAAAATGATTGGCCATGATGTCGATCAGATCGAAAACTTCATCGCCCATAATCTGACAGATCTCGTCTCCGCTGTGGTCCTTCCTCTGGCGACAATTCCGATCCTGTTTTTCGTCAGCTGGCAGCTTGCGATGCTGCTTGTTATTTGTATTGGCATGGCGATGATCGTTCAATACCGGTCAAAAAGGATCATCGACGAAAATTCCTTGATGACGGATTATTTTGACAGCATGGCCCTGCTGCATGGTGATGCTGTGGAGTATGTCCAGGGCATGCCGGACATCAAAATCTTTAACCGGACCGAGAGCTCAATGTCCCGGATGCAGCAGGCCATCCAGAAGTTCCAGGAGATACAAACCCGGGTCAGAAAGCTGAGCTTGCATTCATGGGCTTCATTTACCACCTTGCTGTCCATGGCCTTTGTGGCCATTGGAATTGTGGGTGCATATCTTCATAAGAACAATGGCCTGCCTTTTGAGGATATCGTTCTTTTCATCATGCTTGGCGGCGTGACCCTTGTACCCATCAAACGGCTTATCAGGTTCGTCGTTTTTCTCTGGCGGGCTGGAATGGGGTATCAAAGCGTCAGAAAAATCCTTGAGGTTCCGATTGAATCAACAGGAAAAAAACAATTCTCCGATCTGGAGTCAGCTGAGCTTTGTGTGAAACATTTATCTGTCTGTTATGGAAAGAAACAGGTTCTTCACGATGTCAGTTTTACCGCAAGGGAAGGTTCTGTTACCGCAATTGTCGGACCAAGCGGCTCTGGTAAAAGTACATTGGTTGCAGCTATTGCCGGGCTTGAACGGATTCATAGCGGCCAGGTAACCGTGGGCGGTGTTGCCCTGACCGATTTTGCCCCTGGCGAACTGGCAAAGGTTATTTCCATTGTCTATCAGAGCCCATTTATTTTTTCAGGAACGGTTCGTGAGAATGTATGCCTTGGTGCAGGGAAATGTGACGAGAAAGTTATGCAAGAAGCTGCCGCGATGGTCCAATGCGATAAACTCATTGACAGCTTCCCTGAGGGCTACGATACCCTGATAGGTTCGGGAGGAAATGTTCATTTGAGCGGTGGCCAGCAGCAGCGCCTTGCTCTTGCACGGATGGCACTCCGCAATGCGCCGGTTGTCCTGCTCGACGAGGCGACTGCCTTTGCCGACCCGGAAAGTGAGGCAGAAATGCAGCAGGGACTCTCCAACTTTCTTGCAAATAAAACTGTTCTGGTTATTGCCCACAGACTGCCGTCGATA
>PDWI01004457.1_pt1 | contig 18771 bp, 15 predicted proteins | sample 1430891 | NCBI WGS metagenome assembly PDWI01 (sample SAMN01162508, study PRJNA174530) | Oral metagenome, whole genome shotgun sequencing project. | biome: Marine environment; feature: Marine mammal; material: Swab sample of the gingival sulcus; isolation source: swab sample of gingival sulcus...
CAGCAGCACAAAGCTACAAATAATCCCCTACACCGTAAATCCCCCATACCGATTGTTAAAACCTAGCCCAGACAGGCGTAGCTCTCCTCGCAGCATAGCTCCCGCTATCGCCAGCCCTCCGCATAGGGGGAAACCCGAACCTAAACGCCAAGCCATACGGAATTCTTTCCACTCCGGACGATAAATCGGTATAATCAGGCACATCAAAAGCACAAACAACTAACAACCAAGCATATAGATAGGTCGCAACCTTGGTCCGCATAGGCAGCCCCTCCGAATTTCGCCTAGGGAGAATTCGGAGGGGCTGGCTACGCATAGGGCGGCTAAGGCGGTGCCACCCCCTGGGCTCAGAGGGGGGGACCCGCAGGAATGGTAGGGCTAGGCCTGGGACAAGTAAAGAGGGTATGGGAAGGGGGCGAATGTTAATTCTGGTCGGGCTATCAGTCCCACCAGAGGTCCAGGGCATTCCCCTGCGCCAGGTGGTGGGCCAGCATCCCACGGAAAGCGAGGATCGCCTTGGTGCGCTCGCGATCGGCATTGAGGTCAGCCGTGGCGGCGTAGGCATCGGCCAGCTCGAGCATTATGCGCATGTGCGCCAGCTCAAAGGGGCGATGCCCATACTGATCGGGGTAGTAGCCCATACAGTTGCGGAAGCCCTCCCAGAGGGGGGCGAGGAGCTGATATTCGCTATGGGTGAGCTGCCATGCGGGGATGCGTGTTCCCCGGGAATAAAAGATGAGCGCGATGTTTTCGTCCATGGTGTCTAGTGCTACTTCTGCCGTATCCAGTCCACCCCTTCGTAGCGGGGAGTATTGCTAGGCAGTATCTTGAAGGGGAGAGGGCTACTCTCGAGGGTCTCCCGCACTAGCTCGATGGCGGGGAGTATCTGCTGGGTTTCTGGCTGAACGAAGGGGCTAAAGCCGAGGGTTACAACCTGCTTTGGGGATATCCTTACGTGTACGTCAGTACGGTAGCGCTGGCTAGGCCCGCGGAGGGATATGGCGTACTCGTAGGGGGAGTCCTGCATGCTGCTCCTGAGGAGGGGGAGGATGGACATCTGGCATTCGCGAAGGTTCTTGCGGGGGCCATGGCAGCTGAAGCAGCTGGGGGCCTCGGCGGGGTCTACGCGCAGCTCGTCCCACTTGATGCCCCGCCGCATGCCTGCTATAGTAAGGGGAATGCTGACCCGGCTGATGAGCTGCTTGACGAGGGTGATGGTGGGGAGCAGGCGGTCTACGCGGTAGGCGAAGGTCCTGTCGGGTAGGCTTATCTCCAGGTGGCGTATGGGGGTGAGGCGTATGCAGAGGAGGGTGGTTCTCGTCCCGCGCTCAAATGCGTACTCGTAATCGGTGCCGCTGAGGAGGCTGGGGATGAGCACCTCGAGGTTGGCCTCGGCCAGGGAGCGGATTTTCTGCGCCTTGAGGTGCTCGATTTCCTTCTGCTCAACGAGGGCAAGATGCTCGGTGCAGAAGGCGGGGAAGCTAGCCAGCAGCTCGTGCAGCCCCTCGAGGACATCTCGCTCGTGGCCGAGGTTGTAGCCGTTGCGCCAGTCCTGGCAGAAGAAGGTAACAAGGGGGAAGTTGGCCACGCCACCGGCATCCACGCGCGACAGGAGGAGTACCCGCTGGCCGTTGATGCTATAGGCTATCTGCAAGATCTGCCCCTGATCGCCACGGGTGATTTCCCGCGGCATGCCGTGGAAGTCCCATGCGGCGATGGTCTCGAGATGATCCGTGAGGCGACGGTTGCCCTCGAAGTTCATGCCCGGCTCGCTGGTGCGGTAGATGGTGCTGAGGAGCAGGGGGTAGAACTCCCGCATCCAGTAGGCGCGGCGAAATGGGCTAAGGTAAACGATGCTATCGGGGGTGAAGCGGGCGAGCTGGTCTGCGGTTAGGGCCTGCATACCCTCGTTGGGCTGGTTCATACTATGGATTTTCATAGCTCCTCCATGCGGCGCGCGATGTACTCGGCGGCGGGTTCGCTCAGGAGGCGGTCAAAGTCGCTCTGGTAGAGTGCATCCTGGAGGGGGCGATATAGCTCAAACTCGCTCTCGGCATGGAGTTTAGCCTCCTCGGCGCTGACGTGGCCGGGGCCCTTCAGCACGGCCTCATCGTTGAACTCTAGAAAGCCGTTGAGCTTCTTGGCCCAGTCCTCCATGGTCATGGGCATGCGGTTTCGCGCCTGGCGCTCGGCGTAGTCCAGGTACATGGTTACCAGCTCATTGAGGTTCTGTATCTCCTCCCTGGAGAGGTAGTTCTTGGCTATGCTGACATCGGCTCGGACTATCTTCCCATCGGGAGCGTTGCGCCAGGTGGTTAGCCCCATGTGGGGCTTGGTGTGGTCCGCCCGCTCCACCACCAGCTCGGCGGCCGTGTGGCGGTGCACGGCGTAGTGGAGCTTATTCTGCACCGAGGCGAAGAAGCGCTTGGAGGTGGCGGCGTCGGGGGAGTAGTCAACTGCCGTAGCGTAGATGTCGGTAACCTTCTGGTAGAAACGCCGCTCGCTGGCCCGTATCTCTCGTATCTCGTCGAGCAGGTGCTCAAAGTAGTCCTCCCCGAAGACCTGGCCATTCTCTAGGCGATTCCTGTCGAGGACGTAGCCCCGGATGGTGAACTGATGCAACACGCCCGTGGCCCACTGGCGGAACTGCGTAGCGCGGAGCGAGTTGATGCGGTAGCCCACCGATATGATGGCATCCAGATTGTAGAAGGTGGCCTTGCGCTTAACCTCCCTCTCCCCCTCCTGTTGAACTATTAAGGATTCCTGAATAGTTCGTTCTGGCTGTAATTCAGCATCTTCGTAGACCTTCTTGAGGTGCATATTGATATTGGGTACCGAGCAATCAAATAGCCTAGCCATTGCCTTCTGCGTGAGCCAGAGCGTACCCTCGTGCACCCGTACGTTGATGCTCTCCTCACCCGCCTGGCTGGTGAAGACCAGGAAATCGACCGTGCTATTGCGTACCTGTACCTGCCGCTGCTCCATGGGGAATTGTGTTGGGGATTATCCTACAAATATACGCATTTTGGACGGCCTATCCTCGCTTCCACCCGGCTCCGTGCAGGTCAATCTCCACCCGGAAGGCGTGCTTAATTTCGCGCATGACCCGCTCTATCTTCGCTATGGTCTCGGGGACCTGGGCCAGCAGCTCCTCGAAGCGGTCGGCCTCTAGGTTGAGCGTCAGGACGCGCTTCTTAGGCATGAGTACGATAAGGTCGGCCATCTGGCGGTGGGAGAGGTTAAGGTGCCACTGGTAGCCTAGCCGCTCCATGAGTTCACGGACGGCGGCGGCCCGATGGGCATCGGGGAAACGATTGCCAAAGGCCGCCTCGGTCTGCTCGTAGAATGCGGGGAAACCCTCCAGAAAGCCATGCCACTGGGCTAGGGGCGGGATGGACTGCATCCGCTTCCCCCCGCTCGTGAGGGGGAAATGATACCCGCCGGCGTGGAGCATCAGCACCCTGCGCCCATCGATGGCGTAGCTAATCGTATGGACTTTGCCCCGGCTAGCTTCTACCTCCCGCTCAAGGCCGGGGATGTCCCACTGGGCGATGGTCTCCACCTCCAGCGTTTCAGCAGGTGGGCCATCGGAAGGGCTGGGCTGAAAGGTGCGGGCTATGTAGTCCGTAAAGGCTTCCCGCCAGAACTCCGACCGGGCATCATTCCCCTGGTAGAACAGCTCGTGGCGGTCCACCGTGCCCCACTCGTAGTCCGTGCTACCCGCCCCTAGCCCGAAGTCCATGGGCAGCTCCTCGACCAGGCGGGTGAGGGTCTCCACCGTGGGTAGCACGTCGTCCATGCGCTTTCGGAAGGTCTTGTGGGGGAGGTTCATCTCCACGTAGCGCGCTGGGGATATGCGCACCTGTAGCTGGCTGCCCTTCCCCTGGGGCGTGAGGCGGTAGAGGTGCCCCGTGCCGGCCATGAGGCCATCGACCATCGCCTCTATGCCCACCGAGGCGACGGCGACCACCTTGCGCTCCTTGGTCTTCTGGTCAGCCAGCTCCTCCACGCGGGTGATGTACTCGGCGCAGAAGGCGGGGAAGTGGGTCAGCAGGGTGCGCACCTCCTGGAGGAGGGTTCTCTTGCGTCCGTAGGTGAAGCCTTTGTTCTCCGGGGGGCAGAAGAAGGGGCGTATGGGCAAGCCGGTGTTGCGATTGCTGAGGGTCAGGACCTGCAGGCCATTGATGTAGTAGCGCAGCTCGATGACCATGCCGCGGTCGTTGCGCTCCACCTCCCGCTGCATGGCGGGGCTGTCCCAGGCGGCGATGGTCTCGAACTCCTGGGCGAGGGTGCGGGGGCTACCCACGTAGCTGAGGCGGGCCGCCCCGTCGTATACCCTTTCGCGCATGAAGGTGGCCATCTCCCGCTCCCAGAACAGGCGCTGCATCTCGGTGGGATGCTCGATGAGGGTCCTGGTGAAGTGGGCGAGCTGGGACTCCGTGAGCGGCTGGCCGGGGAGCGACTCGGGTTCGGGAGTAGCTAAAGGTAGCGGGGGGATGGTTTCCTGGAGGACGTAGCCCTTGGCCTGGAAATCCTCGAGGTACTGGGAGAGCCTTTCCCTGGCTTCCTCCTCGCTCTGCTTGGTATTGCGTTCGCAGCGCCCCAACGTCCCGAGCTGGCCGGTATATATCCAGCAGCTGGTGCCCTCCCGCTCCATCTCGCAGAAGCGGGTGCTACTCTTTGTCGCCTTCTCTAGATAGTACCTCTCCATGCTTTTCCCAATGCATCCGATGGGGGCAAAGCTAATGGAAATGCTGGAGACTATGGCATATCGCTAGAGTAAACGGAGTGAAACTGCAAAAGGATACGGAGGGATACTAGTCAATCTTAAAGTAGTCTACCGCCTCGGTAAGGATTTGTGACTGGGCGATCATGGACTCGGATGCGGCAGCCAGCTCGCTGGATGTAGTAGCGTTGGACTGGGCGATGGAGGCTATACCCTGAACGGCGATGTTAATCTGCTCTGTACCGGTATTCTGCTCCTGGCTCGCGGTCACTATCCCCTCCACGAGGTCGACGTTGGTCTCCACCTTGGGCACGATAGCCTGTAGACTCTCGGCAGCGACGTCTGCTAGAGCCTTGCTGCGGTCGGAGAGATCGATGATGCCCTCTGCAACCTGGCGGCTTCGCTCGGCGAGGTTACGCACCTCGGCGGCGACGACGGCAAAGCCCCTTCCATACTCCCCTGCCCTAGCAGCCTCTACGGAGGCGTTGAGGGAGAGGAGGTTGGTCTGGGTGGCAATCTCGTTGATGAGGCCTATCTTCTCGTTGATGAGGGCATTGGCATCGCTGGCGTAGGCGGCCTGCTCCTGTATCTGGGAGATGCCGACCTGTAGCTCCGTAGCATTAGCGGTGGTGATCTTGGCATTCTCTGCGCTCTGCTCTATGGCGGAGCGGATCTGCTCCATGGTGGTAGATACCTCCTCGGTGGCGCTGGCCTGGCTGCTGGCATCCTGTGCGAGCCGCTGGGACGTAGCGTTGACCTGCTGGCTGATGGAGGAGAGGTTCTCGTTGCTACGATGTATCTCGCCTATGGTCTCCCGTAGGCGTTGCACCATGCTCTGCAGGGAGTGCACCAGAACGTATATTTCGTCCTTCGATCGCCTATGGCACTGGATATCAGCGGTTAGGTCGCCTGTGGCGATACGCTCCATTTCGCGGGCGACACGGCTAATGGGACGTGCGATACGGTTGATCATGAAGTAGGTGAAAACCAGGTAGAAGAGCAGTATAACTACCCCTGCAATGAGCATAAGGCGGACGATGCGCTTATACTCCGCAAATACCTCGCTGCTGGGGATTAGGGCAATGAGCTTCCAGTTGAGCCGGCTGATGGTATGCACCCTTACCTCCCACTGCTCTCCATCCAGGTCTATTGCGCATGTGCCGGCTGTTACCCCCTGCAGGTCGGCAAGCCCCTGGGCGGGTAGATCCTTCACCTGCCTGAAGTTGAACTCCTGGTGGTGAGGATCGGCAAGTATAGTCCCATCGTCCTGTATGAGCATGACGTAGCCCCTCTTGCCCACGGCGAGGCGACTGATATAATCGGTAAGCCGCTTAAGGGTAACCTCCACGCTAACGACACCGAGGTTCTCCTTCTGCGGCGTGTCGACAGTCTGGGAAATGGCTATGACCGCCTCTCCTACGGTGGACTGGTAGGCCTGGGCTATGTTTGGCCTGCCGGGGTTGGCCTGGGCAACCGTGTACCAGGGGCGCTTCCTGGGGTCGTACCCCCCGCTTAGGGCCGCATCGCAGGTGGAGGTATAGCCCCCATAGGTTGTGCCCATGAATACGCACACGAAGTCCTGATTGTTGAGGTCAAAGGAGCTGAAAAGGTCAAAGACCTGCTGCTCTACAGGGCTCTTCATGGCGGTAGTTACGTCCGACTTCTCGGCCCTATCGTAGTAGGTGTTGAAGGAGCTATCGATGGCATAGACTACGGGGTTGGAGGCCAGGGTGGATACCATGTGCATGGCGTTTTCGAAGAAGAGGTTGATGTTGTAGTCTACGAGCATGGTGCTCTTCTGGCTCTGCTCATGGAAAGTGTTAATCGACAGCTGCCGAAGCCGCCACCCGGCGATATGGGCAATGATTAGCAGAATGGTAAAGATGATGAAGAAGACGAGCCACAGGAGGCGATTGCGAATGGAGTAACCGATGCTAAGGCGGGCTAGGAAGCTGGCGGGGCGATCGGATGCCTGACTCCCCCTTTTACACTGCTTATTTCTACTCATAGCGGATGATTTGCTATATTCTCAATAGACGAATTCATCGTCTAAACTGCAGGGACAATGTCTAAATGTCTATTCGGGGGCAAATATAGAGCTTTTATCTATACCTAATACACGTAGCGGGAGAAGTGTTCGCTTTGTACCATTTGCCCATCTAGACATGCGGCAAGCCGCTCGGACTACGGGCTGCGGCGGCCTAGATGGGCTACAACGTGCGAATATACGCCCAGACCAAAGCGGAAAGGAGGGATGCGAAATTAGCCAAAAGAAAAAGCCCCGTTCGCAGGCGAGAAGGCTCTGCGAACGGGGCATATCGAATGCCGGAAAGCTAGCTGTCTAGATGGGCTTGGTGGCCTCCATCAGCCACTGGCGCTCGTGGTCGTCCTCGAGCAGGGGGAGGAGGGTGCCCAGGACGGTGGTGTGGTACTCATTGAGCCAGTCGATTTCCTCCTTGGTGAGCCACTCTTTGATGATGGGGCGGGTATCGATGGGGCAGAGGGTTAGGGTCTCGAAGCGGTAGAAGGTGCCGAAGTCCGTCTTGCGGTCCTCGACGACTGCCGCTAGGTTCTCTATGCGTACCCCCGCCTTGCCGGGAATGTAGATGCCCGGCTCGATGGAGGTTATCATGCCCGGCTCGTAGGGGATGAGCGTGTTGCCCCGCACGTTCTTGCGCAGCTGGGCGGGGCCCTCGTGCACGTTCAGGTGCGAACCTACGCCGTGCCCCGTACCGTGGCCGTAGTCATAGCCCTTCTGCCACATGGCCCTGCGCGCCGGTACGTCGAGCTGGAGGCCAGTGGTGCCCTCGGGGAAGACGGTGGTCGATACGCCGATGGTGCCCTTGAGGACGAGGGTGTAGGCCTCGCGCTCCTCCTGGCTCAGGGGGCCGAGGGGTACGGTGCGGGTAATGTCCGTGGTGCCGCAATCGTACTGCGCTCCGCTGTCGAGCAGGAGTAGGCTCTTCTGCTCCAGGGTGGAGGCCGTTTCCGGCTCTGCCTCGTAGTGCACGATGGCCCCGTGGGGTCCGTAGCCGGCAATGGTAGAGAAGGAGAGCATGTCGAAGCCCTTCTGGGCCGCCCGCTCCGCCGTAAGCTTCTCGTCTACATTCACCTCGGTGAAGCCCCCCTGGGCTACGTAGCCCTCCAGGCGGCTGAAGAACCTAACGAGGGCCACGCCATCGCGCCGCATGGCCTCCCTGAAGCCCTCTAGCTCCGCATCATTCTTGCGGGCCTTCATCATCTCCACAGGGGATTCGATGAAGGCGCTGGAAAGCGCATTGGCATGCGCCAGATTTACCACATTGAGCGTTATGCCGCTGGGCATGGCCACCACCCCGTCAGCCTGGGCAAAGATAAAGGCCAGGTCATCGTAGCCAGCCGTCTCCACGCCGCAGGAGGCTAGGTGAGACTTAACCCCATCGGTCAGCTGGGAGGGGTCGACGCAGAGGGTAGCTCCCCCCGTCAGGCCCACCATGAGGTAGCTCATGAACACGGGGTTGTAGTCTATATCCGCCCCCCTGAGGTTGAGCAACCAGGCGATCTGCGCGAGGTCGGACACGAGGCAGTAGTCGGCCTTGGTGCTCTCGGCTACGCTGCTGCGCAGGGCCTCCAGCTTCTCCGCAGGGGCCATGCCGGCATACTCCATGGGCTGCACGGACAGAGGCCTACAGGGTAGAGATGGCCTATCCTTCCAAAGGGTCTTGAAGGGGTCGTCCATCACCATGAGGCTAGCCACATCGGACAGCTCAGCATCCAGGGCCTTGTACTCGTCCACAGTGGTCAAAGCCCCAATAAGCGCCAGCTGGCACTCCTCGGGCTTTGCGCCGTTACGCTTAGCCTCGCTACGTAGCCATTCGCTCTGGCTGGGCGTGTCAGGCATGCCCTCCTTCATCAGCTTGAAGGGCGTACCGGCGAGCTGCTCTTCCCCCTGGAGGAAGTAGCGGGAGTCGGTCCATAGGGCGGCATCTGTAAGCGATACGATGGCCGTGCCGGCCGAACCCGTGAAGCCGGATATCCACTCGCGTATCATCCAGTGGTCGGCTATGTACTCCGAGCCATGCGGGTCGACGCACGGCACAATGATCGCATACGCACCCTGGGCCTTGAGCCATCCGCGCAGTTGCTCTACCCTCTCATCTATTCTGCTCATCTTGCTATTACTTAAATTATCCTTGCCTACAAAGGTAGGCAAAATCCAGAAAGCTAGACCACCCGGCTGATGGGACGGTCACCGTTGATGAATCCCAGGACGTTGCTAACGACCTCTATGGCAGTGGCCACCCGTCCCTCGTAGGTCTGTGAGCCGACGTGGGGGGTAATGACCACGTTATCCAGCTCGTATAGCTCCTGTAGGGGCATGTCGGCATGCTCGAATACATCCAGCCCCGCACCGAATATGCGCTTCTCGCGGAGCGCCTCTACGAGGGCTGCCTCGTCGACTACTGGGCCACGGGCGGTATTGATGAGTATGGCATCGGGCTTCATCATCTGGAATTCCTCCCGGCCGATATAGTGGTGGGTAGCCTCGGTAAGGGGGGTATGGAGAGAGATAACATCTGCCTGGCGGAGGATTTCCTCCTTGGTGGCGTAGACGATGCCCTCGCCGCGCTCCATCTCCGGGTTGAGGCGGTAGCGCTTATTGTATAGAACGTTCATACCGAAGGCGCGGCAGCGGGTGGCAACGGCCCGACCGATGTTCCCGTAGCCGAGGATGCCAACCGTGCGACCAGCGAGATCCACACCCATACGAAGAAGGCGACCCCTCTGCATACCCTCACGCTCGGCGCGCATGGCCCTGTCCTGCTCACTGACCCGGCGGGATACGTCGAGGAGGAGCGCCATGGCCAGCTCGGCGGTAGAGGTGATGACGGAGTCGGGGGCGTTGGTAACGGCAATGCCCAGCTCCTTGGCGCTGGCGATGTCGATGTTGTCGTAGCCAACGGCGTAGTTGGAGACGAGCTTGAGGTCCTTCCCGGCCTCGAGGAGCTGGCGGTCGACGATGACGCCGAAGGTGGCGCAGAGGACCTCGCAACCGGGTATGCGCTCGAGCATCTCGGCGGGGGTGAAGTCGCGCCCCTTTGGGGGAGCAATGACCTCGAAATGCTCGAAGAGCTGCTCGAAGCCGTGGTCTATCATATCGAAGCCTACCAGTACTTTCTTCTTCATGGTACTATTCCTTGCATTGTGCCACAGGGGTGGCAGTGAGTATCTATGGGGGCAAATGTACAAAAAAGGCGAAGGGATGGCGAAAAAATCCCCCGTCCCCTTTCGGCGTCCTCGTGCCTACCAGGGGCGGGGGGCTAGTATACCCATGAATAGCCCTGCGGACTAGGGGGCTACCAGGCGGAAGCCTATATAGGCGCTCTTAAGTCCAGAGGCGCTGCTTTTCCGAGCCGCGCTACGGCAGATCTTCTCCTTGCTGACAAAGCTGCCACCACGTATTACGGGGAAACCTGGCGTACTACCTCCCGTCGGGTTCACAAGGGTGCCCTTACGGTGGCACTCCTTGTAGTATTCGCTATCATACGAATCTGTGCACCACTCGCTGACGTTGCCATGCATGTCGTATAGGCCCAGGGCGTTCTTTTTGTACTGGCCTACGGGACGCGGGATTGCGCTACCCACGATATCCTGGGCGAACCAGGCATAGTCCGTCAAATTGGCCTTGGTTATCTGCGTAGCATCCTCACCCATACCGTAGGGCTCGGTGCTACCGGCACGGCAGGCATACTCCCACTGGGCCTCCGTCGGGAGGGTAACGCCGTGGCCTACCCACTCGCAGAAGGCCTTCGCATCGGTCTGCTTTACGCACGATACGGGCATACTGCTCGCCTGGGCCGCAGGGGTAGGATTGGAGCTGTCCGGCCCGCTGTTCTTGTGCGGGCTATCAGCGGGCAGGGAGGACAGGAACTGCCTGTACTGGGCATTCGTCACCTCCGTTGCGCTCATCCAGAAGCCCGATACCTTGACCCTATGCTGGGGCTTCTCGTCAACATTCGCATCGGGATCGCTGTCGGGGCTACCCATCAGGAACTCGCCACCCTCAACCCTCACCCACTCGATGCCTAGAGCTGGGTCGGTCTCCGGCTTCGGGCCTGGGTTAACGCTAAAGCTAGCGGAGCTACTACCGCCAGCTGGCTTCTGGCCGTCCCCCTCTGGCTGGCCATCGGCCTGTGAGGTCTCACTACCCTCGCTATCCTTTTCGCAAGCTGGCAGCAGGGCCACCACACCGAGGGACAGCGAAACCAAGAGTCCCATTGTCACCCATCTCTTGTATACCATAACGTATCTAGTTTTAGCTAGTGGCAATAGCACCACCAGCACAAAGATACAACTTTCTACAAAAAGAAGAAGGTAGGGCATTAGAGAATGCAGAAGCAAATAGGTGGTGTTCAAATGCTCGTACATGTAGCAAAAGCACTAGGACGAACTCAACAAGCTGTACGACTACCGCCATAACGCTTGCAGAATGGGAGAATTTACCTACCTTCGTGGTCGGAATGGTGCGAATGGTCTCCGTAACCACTCCCCTAAGAACGAGAGAGTACAGATGGTATACTATACCCTAGAAGCAGATTACAGCCCGCTAGCAGGTGGGTCTAGCCAGTCGGTTCTGCCGAACCGTCTGCCTCTGCATGCTCTCTGCGCGTATATGCATTTTGGCGACGTGGAAGCGGCCGATATGCCTATGTATATGCGTGCGTCCATGCGCTTGCCATAGCCCATGGACGTTAAACTCTCCCAGTACATACATTTCCCGTATTAAGCAGGATTCCGAGGGGATCCAACATCTAGTGGAGCATTAGCATGCCCTGGCGGCGTGCAGCCGCTCCTGGTCTTTGTGCGTCGCCCCGTGGGAACGTACCGGGGGTTTGCACGCAACTATTTCAAGTATTGAGGTTAGTTTAGAAGTAGCAGATTTAGCAGTATAAGCGTAATGGAACAGATAAAGCCCAGGGGCTGGGCATTAATTCCCTTTATTGTTTTCGTAGTAGCCTACCTAGGCATAGGCATAACACTCGTGATGCAGGGCGACCCGATGGGTTTCTACGGGTTTAAGGGGCCCATAGCCGTATTCTTCGGCATCGTCGTGGCGTTCGCTATGCTCAAGGGAACGATTAACGAGAAATTCGAGACCTTCGTCAGGGGTTGCGGAGATTCGAACATCATCACCATGTGCCTCATCTACCTCCTGGCCGGGGCGTTCTCCGTGGTCTCGAAGCAGATGGGGGGCGTGGAGTCCACGGTAAACCTCGGGCTAAGCATCATCCCTGCGAACTACCTAGCAGCGGGGCTCTTCGTCATATGCGCCTTCCTCTCGCTGGCGACAGGGACGAGCGTGGGGACGATAGCCGCCATAGGACCAGTAGCCGTTGGGCTGGCCGAGAGCGGCGGGGTAAGCCTCCCCTTGATGGTCGCAACGCTGATCGGCGGAGCGATGTTCGGGGACAACCTGTCAATTATCTCCGACACAACGATAGCAGCCACGCGTACCCAGGGGGTGGAGATGCGCGACAAATTCCGGGTGAACCTGGCGCTGGCAATCCCGACGGCCCTAATTACGGTGATCCTACTCCTGATCTTCGGTAGGCCCGATGGGGAGGCCGTGGTTACAGCCGGAGACTTCGACCTTCTCCGCGTACTACCCTATATCTTCGTGCTGGGGGCCGCCGTGGCTGGCATGAACGTGCTACTGGTACTCCTCGGGGGGATAGTACTCTCGGGTACAATCGGCATAGCGCAGGGGACATTCGATGCGCTGGAGTGGTCCAACTACGCCTACGATGGCTTCAGCGGGATGTTTGAAATCTTCCTCCTGTCTATGCTCACGGGTGGCCTGGCGCAGCTAGTGAGCGCTGCCGGGGGGATGGCGTGGCTTCTGCAACGTATTCAGAGCCTGGCCAGCAATCGTAGATCCGCCGAGCTGGGGATAGGTCTGCTGGCCCTGGTGAGCGATGCAGCCACGGCCAACAATACGGTAGCCATCATTATAGATGGCCCCATAGCACGTGGAATGTGCGAGGAGTTCCGCGTAGACCCCAGACGTTCTGCCGCACTGCTCGATACTTTCACCTGCGTAATGCAGGGTATAATCCCCTACGGGGCGCAGGTTCTCATCGCCTGCTCCTTTACTGCAGGGATGGTCAACCCCGTTTCTCTCCTGCCACTATCCTGGTATCCGCTGGGGCTGGCCGGCATACTGCTAATATCCATCTGGGCGGGGTATGAAGGACGCTACATCCGTCGCCACCCATGGAAATGGAGCGACCAAGAGGGATAAGCCTATTTCTCCCCGGGGGTGGTGAGCAATGCCACTCCCCGGGAGATTATATAGCTGGCGACCTACATCAAGTAGGAAATCTGAAGAAGGGGAAAATGCTTATCTTTGCGGGTATACTTTGCCAAGGAGGATATCGTGCTAGGGATACTACAGAACAATAGGGAAATAAGCTTTCTCGCCGCGCTGGTACTTGGAGTGGTGCTAGGCATCTTTGCAATCCGACCGCTGCTACAAGCCACCAGCCGCAAGGCGCGCAAGAAGCGATATCCCCACCTGGCCATCTTCTTCAGCACGATGCGCAGGGCCAGCGAGGTGCTGGGGGCCACCTTCCTGCTGAACATGCTACACTTCCAGCCGATAGACCTGGGCTTCGACGAGAACTTCGGGGTTACAATCAGCGTGATTAATACGCTGGTGATAACCTTCTGCATTGGGGAATTCCTCATCTACATCTACGAGAAGTACACGGCACGACGGGTGGATAGCAAGGTCTCGACCCTGTTCCATATCATTATCCGCCTGCTCGTATACTCTGCGGGTATCCTAGTGGCCTCGTCCATCGTCGACTACGACATCAAGGCCATGCTGACAGCGCTGGGGGTCGGTGGTCTGGCCATCGCCCTCGCCTTGCAGGAAACGCTCAGTAACCTCTTTGCGGGCTTGCAGATACTGGCCTCTAAGCAGCTTAAGCCCGGAGACTACGTGCGGGTGGACGATAGGGTCGAAGGCTACGTGATTGACATCAACTGGCGGAATACGACGCTACGCACCCTCCTCGAGAACGTAATCATCGTATCAAATACCCAGCTCTCGCAGTCCATTACGACCAACTACTTCACGCTGCAGAAAAACCTCTACTTCAAGATTGCCGTAGGGGTGCACTACGATAGCGACCTGGAGCATGTGGAGCGGGTAACGCTGGAGGTGGCCAAAGAGGTGCTGGGTCGCTTCCCTGATGTGCCGAAGGATTTCCAGCCGAAGGTGCGCTACAACGAGTTCGCCGACAGCAGTATCAACTTTGACGTATGGATGGCCACCGATCTCTACGAGAACAAGATGATAATCCAGCACCACTTCATCAAGGCGCTGCACAAGCGGTACAACGAGGAGGGGATAGTAATCCCGTTCCCGATACGCTCCATCTACATAGAGAAGGGGGGGGAGGAGTAGATGGCTAGGTATGCAGTAGCCGGCTTCTTCTCCGGTGTCGGCGGCATAGAGCTCGGCTTCCAGCAGGCGGGGTTTGAAGTGCTCTACTCCAACGAGATAGACCCCAAAGCCGGGATTACCCTGAGGGCAAACCTGACCAGCGAAGAGCATACCGTAGACATCCGCGATATCCACAAGGTGAAGGATACTGACGTACCGGATGCAAGCCTCATCGTGGGCGGATTCCCCTGCCAGGCCTTTAGCGTGGCGGGCTACCGCAAGGGCTTCGAGGACGAACGGGGGGAGGTCTTCTTCCAGCTTGCACGCCTCATCCGAGATAAGCGTCCTAGGGCCATCTTCCTAGAGAATGTGAAGAACCTCAAGACGCACGACGGGGGGAATACCTTCCGAATCATCAGCGAGACGCTTGAGGACTACGGCTACCAGCTCGTCAGCGCCGTGCTCAACGCCTCGGAGTACGGGAATATACCGCAAAACCGCGAACGGGTATACATCGTCGGCTTTCGGGATAAAGAGGACTTTCCGCACTTCAAGCTACCCGAGCCACAGGCGCTAGAGCAGACCGTAAACGATGTGGTGGACTTCACGGAAAAAGTGGACGACCGCTTCTACTACACGCCGGAGCGATGCGCCTTCTACGACGAGCTAAAGGCCAGCATGACGCGCTCCAACACGCTATACCAGTGGCGACGCAAGTACGTCCGGGAAAACAAGTCGAACGTCTGCCCTACGCTCACGGCCAACATGGGAACGGGGGGGCATAACGTGCCGCTGATACTTACGCCCCACGGTATACGAAAGCTCACCCCGAAGGAGTGCTTCCGCTTCCAGGGATATCCGAAAGACTTTAAACTACCCGTAGAGCTAGCAACAGGCCACCTCTACAAGCAGGCGGGAAACTCAGTAGTAGTGCCGGTCATTGCACGGCTCGCAGAGGCCGTCCGGCTAGCCTTTGAAACAAGCGATACCCTACGCTAGCGAAACTTACTTCGCAACCCATAGAAATAAAAAAGGGCGAGCCTTTCGGCTCGCCCCCACTATATTATATAGCCCTATAGCTATACTTAAGCGACCTCCTCAACGATAGCCATACCACGCTGTATAGCCTCCTCGTTCATAGGAATAAGCTTGTGGTGACGCTCGGGCAGGGACTTCTTCAGACCCTTGAGCACGTTCTCCATCTGCACTAGAGGCTTTATCTTGAGCAATGCACCCAGTACGATCATGTTGAACGCCTTTGCATTATTCATGGCGGTAGCCTCCTCAGCAGCCTTTACGCTGTAGATCTTGATGTCCTTGCGCTCTGGCGTACGGGTGATACCGTTCGGGTCGTAGATAAGTACACCACCCGGCTTCACTGCCTGCTCGAACTTGTCGAGCGACTGCTGGTTCAGCACTATAACCGTATCGTACTCCTGCACGATGGGCGAGCTAATGCGCGAGTCGCTCAGGATAACGGTTACGTTCGCAGTACCACCACGCATTTCCGGGCCGTAGGAAGGCATCCAGGAAACCTCCTGATCCTGCATGATACCTGAGTAGGCGAGAATCTTCCCCATGGAAAGTACGCCCTGCCCACCAAAGCCTGCTACGATGATTTCTTCTGTCATAGTTAATATCTGTTCCGGTATGGAAGGCCGATTCTACTCGTCCTTGAGCACACCTGGTTTATACATCGGGAACATATTCTCTACCATCCACTCGTTGGACTTCACTGGCGTCATCTTCCAACCGGAGTTGCAAGTAGAAACCACCTCGATGAAGGAGGTACCCTTCTTCTCCTTGGTGTTCTTGAAGGCCTTCTGGATGGCCTGACGCAGCTTATTGATGGTAGCTGGCGTGTGGGCAGAGTGGCGAGCCACGTAGCAAGTACCAGGCAGCTGGGCTATCAGCTCGGTGATAACCAGCGGTGCACCCACCATGCTCACGTCACGCCCCTCAGGGCAGGTAGCGGTCTTCATACCCGGCAGAGTTGTCGGCGCCATCTGGCCACCGGTCATACCGTAGATACCGTTATTTACGAAGATTACCACCATGTTCTCGCCACGGTTGCAAGCGTGGATAATCTCTGCGCAACCAATGGACGCGAGGTCACCATCACCCTGGTAGGTGAACACGAGCTTGTCGGGACGCAGACGGGATATAGCCGTTGCGCAGGCTGGTGCACGACCGTGCGCAGCCTCCTGCCAGTCAAACTGCAGGTAGTTGTAGGCAAGTACCGAGCACCCTACCGGGCTAACACCGATGACATCCTCCTGGATACCCATCTTGTCAATCTCCTCGGCCAGTACCTTGTGAATTACCCCGTGCGTGCAGCCAGGGCAGTAGTGCATTACGTTGTCTGTAAGCAGTGGGGAACGGCTATATACCTTTTCTCCACCCAGTTTTTTGATTTCTGCCAACTCCATGGTATATTCTCCTTGTTTATTTCATGAATACCTTAAGGGCGTCAACCACCTCGTTCGGGCTGGGGATCATACCACCAAACCGGCCGTAGTGCTCAACGGGCACCTTACCATTAACGGCGAGCTTCACGTCCTCGACCATCTGGCCAGCGCTCATCTCCACCGAAAGCATCCCCTTCACCTGGTTAGCCAGCTCAGCGAGCCGCTTCGTCGGGTAGGGATAGAGCGTGATGGGACGTAGCAGACCCACCTTGATGCCCTGCTCGCGGGCAATATCAACCGCCTTTTGGCAGATACGGCTAGAAGAACCATAGGCTACCAGCAGGTACTCCGCATCCTCGGTCTGGAACTCCTCGAAACGAACCTCATTCTCCTCAATCGTGCGGTACTTCGCCTGAAGCTTATGGTTGAACTGCTCCTGACGGGCAGAATCCAGCTCGAGCGAGGTCACGATGTTACGCTCGCGGCTAGCTGGCTTACCAATGGTAGCCCAATCGCCCCACTTCTCAGCAACCTCCTCGTTGGTCCAACGGGGTACCTGCTCGCTGAGCTTCACCTTCTCCATCATCTGCCCGATAACACCGTCGGAGAGAATCATGACCGGAGTGCGGTACTTGAATGCAAGCTCCCAGCCCAGGAAGACGAAGTCGTGCATGTCCTGTACAGAGGCAGGAGCGAGAACCACCATATGGTAGTCACCATGGCCACCACCCTTTACAGCCTGGAAGTAGTCAGACTGCGCAGGCTGAATCGTACCCAGACCGGGTCCTCCACGTACCACGTTCACGATGATACAGGGAAGCTCAGCACCAGCTATGTAGGTGATACCCTCCTGCTTCAGGCTGATACCAGGGCTAGAGGAAGAGGTCATTACCTTCTTACCACACGCCGCACCGGCGTATACCATGTTGATAGCTGCAACCTCGCTCTCAGCCTGTAGAACCACCATACCAGTTGTGCGCCAAGGCGCATTGGCCTGCAGCGTCTCCAGAACCTCTGACTGTGGGGTGATGGGGTAGCCGAAGTAGCCATCGCAACCGCTCAGGATGGCGGCTATGGCGACAACCTCGTTCCCCTTCATCAATGTGTACTCTGCCATTATTTCTCCTTTTAAAAATTCAAACTGTCTTACGCAACCTTAAGGCGATACACCTCTATGCAGCTATCGGGGCATACGGTCGCACACATCGAGCAACCGATGCAGTTCTCCGCATTCTCCATGTAGGAGTAATGATAACCCTTAGCGTTTACATCCTTCGCAAGCGCCAAAACATCCTTCGGGCAAGCCACCACGCAGAGCTCGCAACCCTTGCAGCGCTCGACATCTACCTCAATTGCACCAACTACCTTTGCCATTGCTTATTCCTTTTCTCTTATTGGTTTTACACTCAAATCCTTACAAAAAACCACCGACACCACTACCTGACACCATGCCTAGCATTGAACGCCCGGAGGCGCTCCTCCAGCACGGGAAACTGCCTGGGATGTACATGCGATACGCAGGCACGAAGACCATCAGTACGCTCGCTACCCGTTGCACCCAGTGAAATGGCGCTGATACCGTATTCGAGAAGCTCCCGGAGCAACTCACCACCTCCCATGCCGGGGTAGGCCACCGTGAAGTAGAACCCATCGGCGAGCGGGCGATCCAAATCCTGGTCGTAGACGATCTCAAAGCCATTCGCTACGAAGAGCCGCTTCATCTCTGCGGCACGCTGCCCATATTCCCGGACATCCTCCACAAAGTTGTACTCTCCATCGTTCGCCGCCCTGAGCATCGCCGCAAAGCCATACTGCGGGGCCACAGAAACGCCACTGGACAGCACGGCCATCACGCCGTAGAGCAACGCCTGGGACAGTATGCTAGAGGGAAAGAAGGTACTCAGCTCGCTAAAATCACGCTTGGCCAAAGCGTCGCTCACGACCATGCAACCTATACGCTGCCCCGCATAGCTAAAGGACTTCGAGCTGGATATCAGCATCAACCAGTTGTCCGTATAGCGGGCCACAGTCGCCTGGAATGGTGGAACCCCAGGCTGGGAAAGATCCTCACGGAAGTCCATTGCGAAGTACGCAAGGTCTTCAATTACTGGAACGTCGTACAGACTAGATAGTTCGCCTATCGTCTGCAATTCATCATCAGTCAAGCAAATCCAGGACGGATTATTGGGGTTCGAATAGAGAATAGC
>PDWI01009242.1_pt1 | contig 18769 bp, 17 predicted proteins | sample 1430891 | NCBI WGS metagenome assembly PDWI01 (sample SAMN01162508, study PRJNA174530) | Oral metagenome, whole genome shotgun sequencing project. | biome: Marine environment; feature: Marine mammal; material: Swab sample of the gingival sulcus; isolation source: swab sample of gingival sulcus...
AGGCTCGCGGTGTGTGAAATCCCGAATTTCATTGACATGGTGTGTGAAATCCCGAAACTTGCCGCGGTGTGTGAAGTCCTGAATCTGATGCCTGAAAATGACCTGAAACCAGAACGCTCCCCCCTGCTTCCCATGCGGCATCCGCAACGGGATTTTTTCGTGTGTGATATCTTTGATGCCGCCCCCAAATCCGATATGGCGTCGATGGAATATCCGCTCTTCACGCTGTCCACCAAGCCCGACATGACCCCGCGCCGATACGAGGTGAACGGCAACTGGCTGGAGCTCAAACCATCCAGCATCGGCCTGGCGACGGTTTTTGATCGTGACATCCTGATCTACTGTATCAGCCAATGCATGGCAGCGCTGAATGAAGGCCGCCAGGTTCATCGCACCATGCGCTTTTCGGCCCATGACTTGCTCAAAGCCACAAATCGCGACACCAGCCGGCGCGGATACAAGCTGTTCAAAGACGCGCTTGACAGGCTGCGCAATACGGGCATTGAAACCAATGTGACCACGGGCGGCGTTGAAACGCTGGAAGGCTTTGGCTTTATCGATAAATATCGCGTTGTGCGGGAAACCCGTGATGGCCGTATGCAGGGCATTGAGATTACCCTCTCGGATTGGTTGTTCAACGCGATTGATGCCAAGGGGGGCGATATTCTGACGATCTCTCCGCAGTATTTCCAGCTGCGCAAACCGCTGGAACGCCGCCTTTATGAGATTGCCCGCAAGAGCTGTGGCACCAAAAACCGAATGCTGCGCTATGGCATGGACAAGCTGCGCATGAAGACCGGTTCACAATCCACCCTCAAGGAATTCTGTCGCATGGTCAAAGCCATCGTGGACATGAACAACGAAAAGAACCACATCCCCGATTACACCTTCGAGATCGAGGACAATCTGTTCATCATTCGCCCGCGCCCCGAGTTCACGGACATGTACACCGAACCGGAAATGGTGGAGGCGCTCGATCAGATCACCCTGCCCTCTTCGGCCTATGACAATGCCGGCAAACATGCTGGCGGCTATGATCTCTATTTTCTGGAGCAGGAATGGCGCCACATGCTGAGCGGGAAACACGCCCTCCCGCAAAATCCCAGCGGGTCATTCGTGAATTTCGTCAAAAGCTATGTCAAGCGAAACGGCAAAGCGCGGTCCCTCATTTGAGGGCAACAAGTCTTTGATTTCACGCTGATTATTCAGGGTTCCGGGATCAGTGGCCACCTTGTCTGTTGCTCGTCTTGTCAGCGATATAGGATTAATATCCGGTAATGGATATAATACCGGTAAGGGATTTGTTTCCGGTATTGAAAATAAATCCGGTAATGGATATAATACCGGTAACGAAATTAAAGGCAGGATAGAGCAATGCCCGTAATCGTCATGGCCAGCCCCAAGGGCGGGGTGGGGAAGTCTACATGCGCCGTTCTTCTGGCGTCCGAATTCGCCCGGATGGGGGTCGAGGTGACGGTTCTTGATTGTGACCCGAACAAATCTCTGAGCAGATGGGCATCGCATGGCATGCCTGCGGGGGTGACCCTTAAAAGCGATATCGGGCGTTCGGAAATCGTTTCGGCCATCCGCAAGGCAGATGGTGACGGCCAGATTGTGATTGTGGATCTGGAAGGCGTTGCGTCTCAGCTGGTTAGCCGGGCGATTTCTCAGGCGGATCTGGTGATCGTGCCGATGCAACCAACCGCCCTTGATGCAGAGGTTGGCTCTGAGGCGCTGGCATTGGTGCGTGAGGAAGAAGAAGCCCTGAACCGATCAATCCGGCACGCGGTTGCGCTGACGAAAACCAGCGCGGCCATGAAAAGCCGTGTGCAGAAGGATCTGGAACAGCAGTTGCAGGACGCCGGGGTTGATGTGATCGAGCCTTCTCTGGTTTCGCGTGCCGCATTTGCAGAGATCTTTGCCTATGGGGGCGATCTGATGGCGATGATGCAGGACCCGGATATGCTGACCGGTGGGAATATCGGCAAAGCATTGGAAAATGCCCAAAGCTTCGCGGAGGCAGTTTATGAGCGGCTCAAATAGATTGGCCGGCCTCAAGGCCCGGCCCAAGGCAACAACCTCTGAAGAGATGCGCCGCATCGACGAAGTCGGAGAGGCGCGGGGGTTCGTTGACCGGACGCCGCGGAAAAAGCCGGGGCGCAAGCCAAGTCCGCGCACATATCAGTTGCATCCCAAAATTTTACCCGGGATCGGAGAAGCGATCGCGCTCGAGGCGCAGAGGCTCGGCCTGACACAGGGGCAGCTGATTGAGCTGATGTGGGACGCCTATAAGCGCCGTGAAGACGGTGAAACAAACGCACAGGGCTGATCCCGCTGGGGTGGGGAGCGTTTGACTTCAAGGCCCATGCTAGAGCGTTATGCGAAAAACCTGAAACACTCAGGCGCTGCCTGAAATCATAGATTTCAACGCGCCTGGGTGATGCTCTATGTCTCAGATATTCCGTCAAACGCTACAGATGTTTTGTCAGCTGTCGCCGCCCTTGCTGTCGTTTTGCTGCGCAGCCTTGCACACAACCGTCAAAGACCCCCGCAGCGTTCTATAAAAGGGGGGGCCTTCGGGCACATAAATCGGATCTTTGCGGGCCGGGCTGTCTACCCCTCCCATCGCTTTTTGAAACAGGATCTGTGCGCCTGCGGCCCGGACCACTTCAACCAGAGCCTGTCCGGTGAAAAACAAGGTGTGCGGATCCTGCCGCTGGCCCGCCAGATGCAGATAGCTATGCCCGCCTTGTGGCACTTCGATCAGCAACCGCCCCTGTGGCGTAAGCGCTGCAACCAAGGCCGACAGCGTGTCATGTAGCGCTTCGACCGGCAAATGTTCGATGACATGCGAGGCGATGATCGTATCAAACGCAGCTTTGGGCAGGCTGGCCGCATCCCCATGCAGCTGAGCCCCCAGATATTCCAGATATTTATGGCTCATCTCATCAGGTTCGACCGCATGGGCCTCCTGTGCGTCACAAGCGTGCAGGAAACATCCCGGGCCGCTGCCGTAGTCAAGCACGCGGCCAAAGGGCGCGCCGGCTTCTTTCAGCAAGGCAATCTGACGTTTGGCGCGCGCGGCATATTTTATCAATGCCGGGTGATACCCTGTTTCAAGGTCGCGGAAATACTCTTGCGGTGCGGCCGTGCGGTCACCGCGGTTAACGCGGCCATACTCGGATTTGTAATACTGCTCGAGCACCTCTGCGGTATCGGGCACAAAGCCAAAGCCGCAGGTCGTGCAATAGAAAACCCGCATATTGGCAAATGGCTTTTTGCGCGAGGGGTAATCGCTGCAATGGGTCACCTGCCCAGCACATGCCGGGCAGGTGGGTCCGCGTTCTGTCAGTGTGCGGAAACGTGAGGGCTCGGTTTTAAAAACCCATTGCAGACGTCGCAAGCCGCCATAGCGCATCATCCGGTAAAAGATACGGTCGAACATGCCGGCGTGCTATCTGTGATCCGTCTTTACTTGTCCCATTTCAGCTTGTCACGCTGGACCTGCTCGACTGGAAGAATGTCTGTTTCCTTGTAAGCCAGCGCCAGATCCGCATTTTTCAGATCGCGGCACAGGCGGCGCAGCCCATCGGGCTCAAGCGACGCAGCGTGATCGGTGCCTTTCCAGGTGCGATCAAGGGTAAAGTGGCGCTCGATATGGGTAAACGCGCCTTTGCCATCTGCCTGCATCATGCGGCCCACGGCCAGGGCTGCAACATCGGCCGCAATGCCCAGATGGTGGCCCGAGAACCCGATACCTTTTACCGTATCGCCAAATTTTTCCATCAGAGTGCGAATTTCAAACAGGCAGATATCCTTGAAATCAACCGGATAGCCCGAGGTGCAGCTGTAAACCACCAGATCCTTGGCGCGGCCGCGCTCGGCGTAGAATTTGATCAGATCTTCGATCTCTTTGCCGGTAGTCATGCCTGTGGAAACGTGGATTTCGCCCGCATAGTTTTCACACAGATAGTTTTGCATTTCGTAATGCAGATTTGTGGCCGACGGGATTTTGAGCAATGGCGGGTTGAGCGGTGCCATTTCCTTGGCCGAAGTCAGATCCCAGACGCTGGTCGAATAGGCAATGCCGTTTTCGGCGCAGCATTCGATCAGCTCTTTGTGCTGGTCGGTGTCAAATTCAAGAAATTCGCGATGTTCTCCATAGGTATCGCCATAAGAATTTGCGGGGTTGGGGTGCGGAGCATCAAACTCGGCAGGCGACAGCAACTCACGGTTATGACGTTTTTGAAACTTTGCCACATCTGCTTTACAGGTTTTGGCGGCCACTCTGATCAGCTCTTTGGCCAGATCCATATCGCCTTTATGGTTACACCCGATTTCTGCGATGACCTGAACGGGTTGGATGGTATCAGACATTAATTTGAACCTTTTTAAAATGAATAAGCTACGCTCCGAGTAGCACGCGAAACAGCATTTCTCAAGTGGCAAACACTGGCCCAAAGCGGATGCCTTCAGGTAGAGCCCAGAGGCTTTTGCCCGCGACAGCTCCGGCAGCCCCTTTTCGTTGATTACCCCCGCAGCAGGCGGCGCAGGGCGTGGACGGCCACATAGAACGCAGAGCGCAGCGCGCCCGTGCCAAAGTAGTTGTGGTGCATGTGCCATGTGGCCCACAAGGCGTTGATCTTGTTGGCCGACAGCGAGCCATGCGACATATGCAACCGCACCAGCGGCGTATTCACCCCGACGGCTGCGGGCACCTGCGCCAACAATGTCAGCCACAGCGCATAATCCTGCCGCAATCGCAAAGGCGGCATCGAAACAGACCCAAACACAGCCCGATCATAAACCACGGATGAACAGCAGATCACATTGCCATAAAGCAGCTGCGCCCGCGTTACCCGATCGGGCACCTGGATAGCGTGCTCGGCCGTATTCGAGACCCGCAGAAACCCGGTATAGCTCAGCGCGGCATCCTGTTTCTGTAGCATGTCCAGCTGCTGTTCCAGCTTGGGCGCAACCCATTCATCATCTGCATCCAAAAACGCGATATAGCGCCCCTGAGCCGCCGCCAGAGCCGTGTTCCGCGCCGCCGCGACCCCTTGCCCCGTTTCATGCCTGAACACCCGCAGGCGCGGCTCGTTCGCGGCCAGCTCATGCGCGATTTCGGCGGTCGCATCATCAGAGCCGTCATCGACAATGATCATTTCCCAATCTGTCAGGGTTTGGGCCTGCACACTCGCCACAGCGCGCGCCAGCACCGTCGCGGCATTATAGGCCGGTGTAATAACGGAAACGGCCACCGGGAATTCTGTTGGTTTTTCGATCATACCCAAACGGCTTTTACAGATTTGTTTCACAACACGACATATCTGTTTTTTGCACGCAACCGAGGCCAGAGCAATCATTGCGTGCCGGTATTGCCGGCAGCACTGCGATTTTGCCCCTCTTGACCGCCTAGGCAGTTGGGCGATACTGGCGCATATGACCTTACAGAGCGAAATCACCGTTGCGATCGCAACGCTGGGGGAGGGTGTGGCTCGCATCGTGCTGCCGCCGCCGGCAGAGGGGGTGCGTCATGTGATATTTGTTCAATCCCCCCCGGCGGTGATGCCCGCCAATACCCGAAAGGATGTCACCTATATCGCGTTGGATATGTTGGGGCTGTCCCACAGCCGCAACAGTGCGATTGCGCAATGTGAAACGGATTTTCTGGTCTTTGCGGATGATGACATGACGCTGGACATTGGCGGGCTGTGCAAGCTGGCGGCCTGTCTGGCGGAAAATCCGCAGCTGGGGTTTGTGGCTGGCTGGCGGGAAGGGCGCTTGCCGCAAACAGGGCCGCGCTCAGGGCGTCACCATCTGAGCAAACGCAACTCCGGTCGGATCTGCGCCCCCGAGCTGATGGTTCGGCTATCGGCCATCAAAGAGGCTGGCATCCGGTTTGACACCCGTTTCGGAGCCGGCGCCCGCTATCCTGTGGGCGAGGATTTCATCTTTGTCTGTGATATGCTCGAGGCCGGGCTGCGGGGGGATGCCTTCCCGGTGGTGACAGGGGCGCATGATGGGGTCTCGACAGGGGGGATCTGGGACGATGCCCGCATTCTGGCGGCCCGGCGCAAAGTGCTGGAGCGGTGTTTCGGCAAAACAGCCCCGCTTGTGCGGTTGGTTTATGCGTTGCGGCATCGCCGGCAACTGGGCGGCCTGTCAGGGGTCTGGCGGTTCCTGAGCGGTGCATATCGCTGACGGGGAACACCCCAAAAGGGCGGTTGGCGGCATCGCCATACTGTGCTAAAAACCGGCTACATGAATTTTACGAGCCCCGCAGATGCCATCACCACAAAAAGTTGATGCCAGAGACCGCGTTGAAACCGGCGGGATCTGGGGGCGTGCCCGATCCGTCATCACACGAATTTGCCAGATCGCAACGCCCCGGGCGTTCACATTGTTTGGGATATGGCATCCCTGCCAACAAAAATGGAGCCTCTCATGTCGGCATTGACTTGCGCCACCATCATTCTTGCCCGCGGTGGCTCCAAGGGGGTGCCGGGTAAAAATCTGCGCCCCGTGGGGGGGGTGCCTCTGATCGGGCGTGCCGTGCGCGCGGCCGTGCAGGCCAGCAGTCAGAAAGCGGTCTATGTTTCAACCGATGATGCGCAAATCGCGGCACAGGCGCGCCGGTTCGGAGCGCGCATCATCGAGCGCCCGGCCGATATTTCCGGGGACACGGCCAGCTCCGAAGCGGGCTGGCTACATGCTCTGCCTCTGATCCGCGCCGATTTGCCGGATCTGACGCATCTGGTCTTTTTGCAATGCACGTCGCCATTCATCAGCGGCAGTGATATTGATGCTTGCATGGCGGCATTGGTCCAGCAGGATGCGGCCTGTGCGCTGTCGGTGGTCGAAGATCACAGCTTTCTCTGGGGTCTGGATGCAGAGGGGCGCGGGGTGGGCCAGAACCACGATCATACCCGGCAGCGCCTGCGCCGTCAGGATTTGCCGCCGCAATATCGCGAAAATGGTGCGATCTATTGCGTGCAGGCACAGGCATTTGAAAAAACCGGGCAACGCTTTTGCGGCCCCGTGGCGCTGTGCCCTGTGGATCAACCGCCGCTGGAAATCGACAGCGTGGCGGATCTGGAGCTGGCCTGTGTCATGGCGCAGACCCGCACACAGAGCGGCATGGCCCCCGAGACCCTGAAAGCGGTGCGGGCGCTGGTCATGGATTTCGACGGGGTGCATACGGATAATCTGGTGATCACGGATCAGAACGGGGTTGAATCCGTGCGCACATCGCGCGGGGATGGCATGGGGCTGGCCGAGCTGGCACGCCGCACGGATATTCTGCGCCTGATCGTCTCAAAAGAGCGCAACCCCGTTGTGCTGGCACGCGCCGCCAAGCTGGGCATCGAGGTGATCAACGCCGTTGATGACAAGGTGGCTGCCCTGGATGAATGGCTCGCCGGGCATGGTCTGAGCTGGGAGCAGATGCTTTACATCGGGAATGACATCAATGATGCCGCCCCCATGCAAAAGGCAGGGCTGGCCGCCTGCCCCTGTGATGCCCATGATGATGTTCTGGGGCTGGCCCAATGGGTTGTGCCACAGGCCGGCGGGCGCGGGGCGCTGCGCCATTTATGCGATGTTCTGGTAGATGCCCATGACCCGCGCTAAGACCTGGTTCCACGCCCTCGCCGATTGGCGCACCCACCACGCCCTACCCCTGTGGTCGGGGGCAGGAATTGATGCCGACACTGGCACCTCCTGGGAGGCGCTGGATCATGCCGGTCAGCCCCTGCGGCAGCTGAACCGGCGCCAGCGTGTGCAATTCCGCCAGGCCCATGTTTTCGCCCGCAGCGGCAACGCTGCGATCCGGGCACAGGGCTGGCAGATGTTTCGCCACACCATGGAGCACGGGTTTGACCCCGACACGGGGCATTTTGCCGCCTGGGTGTCTCCAGAGCTGCGCCATCTTGACCAGACCCATGATCTCTATGATCTGGCGTTCGGCGTTCTGGCGGCGGCCTCTTTGGGGCATTTGGGGTATGACGTGGCGGCGGATATCACCCGGCTTGAAAAGGCCTTGGGGCTGTTACGCGCCCCGTTGGGCTGGCACGAAACCGCATCCCACCGCCAGCCGCGGCGTCAGAACCCGCATATGCATCTTTTCGAAGCCACGACCGAGCTCTATGCCCTCACCGGTGCGCCGCGTCATCTTGATATTGCGCAGGAATGCCTTGAGATCATCGCCACCCATGTTCTGCGGTCGGATGGGGCGCTGCTGGAATTTTTCGCCCCCGACTGGAGCCCTCTTACCGGGGACGATCAGGCCGAAGAGCCGGGGCATTTGGCCGAGTGGATTTATCTGGCCGCGCGTTATGACAGTGTGACCGGCACCGCCACGGGGCTGCCGCTGACAGAGATGTGGGAAAATGTGCTCAGCCATCGCCTGCCTTCGGGGTTTTTGCCGGATGTGCTGGGCAGCAATACGCGCCGGCTCTGGCCGCAAACCGAGCTGCTGAAAGCGGCGGTTGTGATGCAGCACAAGGCCCATGCTCTTCCCAAAGACATGACCCCCGAGCGCATCGCGGCCCGCCTCTGGCAGCATTATATGAGCACACCGGTCAAGGGGGGCTGGTATGATTGTTTCGATGAAACGGGTGATACGCCGATCTCGACCAACATGCCCGCCTCAACGTTCTACCATATTGATATGGCCATTGACGCCTGCCAGTCTCTGGCAGCTCAATAGCTTGTTCCGATCAAGCCCCGTCGGCCAGATCTGTCAGCTCTTGTGCCGGGCAAGCGTTCTGTAGACGGTCGGGCGCGATACTGAAAAGATCTCGGCCAGATCACTGATCGAGTATTCACCTGTTTCATGCATCCGGCAGAGCTCTTTTTGCTGCTTGTCTGACAGCTTTGGTTGTTTGCCGCGCAGCTTGCCCCTGGCGCGGGCGATTGCCATGCCCTCGCGGGTGCGCAGGCGGATCAGATCGGCCTCGAACTCGGCAAAGGTGGCGAGGATGTTAAAGAACATCTTGCCCATCGGATCTGTCGGATCATAAACTGACGCCCCAAGCGCAAGTTTGACACCTTTGGCATCAAGCTGATCTGCAATGGCGCGGGCATCCGGCACGGAACGGGCCAGCCGGTCAAGCTTGGAAACGATGAACGTATCCCCCCGCCGGACTGCGGCCAGAGCCTGATCAAGCCCGGGGCGGGCGCGGATGCTGCCGGTTAAGCCGTGATCGGTATAGATGCGATCCGGGGCCACGCCGAGATTTTCCAACGCCTGTTTCTGCGCAGCCAGATCCTGCGCATCCGTTGAGCAGCGGGCATATCCGATAAGCGTGGTGTTCATGGCCACACTGTACGAATAAGGCCCCTTGAGTGCAAATGCTATCGGACCACCTATCTGAGACACGGATCGGCCATGATTTGAGCCGGTCACACCTGCGGGCCCAGACTGTCCGTTCATGGACCCTCAAACGGACAGAGACCCGCCCCGGAATGGGGCCAGAATGAGGGAGGGCCGAAAATATCCGCAAGGGGTCTGATGTTATCGTGAAGCATCCATGGTTTTGGTGTGCACGTCCAGAGCCTCTTCGATGTCGTCGTAAAAGGTGGCTTCTCCGTTTTCCAGCACAACCCCGGCCTGACACAGATTGCGCATCTCGGCGGTCGAATGGGTCACCACAACAGCCCCTGAATGCGCCATGCGGTCTTTGAACACTTCTGCGCTGCGGCTCCGAAAGGCCTGATCGCCCACAGAGGTCACCTCGTCCACCAGATAAGTGTCAAACTGAATGCCCATGGAAACGCCAAACGCCAGACGGGATTTCATACCCGAAGAATACCCCCGCACCGGCAAATAGAAATTGCGGCCCAGGGCGGAAAAATCCTGCACGAAATCCGTCAGCTCCTGCGTATCGACCCCGTAGATCCGGGCGATAAAACGGGTGTTTTGTGCGCCGCTCAGATCACGGTGAAAACTGCCCGCAAACCCGACGGGAAAGGACAGGGACCCGCTGGTGATCATCTGCCCGGAATCCGGGTTCATATTGCCGGCGATGATCTGCAACAGCGTGGATTTCCCGGCTCCGTTACGTCCCATCAGAGCCACGGATACCCCGGTTGGAAAGGACAGATTGATGTTTTTCAAGACGTATTTGCGCCCCCAGCGGGTGGGAAAGCTTTTGGTGATATTGCGCAGCTCAATCATCGGCCCTTACCGGCGATCGCGCAAAGAATAATACACCAGCGCCAAAATCCCCCAGCAAATGATGGCCAGAAAGCTGAACATCAGAAACAACAACATTCGGCGCGGATATTCGGGGCTTTCGGCCATTGTCGGGCCGACATAGGCCGCCAGATAGCGGCTTTGACGTTGGGCCTCGGTGACGGCGCGGTCAAAATTGGCTTGTGCGGATGTGTATTTCTGTTCGGCGAATTCCCGATCGACAATCAGGCGCTCAAACTCGGCAACCACGGTGGCATAATTCTGCCCGCCTGCCACATCGCCTCCCTGCCCGAATTGCTGGCGCTCTTGCTTGATGCGGGCCCGGATCGCGGCAATGCGGCTGTTGAGCTGGGTCAGACGCGGGTCGCCTTTCTGAACGCTCTGACCCAGCAGATCGAGATCAATCAGGGCTTCCCCTAACTGTTGCTGCAACGAGTTGAGCAGGCCCATCTGGCCCTGAATGGTCGCTTGCGGATCGACAATCTGGGTGCGGACCCGGAACCGGGTGAGCTTTTCACGCACCGCTTTCAGGTTTTCTTGGGCGCGCTCCAGATCCTCGCGGGCGTGGCGCGTGGCATCCTCGCGGGCGATGTTGGAGAGCTGGTTGATCATGGCGGAGCTCTCCGAAAAGATCAGCTCTGCGATGCGTTTCGCGGTCAGAGGATCAAAAGCGTGCACCTCCAGCTCCAGCAGGCCGGTGCCGGGCGCATAAGACACCCGGACCATGCGTTGCCAGTAATCGGCCAGCTCTTCGATAGTGGCCCCCTTGTGCAGACCAAACACCGGATCCGTTGTCGAAGCGTTGGCATAAAGTTTGCGCAAATCAATTTTTTCATCAATTCTCTGCACCAATTCCTGCGAGCGGACAAATTCAAACAGAATATCGCTGTCGGATGAGCCCGAAGATGACACATGCCCCAATGAGCTGATCAGATTGGAAACCAGGGCCGCCTCTTCCCGGCGCACAGTGAACCCGATTTCCGAAACGAACTGGTCTTTTGCAAACAGGTATAAATAGCCGCCGGCGCACAGCATGGGCAACAGCACCAGAAAGACAAAGCTGGCCACCAACCCGTAATGACGTTTCTGCATATGCGCGGGGCCGGCAACGGGGGGCACCGGCTTTTTGGGTTTGGGCGCGGGCTTTGGCTTGGGTTTTGGTTTCGGCTCAGGTTTGGGCTCATTGTAATTTCCGGCCCAAGTTCAGATATAGTTATTTTGCATTTTGTATAACATGAGCCATGCTGCAGCAATGACCAAACAGCCCTCAACCGCAACAGCGCCCCCAGCCGCGCCACGCCCGGCGGCAAAACCCGAGCTGCGTTACCGCACGGCGCGGGCCATCGTGGCGTTGATCATCCGCGAGATGATCACCACCTATGGGCGCTCTCCGGGGGGGTATTTCTGGGCGGTGGCGCAGCCTGTGGCCATGATTGCCGTGCTGTCGCTGGCCTTCTCGCTGCTTTTGCGCAGCCCGCCCTTGGGAACGGATTTCACCCTGTTCTATGCCACGGGCCTGTTGCCGATGCGCATGTTTCAGACTCTGTCGGTCAATGTGGGCGGAGCGCTGGCATTCAGCAAACCTCTGCTGGCCTATCCACGGGTCACATTTATCGATGCCATCATTGGCCGCGCCATCCTGACAATGCTGACGCATTTTGTGATTTCGGTCATCATTTTGAGCAGCGTGCGTCTGTGGAACCACAGCAGTGATATTCTCACCTATGAGATCATCGCCGCAAGCTTTGCCCTCGCCATTTTGCTGGGCGTCGGAGTTGGCACGCTGAATTGTTTTTTATTCACCCTGTTCCCGGTCTGGCGATTGCTGTGGGGGGTGGCCACGGGGCCGCTATTGCTGGTGTCGGCGGTGCTGTATCTCTACGAAGATGTGCCGCTCTTTGCCCAGAACTATCTTTGGTATAACCCGCTGGTCCATATCATCGGGATGTCTCGGATGGGGTTTTTTTCAACCTATCACCCCTCCTATATCAGCGTGGTCTATGTGCTGGTCTTTGCCCTGGTGCCCGCGTTTTTCGGTGTCATGATGCTGCGCAAATATGGCCGCTCGATCTTGTATCTATAGCGTTTGACGAAATACCTGAAACATAGAGCATCACTCAGGCGCGTTGAAATCTTTGATTTCAGGCAGCGCCTGAGTGATTCAGGTTTTTCGCATAACGCTCTATAAGCCGGGTTTTTTTCTGATCTGAAACGCCCGTTTGTGGAACCGATCGATCGTGCCCAGCACCCGCGCGCCCAGATCACGGGGGCAAAACATGTTCTGCATCCATGCCGGATCGGGGGTGTTGGGGGCCAGTGCCAGCACCTGTTCGGTCGAGGTAATCAGATTGCTTTCCCTGAACAGATCCCGCATCGGGTCTACCAGCTGGTCACGGTAAGAATCCACAAAATCCAGATAAACCATGCAGGGCAACCCGGCGCGCAAGACATCCATGGCCGCCGTCGATGTGCAGGTGATGCCAATCGCAGCGGTTTCCAGCGCCTCTTCCATTGTGATGTCTGTCAGCAGCAGATTGCTGGGAACATCGTCAATTTTTGACAGCAAGCCGGGGTAGTCATAGCGCTCAAGATGCAGGTGGTCGCGGTTCTCATTGGGGAGATGGCGCAGCTTGATATAAATGTTCCGATCGGGGTTGGCCCGGGCAATCGCAACCATCATTCGCAGCACATGCATCCGCCCCCGCTTCGTCGGAGGGCTGAGCGCCTGAGTGAAAAAGAAAACATCACTGCGCTGCTCAAGATCATCAGGGGGGCCGTCTGGCAACATCACCGAAGGATGACCAAAGCCCACCTCCTGCCAGCCATTATCATGATCTGCTGCAAATTTTTTGTAGGATGCCAGCGCATCATGAGGGAACAGATAAACCCCGTCACAATTACGCCGCCGCATGAAACCCTGTTCGGGGAAAAAATCCAGCCCCCCCAGAAAGCTTATGATGCAGGGCCGTCCGGCGGCCCAACGCACCGCAGGGTTTTTAAGCCGCCCGAACATGGCCCGGTATATCCGACTGGTCAGGATCGCCGAAATTTTCCGGTTTTTCATCAGCTCGACCAGCTCTTTGCCGGTCACGATCCGGTCCGGACCCTCGGGCAACAGGCTGGAAATCTGGCGATAGGACAGGGCCGTTTCATCCGTGAACCAAACCATCTGGACGGGGTAATCAGGCTGGCTGAGCCACAGCGCAGCACGCATACGAAGCGCAAAAATCAGCGTTGAATCATCGCTGAACAAAATCACAACCGGCTTGCGAGGGCGGGCTTTTGATCCGGGCTTCTGGCGGGGTGGATTGCTCATTTCAGATCTGCTTCAAATTTTTTCAGGACCGCCATTTGATGCCGGTTATGCGCCATGTTTGCAGGGGACAGATGGGCAGGATTAAGCAGCTCGAGCACCTCCAGATCCAACATTTTGCGCAGCGGACGGCCCATGACAGACCGCTTTGAAAACCGGTGAATCTGCTTGCCCAGATTTGTTTTTTTCAGACGCTTGATCATGACGACTCCTCTTAACCATTTTCTACTCTGCGCCATCCGCGTTTGTAAACAGGCACAGCCCTTGCGGCAGAGGCGGATTTATGCGATTTTTCCAGCCATGCGAGAACAGCCGCAACCATTGCGGGCACAATCTAGGCACAATAATGAGCAGTCATACATATGTCGTTGCCGGCAATGGCGCATCCCTGGCATGTGCCCCGGCGCAGAGCATCCTTGCCAGCGACACCATCATTCGCACCAATAATTTTTTCTTTGAACCGCAAAGCTTTTTGGGGCCGCGTGTTGATCTGGCGGTGATGGGGGGGGATCCGCGGGTTGCGCCCTTTATGTTTGAGACCCTCTGGCGCTGCCGCCACACCTATGATCTGCGCGCCTGGACCAGCCACAACCCGGCCGTCATCCGTGCCGGTCAGCGCCGTTTTGCGACGCTGTATCAGCCGATGCATTGGGGCTGTGATGCGCTGGCGGATCAGGTTCAGACCCTGATCGCAGAATATGATTGCAAGCCGATGACCGGCACTTATGGCGTGCTGGCCGCTTTGGGCCACAGCCTTGCGGCGGGAACCGGGATTTCGCAAATCATCCTGACAGGGGTGGATCTTTACAGCAACGGGCGGCGATATATTTTCGAGGCCGGCAGGAACCATAACGCTCTTTTGGGCGGAAATCTCGATTGGCGGGGTCTGGACACAGGCCAGCATAATATGGAGCTCGACCTGAAAATTCTGGCGCTGGTGCAAGAGCACACAAACGGCGCGTTGCGGCGCACAACCAGCGGTTCAGGGCTGGATGAGATCATGGAGATGGCGCAACAACGTCAGGGGGCGGTGCCAGAGATACGCCCCACCACCCCGCCCACGGATTGGGTCTCACGGGTGGGGCTCTACCCTATTGCAGCGCTCAAAATGATGCGCTGGCTGCGGCGCGTGATGAAACCCCGGGCCTGATTGTGAAAAGAACCTCCCGGCCCGGGCCATCCCGTCATCGTAAAATCAGAGACTTATAGCCAAAGGACACAATCAGAATCGTATCGTTTGGCTATAATTGCAGAAACATGCGCCATTGACTCATGGCATCCCGATCAATGCCTATCGCTCAGACAACAATGTATACAGAACAGTCAATATCATTTGGATGTCCGGGTCATGCTGAGCTTCTTGCTCAACTCAGTGTAATGGGCGTGGCACTGCTTTGAGGTGCCACCCTGCACAAAGTACCGCTCATAAAAATATAGCGCTGTGGCTAATTCGCCAGCACCTGCAGCGAGCTGAGCTGCTTCGCGCGTAAACTTAGTGGTGTCTAGCCACTCGGCGTCAAAATTCGCTCGGAAATAGGCCAACCCCTCCTTGTACGCCCCCTGAGAACAAAACCATTGCAGACGCCGGAACTCGCTCAGACCCTCAAGCTCTTCGGGTAGGGTGGATTCTGGTGTGACAGCCTCCTGCACATCTGCGTTTTCGGTAGCAAAAACGCTCACATCAACGCCCTTTGCACGAAGCTTCTCGACCAAGAAGGCCAGGTTCTCAATGGTTTTGACGCTGTACTTGTTGGGGTTTGCTCCAGCATGGTTACGCGCAGAGAAATCAATCCCCGCGATCTGAATAGACCGCGCGCCCGCCCAACCGATGATCTGCATGGCGGAGAACAGGATGCTCTGCATGTCAAGCACTGGCTGGGTCGTGTAATCGGGCAGCTGCGGCTGGTAGCGTGCATCAAAGCGTGTGGCTTGCAGGTCGTAGGAGTGTACGCTGCCACACAACTTTTTGACCATATCCATGTCCAACATCAGCTTTGTTGAGCTGGGGGTCTGGATTCTACCATAGAAGCGGGCCACATCCCTGTTGCGATACACGCTCCAAGAGCCAGCTTCAGCAGGTTCATCCTGCATGAAATGGACGTCAAAGGGGACGTGATCCATGCGTAGAGCGCTATTGAGCGCAACCACGACTTTCCCCTCGCAGGCACTCGCGTCCACGGCCAGCGCAGACCGGCCAGGACCGAGGATCAGCACATCGCGCCCACCAAAGAGCTCGCACGCTTTTTCCTGCGTCTCTTGGGGCAGTCCGCCGCTCTTCACGGTATTCAGGCCAAGATGTGAATCAATCAGACGGTCCATGAGCCGCAAATATCCAGTCTGAAACGGCTCAGCAGAGAAATATTCCTCGAAAACTTCGGCATTGCGCGCGCCGTGCGCCTTGACATCCAACGCAGCCAGGGACTCCAGCGCCTTGTCCTGTGTTCGTGCCGAGGCATCTGGGTCGAAAAATGCGATATTATCGGAGGGGTTGAATTCAAGGTTCCCACCCACTGGTGCCAGAACAATACTTTTACCCAGGGCCATGGCCTCAAGGGTGGAAAAGTCGAAGATCGACTTGCGCTGCATCATCACGAACTGATCGGACAAGTCCACCAGACCCATGACAAGATCATGGGGCAGGCGATCCCCGATGAGCAGCGTAGTCAGACCGGAAGCTTCTGCACGCTCCTTGATTTTTTCGTACACACCACTCTTGTTACGCCGCCCGATACCAATCCAAACCACATCTTCGGCACATTTTTCATTCAGGCGAATAGCGTATTCTAAGGACCGCTCCATGCCCTTGCTGACATTGTAATCTCCCACCGAGATCAGCACACGTCGGGCTTGGCGCACCTCCGGATCGAGCAACTCTGCCAATCCCTGAACTGCGAGGAAATCACTGGCTTGATCCCGCGCAACACTTAGGTCAGAGCAGGTGTTATAAAGTGCTTCCGGAGCGAGATTTACGTTCGAGCGCTCGACGGTTGGGGTCGTTTCGAAAAAGGCAGCCTGCGCACCAAGACTTGGGAAAAGCACCTCCTTGGCGTTCTCGAAAGCGATCTTTTCGATCCGGTTGAGAAGGTCGATGCTGGCGGCATTGAGATAGTCGCCCGCCATCTTCAACTCATACACGGACGCGCCCTGTTGGTGGTAGACCAGCGTGTAGGGAATACCGGCACAATAGGCACCATAGGCCGTGCCGATCTCATGGCAGATCGCCACATATGTCGCGTTATCTACAAACTGGTTATTGTAAAAATTGGGGTTGAAGGACTTCGGCAGAAAAGTCGTGACTGCGTCGGCGGCGCGCAGGCACTTTGCCACCATCGGTGTGAGGTCCAGCGTCCTGATGGTGTGTTCCACTTCGGGCGTCGCCTTCCGGCCCACTTGCTCATAGAGATACCCGATGTGAATGCCCCGGTAGATCCTACCGATACCATCCTCCACAAGCGCTTGCACCCCGGCCGGTCCGCCTTGGGGCACAACCGGCTTGCGGCGGTAGGCGAAATTGACAATCCTGAGGTTTGTGTAATAATCTTGCTCGGATTTTAGGGCGTTGAGAATTGACAAGATATCTTATCCTTTTCCTTTAAAGAACTCTATCATGGGGGTGCTGGACTAGGAATTTCTGGGCACCTTGCAGGCTTTGCATGATCACTTGGTGCATATCAAGGTATTGATAAGTGCCGCAACGACCTATGAATTTCATTCGGTGGGAAAGCTTTTGCGCTTCGCTCTGATATCTGGCGTAGACTTCGGCGTAGCGGTTGTCAGATGTCTTGACGGGGTAATAGCGCTCATAGTCGTTATCTTCGTAGGAGCAAGGCTCTTCGACGGTGTGGATGAACTTGCCTTTGGACAAGCGATGCCCGGGAATGTTGGCCCAATGGGTTTCACGGGTGAATGGGCCGGTATCGGTGTAGTTTATGGTCACCTGATTTTGGGATTGATCGTCATCCGTTATGTGGTGATGAAACCGAATGGAACGGTATGGCAAACGGCCAAATGAATAATCAAAATATTCGTCGATTGCCATGGCGTTAAAGACGAAATCATATTCTGGTTCCATTGTTTTTTCAAAAGACGTGTTCAGCGCAACATGAATGTTGGGATGCCGGAAGATCGCTTCGAAAATGGCGGTGTATCCGTCCTTTGGCATCGCCTGAAAGCTGTCGCCCGGGAAATAGCGATCCTCGTCATCGGTGCGGATTTTCACACGCCGAACAACATCTGCGGACATCTCGCTTAAGGACATCCCCCACATTTTTTCGGTGTAGCGCTGAAAAAACAGCTCTGTCAGCTCGGGGCCGATTTGACTGATCAGATAGGTTCTGGCGTCATTGGCCGAAGCCGCCAGTTCCTGATCCTGAGGGAGCGCATCCGGTGTTGTCCCTAACACTTTCAGCACGGTTTCGCGGTTGACGGGGAAAGGGACAAGCTCGCCGCTTTCCAGCTTGGCTTTCACCTTGTGGGTGTAGGGCACCCATGATGTGAATTGGCTCAACCAGTCAACAACCCGGTCGTTTGATGTGTGGAACAGATGTGGGCCGTATTTGTGAACTCTGGTTCCGCCGAAATCATAGTCATAAGCATTTCCGGCGATATGATCGCGTTGGTCAATAACCTGAACGTCATGCCCGGCTTCTGCGATCTCTCTTGCGTAAACGGCACCACTGAAACCTGCACCCACAACAAGGATTTTCATACTATCTGATTTCTCTGTAATTCATTACGTTTTGTGTTTCGAAACTGTGCTAGGATTTTGGCCATATCGCAGTGATTGGCACCGTGTCATATGCCAGGTTGCGGGTCAAGATGTAGCGGTAGAAATATGGCTGATCAGCAGCGTTTATATATTGTTGATCTGATGTCATGGCATATGCGCAATCAACAAGGATTTTGATCTGATCACAGCTCTGAAAGGGGCAGGATGTTCTGCTTGTGATGGGTCATCATTTCTCTGCTCAAAGGGATGTAAAATCGCTATTTCATCCGCAGGAGTCACTGTCGTGGCTTTGATGAAAATCCTCTGGGGTTGATGCCTGTTCCGGCGCAAAAATTTTGCGCCTTGTGTTTTATATGTGTTTTATATGTGTTTCCAGATTTTGAGCACCTCGCAACCCATTGATTTAGCTTGATAAATTCGGCGATTTTCAAGGAATCGGTGTGTGAAATCCCGAATCGCGGTGTGTGAAATCCCGAATCGCGGTGTGTGAAATCCCGAATCCGATATGAGAGTTATCCACAGGCTCGCG
>PDWI01004458.1_pt1 | contig 18764 bp, 13 predicted proteins | sample 1430891 | NCBI WGS metagenome assembly PDWI01 (sample SAMN01162508, study PRJNA174530) | Oral metagenome, whole genome shotgun sequencing project. | biome: Marine environment; feature: Marine mammal; material: Swab sample of the gingival sulcus; isolation source: swab sample of gingival sulcus...
TGGAAGTGCAACCTACGACACCAAAGACGCAGGGGAAAACAAAATTATAACTATTTCAGAATTAAGCCTTAATGGCACAGATGCAGGCAACTACAATCTTAAAAATACCGAAGATGCAACCTTACCGGGCAAAATCGCAAAACGCCCCTTAACCGCCTCGATAATCGGCGAAGTAGAAAAAGTTTACGACAGCAACACCACCGCCACCCTCGAAGCAGGCAACTATAAATTACAAGGTGTCATATCCCCTGACGATGTAACCTTAAACAACCCCGTCGCAGGAAACTACACCGACAAAAACGTAGGCGACAACAAAGATGTAATAGTAACAAACCTTGCAATCACAGGTACTGATGCCAAAAATTATACAGTCAATGACAAGGATACCGCCACCGTCGGCAAAATCACCCCCAAAGACATAACCGTTGCATTAACAGGCTCAGTCAATAAGGTTTATGACGGCAATGCAAATGCAAAACTATCATCTGCTAATTATAAATTTATGGGATTGATTGACAATGATGACATTGAGTTAAAAAACACAGTTGCTATTTACGAAGACAAAAATGTCGGAAAAGACAAAGTTGTGATGGTATTACGTAAAAACTTGCAAATTTCGGGTAATGATAAAAATAATTATAAATTAATAACCCCCGAAACTTTAACTGCCAATATAGGAGTAATTACAAAACGTCCCTTGACTGCTTCGTTAATTGGCGAGGTCAAAAAGATTTACGACGGCAATACTGATGCAAGCCTTAGTGATATTAATTATAAACTTAAAGGCATTTTAGCAAAAGAAGATGTGAATTTGAACAATGTAAAAAAAGCTCAATACGACAATAAAAATGTGGGAACTAATAAAACTATAACAGTTTCAAATTTAGTGCTTTATGGTGCTGATGCAGACAACTACCTTGTTAATTCTACCGCAAGTGCCGACATAGGCAAAATCACCCCCAAAGATTTGACAATCACTTTGCAGGGCGTTGTCAAAAAAGAGTACGACGGCAACAATATTGCTTATTTTGCGAAAGACAATTTCTCTTCCGCAGATTTGATTGCCAATGACGAAGTTGAAATAATTCCTGCAAACGGAACTTACGATGATAAAAACATCAGTTATTACAAAACCGTAACAATATCGCTTTCAGATTTGATGCTCGAAGGTACTGATAAAGACAATTATACTTTGCTAAACACCGAGGCTCTGACTGCCACCATCGGCACAATCACGCCAAAGAATTTGACCGCTTCGTTGCAAGGCACTATCAAGAAAATTTACGATGGCGATGAATTTGCCACGCTTTCCAAAGACAACTTTTATATAAAAGGTGTCATTGACGACGAAGACGTAACTTTGAACTATCCTGCAATGGGACTTTACGACGACAAAAACGTGGGCGACTACAAAGAGGTAACCGTTATAGGTCTGGCTCTTGCCGGCACTGATAAGGGCAATTACACTCTAAATGAGGATATTATAACAGCCACCATTGGCGAAATAACACAAAAAGGAATTGTAGTAACGGCGGAAAACAAGGAAAAAATGCAAGGCTATGATGACCCCGAATTTACCTATACGGTAGCCCCCGCTTTATACGAAGACGATGAATTTTTCGGTAGCTTGATGCGAATGCCCGGCGAAGAAGTTGGAATTTATAAAATTTTGCAGGGCACTCTTTGGGCAGGCGAAAATTATGATATAACCTTCAACGAAGCATCATTAACAATTAAGGCACAGCCTGTTAGCATTAATCATGAAATTTCGGTATACCCCAGCAAAGTCGATACTCATTTTTATGTAGAATCCGATGGCGAGCCTCGCAACTTGGATATATATAATTTGTTAGGCAAAAAAGTTACAACAATATTGATTAACTCCCCATTGCAAACAGTCAGCGTAAATGATTTGGAACAAGGTACTTATATCTTAAAAATAGACAAATACACATTTAAAGTTTTCAAAAATTAAAAACCCTATAAACCCCAAAAACAAAAATACTCCATCTTTCGGTGGGGTATTTTTTTGTAACCTTTTTTTAGGACGTGACACCGACTTCGGTCTCCCGTCTTAAACCTACGCCAACTTTTCCACCTCGCTATTTGCAGTGATTTGCAAATTCTTGTAATCTATGTTTTTTATAAGGTTGATGCCCGGCGATTTCCCAACCTCAATACTGCCATATTTTGATGCGATGTTTAATGCTTCCGCACCGTTCAAACATGCCGATTGCAACAATTCGCCCAGCGAAATATTCGGGAAATTTTGGTGTATTAATTTCAATTCGTGAAGTATCGAGAGCCTTGTGTTTGAGGCATAACTATCTGTACCTATGCAGGTTTTGACTGCCTTCCGAAAGAAAATATCTAAGTCGGGTAATTTGTTTTCGATATATAAATTTGCCGAGGGGCAGAACGTCCAATATATCGAGTCGGAATAAGATTCTGCAAAATCAATGTCGCTGTCTTGGGTAAATGTATTATGTATCAGCAAAATATTTTTATCATTAGGCAAAAATTGCAGTATGCTTTGCAATGAGTTTTTTTTGCAAAATGCAAATGATGAAAAATCAAATCCTCGCTTGATGAAGCTGTCGTGCAACGCCCCGTTTTGTGAGTTAAATAAATCGTTTTCGACCTCTGTTTCTTGATTGTGAATTGAGATTACGGTTGCCTCGTTGCGTGAATTTAGTTTGTTGATTTCCTCAAATAATTTTGGCGAACATGAGTAAGGAGCATGAGGTACAAGGTTGATAATCAATTTTTTATAATTATCTTTTATCCTCTTTGCCTTTGCTATGCTTGCCGTAATCTTGCTTTGAGTATCGCCGAAAAGCTCCAAAAAATTATGATAAAATATTGGGCTTTTTTGCTTCACCTCAAAAGACGAATCGGTATTAGAAATATCGCCCACGGCAACTATGCCCTCCGCCTGCATCTCGGCATCGGCACGCATTATGATGTCGCTGAGATTGTGGGGTGGGGTAGGCTTGCGTACAATTTCGCTGATAAACTCCGACAGCCCCCCGCCTCGGCTTATCACACCTTTTAAATAAGACAGCTCCAAATGACAATGAGCATTTACAAATCCGGGCGTTATGATGCCGTTGTAATACTCCAAATTTTCAACTTCCTTAATGTTGCCGGCAGTGTCAATCACATCGCAAATCACATTGTTTTTGTCGATGCTTAGGATGCCTCGTTTTAGAAATTTATTCTTATTTATAAAAATATAATCAGCTGATAAATGTCTCATTATTATTTAGTTATGTCTTTAAAACTTGGAATGTCTTTTATAAAAGTATAACTGCTATCCGATAAAAATTTGCAACAATAATGATTTATGCCGTTTGTTACCAACAAAAAATCGGCATTTAGATTTATGTTGTAACGTGCAATTTGCTCAAAAACTTGCTGAGTGATTTTCACCTCGGGAGCTTTGCATTCCGTAATCATTATGACGTTTGAGTTCTTGTCGAAGTTCACTATATCGGCACGTTTTTTTGTGCCGTACAAATCCAAACTGTATTCAATGGCGGTCAGACTTTGCGGAAAGCCTTTTTCTTCCACCAAAAAAATCGCAACATGTTGCCTGACGTATTCCTCGGGCGTGAGGGCAACGTATTTTTTTCTGAACTTATCAAACACCAATTTTTTACCGTTTCGGCTTATGATTTTTAAATCGTATTTAGGCAAATTGAGTTGCATTTTTTCGTGATTTGCTTGTTAATATTTATAAAATTCCTCAAATACTTTTTTCATATAGTAATGGTCTTTCACACCGCTCAACTCGCGAATTGAGTGCATGGCAAGCATCGGATTTCCCACGTCTACCATGCGGATATCGAGTTGCGAGCTTAGTATTTTGCCCAAAGTCGAACCGCCGGGTATGTCGGAATGGTTGGCATATTCTTGATACGGCACATTTGCATTCTTGCACAAAGCCTTGAACACCGAGGCTGAAATCGCATCGGTTACATACTTCTGATTGGCACTATATTTTATTATAGGTCCTTGATTTAGTTGAGGTTGCAACATAGGGTCATGCACCGTCGGGTAGTTGGGATGCAGAGCATGAGCCATGTCAGCCGATATGCCGAATGAGTTTGTTTTTGCTCTCAGAAATGCGTCTTTGTAGTCCGGCTCCAATGCCCAAGCTATGCGTTGCAAGATGTCTTTTACAAACGGCGAGCTTGCCCCTTGCTTGGTGCTGCTGCCGATTTCCTCATTGTCGAAGCACACCATAACATTGGTCGATTTACTTAATTGGCTGTTTAGCAATGCCCCCACGCCGGCATGTACCATGGCGAGATTGTCAATCCTGCCGGCAGATATAAATTCATTTTGCTCGCCGATTATTTGCCCCTTTGATGCCTCATATAATATAAGGTCAAAATCGAGGATGTTTTCAATTTGCGTGCGAGCGTATTTGGCAAGCAGTTTTAGCAGGTAGTTTTCGGTTTCCAAATTGCCTTGCACGGTTTGCAAAATTGCCTGCATTTCATTTTGCTTGCTGTATGGTTTGTTGGTATTCGCCTTCTTATCCAGATGAATTGCTATATTGGGAATTATGGCAATCGGCTTTTTTATATTGATGAATTTAGTGCTGGGTTTCAATGGATTAGATGATTTTAAAACCACTCTGCCTGCCAGCGAAAGTGGGCGATCTAACCATGTATTTAGTATGGGACTTCCGTAGGCTTCCACATTTATTTGCAGATAGTTATTGCGTTTTTTCAGCAATGCTTTCGGCTTCAATTTCAAGGCAGGCGAATCGGTATGTGCCGCTATTATTTTGAACCCATTATCTATAAGGTCATCTGAGCCTGTGATGAAAGCCACCAAGGCGGAGTCGTTTTTTGTAACGAAATATTTTTCGCCACGCTTTATATTCCAATTAAGATTTTTGTTAAGTTGCTTAAATCCGCCACGCAACAAAGCGGCTTTTATATTTCTTACGGTCTGAAATTGTCCGGGACTTTCGTATAAAAAATCAATGAGGTCGTCGGCAAATAATCTTTCGGGAGTCATATATTTTAGTTCAGATATTAGTTACTCCACAAAGGTATAAAGTTTATTGTTTATTAAAGCAGGTTTTATGATTATTTATATTTTAGAAACATTAAAAACAAGGAAACGTTTTAAGTTTAATTTGTTTCTTAAATATTAATATTTACTTTTGCGACATGGATGAAAAATTGAATAAAATTTTAAAGTACACTTACACTTTATTTTGTAAATATGGCATTAGAAGTTTGACTATGGCAGATATTGCACGCAGAAATATGATTTCAAAAAAGACGCTATATCTCTATGTGGAAAACAAGGCTGACCTTGTGGATAAAGTGCTGAAATTCAACATGGAATACAACGCAATGAAGCGAAGTTTGTATGTGAAAAATGCTAATAATGCTATTGAAGAAATTTTCTTGGTGCAAAAAAGGTTGATAAAAATATTAAAGAACTATAACCCCATGTTGAATTTTGATTTGATGAAATATTACCCTCAGATTTATCAAAAAAACATGCTGAATGTAAGTGAAAACATTTATCTCGATATAAAAAGAAACATCAAACGCGGACAAGATGAGGGCTTGTATCGCCTTGATTTGGATGCGGATTTAATAGCCAAAAGTAGACTATTTTTTCACTATCAACAAGTTGATAATAAGGTAGTTTCATACAAAGATTTTGTAAACCCTCATGCCGTGAAACACATGATGTTATACCACATGCGAGCTGTTTGCACCCTCGACGGTCTTGCCAAAGTAGACAAAATGATTGATGACTTAAAAAACAATTCTAATGAATAAAATAAAATATATCGCAATAATATTTTTGAGCTTATTGCTAAATTCCAACCAACTGCTTTCGCAAAACGAATACAGTGCCGACACCTTATTATTTTCATTAAAAGATTTGCAAAAATATGCTCTTGAAAATAATTACGACCTTAAAAATTCAAGTTTAGACGTTGAAAATGCAAAAATGCAAAAATGGGAAACTACCACAATGGGCTTGCCAACAATCTCAGGCTCAATGAAATACCAAAACTATCCCGATATTCCCACACAGTTGATGCCCAACTTTATAACACCTGCCGTGGTGGGGATAAACAGAGGCTTATTTGGGTTAGTCCCTCTTTTTGAAGTTCCAAAATCAGAAAAAATGCCTGTGAAATTCGGCAGTGAGCATAATGCAAATTGGGGTGTATCGGCATCGCAATTAATATTCAGCGGCGAGTATTTCGTAGGGCTGAAAGCATCGAAAATATACCTTGAATTATCAAAAACCAGCCTCCTCAAAAAGGAAGAGGACGTGCTTGAAGCCGTTACTAAAACATATTACCTTATATTAATAAGCCAAGAAAGCATCAAATCTATCGAGGCGTTGTGTAAAAGTTTGGCGAAATTGAAAACGGAAACCGAGGTGCTTGCCGAAGCAGGTTTTGCCTCAAAAACCGATGCCAGACAAATAGAACTGAATATCAAAAACACCGAGAACAGCATCAGCACATTAAAACAACAGCAGTTGATATTATACCAAATGCTTAAATATCAGGCAGGTATCGACTATGAGCAAAATATAGGCATCACATCAAATTTAGATTCCATAAAAGAGGAAGTGCAAAATATAGGCATATTGTCGGAAAATTACGATGTGTTTAAAGACAATGGCTACAAGATATTGCAAGTGAGCGAGCATCTTGCCGAGTTGGATTTGCAACGAGAAAAAACAACCGTATTGCCAAAGGTAAGTGCCTTTTTCAACTACAATAAAAACACCATGCAAGATGAATTTGACCTGTTTTCCGACGAGGCAAAATGGTATCCCACAACTGTTTGGGGCATCAATGTAAACATCCCGATATTCAGCAGCGGAAAGCGATGGGCGAGGATACAGCAGAAGAAAATTCAGCATCAGAAAAGCACTAATACTAAGGAGCAAACTCGCATTGCAATGCAACTTGACTTTGAAAAAACAAGGTCGGATTATACCTCAAACCTCAATAAATTTATAAATTCCGAGGAGTCCAAAAAATTATCCAAAGACCTGTACGACAATGCGATATTGAAGTATAAAACTGGCACAATCTCGGGGCTTGAACTCACTCAATCACAAAACCAATACTTTACGGCAGTCATTCAATATTACAAAGACTTAAGCAATCTTATTGATTTGCACGTAAAACTAAAACGAATGTTAAATAAAAACTAAATATCTAAATAACAACAAAATAACAAAACAAAATATACTACAACAATGAAAAAAATCGGAGCAATAATTATAGTACTTATTAGTATGTTAAGCTTAGCTACTTGTAAAAATAATTCGCAAGAAGAATCAATAAAAAGCAAGATTGCTAAGGCAAAAAAACATCTTTTGGAGTTGGAAGCTCAATACAATAACACTGTAAATAATAAAAAATCCGACGGCAAAACCGTAAAGGTGAAGACCCAAAAAATCAGCAAGGAAAAAGTGGAACACACAATACAAGCCTCCGGTATAGCCGACGCCCGGCAAATAGCATATATTTCGCCGGAAATAGGCGGACTTATAAAAAATATATACGTGAAAGAGGGGCAATATGTGAAAAAAGGCGAGTTGTTAGTTGCCTTAAACTCAAAGGTATTGCAAAATTCAAAGGTAGAGCTTGAAAAGAATTTGGAGCTTGCCAAAATAATATTCGAAAAGCAAAAAATCTTAAAAGACAAAGAAGTAGGCAAAGAAATTGATTACATAAAAGCAAAAAATCAAAAAGAAAGCCTCGAAGCGAAACTAAAAACACTAAATTCACAAATAGAAACAACTCGAATATTAGCTCCATTCAGTGGCGTGATAAATAAAATAAACGCCAAGCAAGGCGAAATGGCATCGCCGGCAGCTCCATTAATCCAAATTTTGAACCTGTCAAAAATCAAAATAACCGCCGATATTGCCGAGAAATACATCGCCGTAATTAAGAAAAACGAAAAAGTTTTGATAACATTTAGTGCATATCCCGACCTGAAAATCAACACCAAAATCAATAGAATTGGCGACGTTATCGACCCTATAAACCGAACTTTTGAAATAGAAGTAAACGTAAATAATGCCGACAAAAAAATCAAACCGAACATGATTTGCGAACTTCACATAACCGACTATACCGGCAACGAAATTTTGATACCGGCAGGAATAATCAAAAACGACCGAAAAGGACAATTCGTATACATTGCAAAAGAGCAAAACAAAACAACGATTGCAACAAAAAAATACATCAAAACAGGCTTTTCAATAGCATCAAAAATAGTAGCAAAAGAAGGACTTGCGGAAGGCGACAATCTAATAATCCAAGGTGCTAATATGGTAAACAACGGAATAAAATTAGAAATCATTAATTAACTTAATCAAAGCAAAAGCAAAAAATGAGCAACACAGAAAAATTGCGAGAATTTAAAATAACAACCTCAGCTTTAAAAAACTCAAACACCGTATACCTTGTAATTATAATACTCATAATATCGGGGTTGATGGCATATCGAAACATGCCCAAAGAAATGTTCCCTGATGCCTCATTCCCAATGGTTTTAGTGCAAACAATCTACCCCGGAAACTCGCCGGCAGACATCGAAAATCTTGTAACGAGACCCCTCGAAAAAGAAATAGAAGCAATCTCGGGGATAAAATCCATTGAGTCAAACTCACTGCAAGACAACTCAATGATATTCGTGAAATTCAACACAAATGTCGATACGGAAGACGGTCTCAAAGACGTAAAAGAGGCGGTGGACAAAGCCAAAGCCGACCTCCCCGACGACCTCCCCGTAGACCCTCTCGTTACGGATATTGACGTGTCGGAATTTCCTTGCGTAAACATAAATTTGTCGGGCGATTTCTCGATTCCCGAACTAAAAAAATATGCCGAATACATCGAAGACAGAGTTGAAAAAGTGCCACAAGTTTCAAAAATAAAAATATCCGGCGTTGAAGAGAGAATGGTCAGACTTCTGCTCGATAAAAACAAACTTGAAGCATATCAGCTCACATTCCGAGACATCGAAAACACAATCGCATCTGAAAATATATCGGTGTCGGCAGGCGACATCGATGCAGGCGGAATTAAACAAACCGTAAGAACAGACGGCGAATTTAAGAGCATGGCGGAACTCGAAAATGTCGTAATAAAAAGCAAAAACAACAAAATAATATACCTTAAAGATGTACTAAAAGACAGCAAGGCAATAGATGGTTTTGACGACCGATTAAGCATATCAAGGCTAAACGACGAGCCGGTGGTATCGTTGCAAGTGATAAAAAAATCGGGCGAAAACTTGATATACGCCGTCGAGCAAATAACCGAAATTTTAGAGCAAGTAAAAAAAGAAAAAACCATACCCGAAAACCTCAAAATAACCATCACCAACGACCAATCAGAGAAGGTCAAAAACATGATTAAAAACCTTGAAAATAACATAATTATGGGGGTGTTATTTGTGATGATAGTGCTGTTTTTTTTCATGGGAACTCGCAACGCAATATTCGTTGGAATTGCAATTCCGATGTCAATGCTCATCTCATTTTTGATACTCTCAATGATGGGTGCAACAATCAATATGATGGTGCTTTTTGCCCTAATTCTCGCACTCGGTATGTTGGTTGATAACTCAATCGTGGCAATCGAAAACATACACCGATTTTTAGAAAAAGGGTATTCAAATTATAAAGCCGTGAAACTCGCAGTGGGAGAAATCGCATGGCCGATAATAGCCTCTACCGCCACCACACTCGCCGCCTTCATCCCCCTCGCACTCTGGCCGGGCATGATTGGCAAATTCATGAAATACTTGCCCATCACCCTAATCGTGGTGTTAAGTTCGTCGCTGTTTGTGGCACTCATAATCAGCCCCGTAATCGCAAAATCATTCGCACTGAAAGAAGAGCGAAAACCCAAGAAAAAACAGAGCTTTATCATAACAACCATTGCACTTTTTCTGGCAATTATTTTTTACATAATGCAATATTTTACGGTGGCAAATCTCCTTGCCGCAGTGGCCGTAGTTACCGCATTAAACATCCTGATATTCTTCGATATATCCGTATGGTTTAGAGAAAAAATGCTCGTAAAACTCGAAATATTATACCTTAAACTTTTGCAATTTTCGCTATACAAAAGAAGACCCTATATGCTCCTTGTTGCCACAATAATATTGATGTTCGGTTCGATAGCATTCTACTTTATGAGTGGTCCCAAAGTGGACTTTTTCCCCGAAAACGAACCCAATTACATAGTGGTAAAAGTAGACCTCCCCGTGGGTGTTAATCTTGATGTTACCGACAGCACAATGAATATCATAGAGGCTGATATTAAGGAAGTTCTGAGACAAAACGATTATCAATTTATGGTAGAATCAATGCTGACAAATATAGGCAAAGGTGCAGTGGGCGTGCAAGAATTTGCAAAAGGCAATACCCCAAATCGGGGTGTAACCATAATCAACTTTATTGACTATGAATTTAGGAAAGGGATAAGCTCCGGCGAAGTGCGAAAAGTGCTTAGCGATGAGCTTTTGGATAAATATCCCGGACTCAAAATAACCGTTGAGAAAAACCCTATGGGACCCGCCTCGGGCAAGCCTGTAAACATCGAAGTTTCCGGCCCCGAGTTTGAGCCTCTCGTAGCACTTACCGACTCGCTCAGAATGATAATCGACAAAGCAAATATCGAAGGTTTGCAAGGCTTAGACTTAGACCTAAACACGGGTGCTCCGGGCATAATGATAGACATCGACCGAGAAAAAGCCAGACGCTTCGGACTTTCGACAGGGCAAATCGCATCAACAATCCGCACGGCTTTATTCGGCAAAGAAATTTCCGATTTCAAGCAGGGCGAGGACGAATATCCCATAAAAATGCAACTCGACAAAGGCTATCGCAACGATATAACCACGCTTTTAAATCAAGTAATATCGTTCAGAAATAACAAAGGTATTTACGTCAATATCCCGATATCGGCGGTGGCAGAGTTCCACTTCAATTCGAGCTTCGAGGCAATAAACCGAATCAACGGCAAGCGTGTTATCACGATATTTTCCGACCTGAAAGAGGGCGTAAATGCCAATGTAGTAAACAGGCAAGTGAGAGAAATTTTGGCAGATGTTAATATGCCCGAAGGATACAGTTTTGAATTTACGGGCGAGCAAAAAGAGCAAAAAGAATCAGGCGAATTTTTGTTAAAAGCCTTATTCCTTGCCGTGGGACTTATCCTTATAATTATGGTAACTCAGTTCAACTCCATAGTAAAACCATTCATAATTATAGCAAGTGTAATATTCAGTACCATAGGCGTATTCGGCGGTTTGGCAACATTCAGAATGCACTTCATAGTTATAATGACGGGCATCGGAATAATCTCATTGGCAGGCGTAGTGGTAAACAATGCCATAGTGCTGATAGACTACATCGATTATCTGAAAAACAAACGAAAAGCAGAACTAAATCTCGGTCGCGAAGACAACCTGCCGATAGACGAAATTAAAGACATCATAGTAATGGCAGGGCAAACAAGATTACGTCCCGTATTGCTAACGGCAATCACAACAATCTTAGGGCTTGTGCCGATGGCAATAGGGCTAAACATCGACTTCGAGGGCTTGCTCAGCAACTTCCAACCTGACATATATTTTGGTGGCGACAATGCCGTTTTTTGGGGTCCCATGGCATGGACGGTTATATTCGGTCTTACCTTCGCCACATTCCTAACCTTGATAATGGTGCCGGTGATGTATTTGATAGCTAATAAAATAAAATTGCATATATTTAAGGTAAAAGAGTAACTATTTAAAATAAAAAAGTAATTTTGTAAAAATATTTTAAATGTAATTACTCGATAAATGAAAAAATATATTTTAGCTATATTTTTAATACAATTTTTTTTAACAACTATAAAAGCCCAAAATAAAAATGACAGACTACTAAACGCAACATTCAACAATAACGAAAAAACAGTTTTCAACCTTCTCAAAGGTGGTGCCGACCCCAATACCGCCACCTTCTACGGAGTAACTCCGCTGATGTATGCCACCGACAACGGCAATTTATACCTTTGCAAACTTTTGTTGCAACACAACGCCAAGGTAAACGCCCAACCAATCGACGGCATAAGTCCGTTGCATGCCGGGACAGCCTCAAACAGTCCCGAGGTCTTGCAACTGTTGCTGGACAAAGGAGCAAAGGTAGACATTCAAGACACCTTGAAACGCACCCCGCTAATCATAGCCTGCGAAAAAGGATTTCCTCGCATGGCAGACATGCTGTTATACCACGGTGCCGACCCCAACATCGCCGACATAGAAAACACCCCATTGATGATAACGGCATTTTACGGCGATACTCTGATGTCGGAAATATTGTTGAATTACAACGCAAACCCAAACCTTTCCGGAAATCACAACAACACCCCATTGATGTGTGCCGTTCAAGAAAATTATTTGCCGATGGTAAAATTACTCATAGCCAACGGTGCAGATATCAACCTCAGAAACGACCAAAACATGTCGGCTCTCGACATAGCCATCTTCTTGAAACACACACAAATAGCAAAGTATCTGATAAAGCAAGGAGCAAAACCCACACCGCATATATCAAAAAATATTTCAACGCTGAAACTTGCTAAAATCAAACGCCTTAAAGAAATTGTCAAAATCTTAGAACCAAACCCCAAAGGCAATCTCACAGAAGGCATTTTCTCAATATCATTAACACACAAAATTGGTTTTCCCGATTATCTTATAGGTCTTGAAACAACTTTTCATCAAGATAAATACAATATGGAGCTATCGGCAGGTTGGGAAAATAGACCCTTTCGCAAAAAAGTATTAAGCCAATCAACCCAAAATTTATACACACAGTACCGAGAATATTTATCGAAATTTAAACTTAAATTAAGAAAAAACTTCACAATAATATCAACCTCCAAAAGCAATATCGGATTATTCGCCGGCATCGAAAATGCCCTGTTGCTTTCCAACTACAAAGGAAGCACCGAGAACCCGAAAAACATAAAAATAATCCCCCAAGCAGGTTTATTTTTATACAATGAATTTGTGGGCGTATCGATAGGAACAGAATATTGCAAGTCAGACTACATCGACGCTTCGCCATACAGCATCAATTTAAGTTTTAGAATCTTCATAAACAAAAAAATTAGGTACACCGTAAAAAACATGTACTACTAATGGAACTATATAAAGCAAAAATCAGCAAAGAAGAAGTAAATAAATTAGACCTCAACTACTTTAAAGGAAAAATATATTTGATAGACAAACATAAGCAAGTACCGCAAGCATGCGCCCATCTTCAACAATTTAAAATATTGGGTTTCGACACCGAGACAAAACCCACATTTAAGAAAAATTCATTCAACAAAGTAGCATTATTGCAACTCGCCACCCCCACCGAAGCCTTTTTGTTTCGCCTAAATAAAATAGGACTTCCGCAAGCCATATTAAAAATACTTTCAAACGAAAAAATCATAAAAACAGGCGTTGCCATAAAAGACGATATAAAGCAACTGAACCAACGAAAAATCTTTACGCCTGCCGGTTTTGTAGAACTGCAAGAACTTGTAAATCAGTTTGGTATAGAAGATGCCGGACTCAGAAAATTAACCGCAAATATATTAGGTTTTAGAATATCAAAATCACAACAAATATCAAACTGGGAAAACCAAAAACTCACAAAATCACAGCTTACATACGCCGCAACCGACGCATGGGTGGGGTGCATGATATACAAAAAATTGACGGGTAACTAAATTTATAAAAAAATTATCGGCTAAGTATTCCAAAATATGCAATAAATAATTATCTTCGCAATTCAAAATAAAACTCTAAACAAAATAAAATGATGCAAAAAGACTACCATATATTAACAATCAACCCCGGTTCAACATCCACAAAATTAGGAGTATTTAAAAACGAAGAACTCCTGTTTGATGTAAATGTAAACCACAGCCCCGAACAACTCGGAAAATACAATACCGTTTGGGAACAATACGATTTCAGAAAGCAAGAAATCAACGATACTTTGGAAAAAGAAAACTTCGACATCAACAAAATAGATGCAGTGGTAGGACGAGGCGGACTTTTAAAACCAATATCAAGCGGAACATACGCCGTAAATGACGTAATGCTCGAAGACGCACGCAAAGGCGTTCAAGGACATCATGCCTCCAACCTCGGATGCGTAATTGCCCACAGCATTGCAACCGCCCAAAATATCCCCGCTTTCATCGTAGACCCACCCGCAGTAGACGACCTCGAACCCCTTGCAAAATTCTCGGGCAACAAAAATTTCAGACGCTCGTCATTATTCCACGCCCTGAACGTATTCGCAATATCCAGACTGTACGCCAAAGATGTCAATAAAGATTTCAAAGACCTTAATTTAATCGTGGCACACATGGGCGGCGGTATAACCGTATCGGCTATCAGAGACGGAAAAGCAATCAACGCCAACCACGGACTATACGAAGGACCTTTCACTCCCGAGCGAAGCGGAAGCCTGCCACTTTTCAAATTATTGGATGAAATCGATAACGGCAAAACCACCGACGAAATCAGAAAAATGACAGTGGGGCAGGGCGGATTTGTATCCTATTTCAACACCAACAACGCCATTGAGATTGAGGATAAAGCCGAAGAAGGCTCGGAAGAACACTACACAATGTACGAAGCAATGGCATATCAAGTTGCGGAAGAAATAGGCAAACGTGCAACCAACCTCAACGGCAAAGTTGATGCGATAATCCTAACCGGCGGAATGGCATATTCAAAACTTTTGAACAATCTAATTGAAAAACGCGTGAGCTTCATTGCCGATGTAGTACGCTATCCCGGAGCAAAAGAATTAGAAGCATTAGCATCCGGAGCATTAAGAATATTAAGAGGCGAAGAAACCCCTAAAACATATAAATAAGGTGGACTCTCGACTTCAGATTTCTATCTATAAAGAATTAATAATCAAACATATATAAAACAAAAAATAAACACATGAAATTTACAGCTGAAATAGACATAATGCCCCTAAAAGCACTTTTAGACCCACAAGGAAAAGCCGTGGAACAAGGAATGCAAAAAATAGGGCTTAACCAAATAGAAAACGTACGAATTGGAAAACACATAACCCTTCAACTCGAAGCTGCCGACAAAGCCGAAGCCGAAAAAATAACAAAAGAGGCTTGCGAAAAAATATTGGCAAACCCAATAATGGAAAGCTACGAATATAGAATAAATTAAAATAACACCCCTAAAATCTACTTGAAAATGAACATTCCCGTATATTGCGAAAACACGCAACAAATAATCAAAATCAAACCCGGCACCACCCTCAAAGAGCTTGCCGAAATATCAAAAACAAAACTCAATTACCCCATCTTGGGAGCAATGGTAAACAACCTCCCTTATGAGATAAGTTACGAAATTTACAAACCCAAAAACGTCAAATTCTTTGACATGCAAAGCACCGCAGGAATGCAAATGTACCTGCGTTCGCTATTCTTTTTATTGATGAAATCCGTGAACGATTTATTCCCTGAGGCAAAGGTGAAAATCGAACACGCCGTGGCAAACGGATACTTCTGCGAGTTTGATTGCGACGACAAAAAAATCACACAAAACGACATCTTGCAAATCAAGCAACGCATGAACGAAATTATCAAAGAAGATATACCGTTTGTGCGACAAGAAATCCTAAACACCGAGGCAATAGCAATATTCGAGGAAAACAGCATGACCGAAAAAGCCCGATTATTCAAACAAAGTCCGGCACTTTACACATCGGTATATTCCTTTGGCGACCTTACCGATTATTTCTACGGATACCTTATTCCATCGACAGGCTATATCACAAACTTCGACCTTATTGCATTCAATGACAATATGTTACTTCGTGTGCCAAAACGTAAACAGCCCGAGCAACTTCGTCCGCTCATAAAACAAGACAAGATGTTTAAAGTCTTGGAAGAACACAAACACAGGGTGGAAGTTTTGGAAACATCAAACATCGGTTCGCTAAATGAAAAGGTGCTAAACAAGCAAAGTGGCGAGCTTATAAAAATAAGCGAAGCTCTTCACGAAAAAGAAATTGCCGACATAGCTGACCAAATCAAAAACAAACCTCAGATACGAATTGTATTGGTTTCGGGTCCTTCCTCATCGGGCAAAACAACATTCTCAAAACGCCTTGCCATACAACTTAAAGTAATCGGCATCGACCCCGTAATGCTGTCGCTGGATAACTATTTCGTAAACCGCGAAGACACCCCCCTTGACGAGAACGGCGAATACAATTTTGAAAGCCTGCAAGCCTTAGACCTCAAACTGTTAAACGACGATGTAAACAAACTCATAAACGGCGAAACAATCAATGTTCCCACTTTTGATTTCACGGTAGGAAAAAGAATTTACGACGACACCAAATTAAAAATAAAACAAAACAGCATCATCATTGCCGAAGGAATACACGCCCTCAATCCCAAGCTCACCGAGCAGATAGATAACGGCTTAAAATATAAGATATACGTTTCGGCACTCACCCAAATAGGCATTGATGCTCACAACCGCATCCCAACTACCGATAATCGCCTCATTCGCAGAATGATACGTGATAATAAATATCGCGGTTACTCCGCTTTGGAAACTTTGCAACGATGGGCAAGCGTGCGAGAAGGCGAGAATCAAAACATCTTCCCATATCAAGAAGAAGCCGACATCATGTTTAATTCAGCCCTGCTGTACGAACTCGGCGTACTCAAAAAACACGCCACTCCGCTACTGCAAGACATCTGGGAAAATCAAAAAGAATACGCCGAAGCTCAAAGGCTGTTACACTTTATATCTTACTTCAAAGACATCCCCGAAAGCGAAATACCGCCGACCTCAATTTTGCGAGAATTTTTGGGCAACAGCAGTTTCAAATATTAAAAGACACCTTTAAAAATACGACTGTGGAAAATTTATATCTTGATTTAAAATATAATAAAATACCCCCACAAAAAGGCTCGATATTGATATCCGAGCCGTATTTCGACGATGATTATTTTATGAATACCGTGGTCTTGTTGGTGGAACATGATGATGAGGGCAGTATCGGTTTCATCTTGAATAAGCCCATAATTTCGGACGTGGGCGAAGTTACGGGATTTCTGGAAGGCTTTGGCGGGAAAGTGCAGATAGGCGGCCCCGTGAACATGAAAACCATCTATTACATGCACCGCCTGCAACAGCCCGTCGCCGACAGCATGCACATCAAAGACGGCTTGTATTGGGGCGTAAATTTCACCGATATATCCAAGCTGTCCAAACAAGGCTTATTGTCCGAAAACGACATTCGCTTTTTCGTAGGTTATTCAGGCTGGGAAGCCGGACAGTTAGACCTTGAAATTCGGAACAACTATTGGCTGGTTTCCGACATAAAAGTAGAGGAAGTGCTGGCAGACCCCACCACAATTTGGCAAAAAGTCCTTGCTCGCCACAAATCGCAATACCGAGCATGGGCAAATTTCCCTGCCGACCCAAACCTTAATTAGTAGATTTTGCTTTGGTTTGCGATGTTGAGGTAAAATTATTGAAAAAAAATAAAATTGCTATATTGTTTATTATGATTATGTTAGCAGTTGTAGAAGAAAAAAAGATGAAAAAAAATGCAAAAAAGAGTAAAAAAAATTTGGTATAAAGAATAAAGTATTTACCTTTGCAACGCAAATGCGAGAATAGCTCAGTTGGTAGAGCACAACCTTGCCAAGGTTGGGGTCGCGGGTTCGAGTCCCGTTTCTCGCTCTACTTTTTTTAGTAGCCCGAGTGGCGGAATTGGTAGACGCGCGGGACTTAAAATCCCGTGACCAGCAGTGGTCGTGCCGGTTCGAGACCGGCCTCGGGTACTAAGTAATAATTGTTAAGGTTGTCTTGAATTAGGCAACCTTTTTTTATTGCTCATTTTTGAAGCTCATCTCCATGGGAAAGGGTGGTAAGAGTAGTGGAAGGGAGGACGGTTTCCGGTAAATAATTTTCGATTTACAATAAGTAAAAAAATGTTAAAATATTCTACAAATAATTTGAATTTGTAGGATATGTTTTTATATATTTGTGGTGCGTAAATTGATTTGTTAATTTTTAAAGTTAGAGATTATGAAAAAGACACTTTTATTTACTATTATGATGGTTTTGATACCACAGTTTTTGTGGGCTCAAAATGAACCTATTCCTTCAACGTCCTCTAATGTTACCTTAATTTTTGCATGGATTGTTCTGGGATTTGTAGGAGTAATGTCCATAATATTCTTAATAATGTTTGTTATGGAAAAATTAAACGATCATAGAAGAATAACAGAGTTTCAACGGGTAGGGAAAGATATACGCCTAATTAAAAACAATATAGAACAAACTGAGCTATCTCAAAATGATAACATAGAAATAAATAAAGATGAAACAAAAAATAATTCTATAGAAAAATATAATATATTAAAACTTAATGAAGGTGAAAATAAGTTGAATAAGGACTATATCAAAAATGAAATTGATAATAAAAAACAACGTTTAAATAAACAGATAAATAGAACGTCTTGGTTTTTATTTATGAATTTAGGAATTAGTATAATTCTATCTATACTTGTATTTTTCTATTTACAATCTACCTTGGATAGTATATCTGAAAATCCTGAAAATATAATGTTTTTTGTTTCAAGAGGTTTAACTGCTATGTTGGGTGAGTTGATTGTATTT
>PDWI01004459.1_pt1 | contig 18760 bp, 16 predicted proteins | sample 1430891 | NCBI WGS metagenome assembly PDWI01 (sample SAMN01162508, study PRJNA174530) | Oral metagenome, whole genome shotgun sequencing project. | biome: Marine environment; feature: Marine mammal; material: Swab sample of the gingival sulcus; isolation source: swab sample of gingival sulcus...
ATTTTATTTTACTTATTTTAATTTCTATATAAAGGAGATTTTCGTCATGGGTTATAATCCTGATAAACCGATGGAAGGTAGAATTTCTGATCTTGGTCCACCACATTATGAACAGTTCTTTCCACCAGTAATCAAGGCAAACAAGGGAAAGTGGTTGTATCACGAGATCATCCAGCCTGGCGTGTTAATGCATAAATCACAGACAGGTGACGAGGTTTATTCAATCCGTATAGGTTGTGCACGTCTTGTATCCATTGAGTATATCCGTGGTGTCTGTGACATTGCTGATGAGTTCTGTGACGGCTATCTGCGTTTCACCACCAGGAACAATATCGAGTTCATGGTTGATGCAAGAGAGAAGGTACAGCCATTGCTCGATGAACTGAAGAAGCATGGCAATAAGTATCCTGTTGGCGGCACCGGTGCCGGTGTGACCAATATTGTTCATACACAGGGCTGGGTACACTGCCATACCCCGGCAACCGATGCCTCAGGTGTTGTTAAGGCTGTAATGGATGAGCTGTTTGAGTATTTTGGTTCTCATAAGCTGCCTGCCCAATGCCGTATTGCCCTTGCCTGCTGTCTGAATATGTGTGGTGCTGTGCATGCCTCTGATATTGCTATTTTGGGGGTTCATAGAAAGCCACCTATGATTGATCACCGCCGTATTACAGGTGTCTGTGAACTTCCTCTGGCTATTGCTGCGTGTCCGCTTGGTGCTGTAAAGCCGGCAAAGGCCAAGGTTGATGGTAAAGAGGTCAAGACTGTTAAGGTAACTGTGGATAGATGTATGTTCTGCGGAAACTGCTACACCATGTGTCCGGCAATGCCTATGGCTGACTCAGAAGGTGATGGTATTGCAATTCTTGTTGGTGGTAAGGTCTCCAATAGAATTTCTGCACCCAAGTTTTCCAAACTGGTCATTCCATTTTTGCCGAACAACACCCCGAGATGGCCTGAAGTAGTAGAGGCTATCAAGAAAATACTCGAAGCATATTCAGCTGATGCGAAAAAATATGAGCGTGTTGGTGAATGGGCTGAGCGTATTGGTTGGGAGCAGTTTTTCGAGAAATGTGATATACCGTTCACAGATAAGAGTATCGATGACTATCGGCTTGCATATGATACCTGGCGTACAACAACGCAGTTCAAGTACACCAGCCATGTGAAATAAGCCATGAATCAAAGGGGGCTGCCTGATGGTCAGGCGGTTTCCCTTGGTCTAGATGCTTTGTTTTATAATATTTCTTCCAAGGAGAAGATCATGGCACTGAGCAAAGAAGAACTGAAAGCAGCAATTGTTGCAAAAGCGACAAAATCACCAAAACCACAACTGTACGTGAAAGATTTTTATAGTTGCGATCCTGATGCCAAACCAAGAACCATTAAAAATGTGGCCAACGAAATGGTACGTGAGGGTTCTTTGATGTTCTGGTCTTCCGGATCCACAACCATGTACGGTGTTCCTTCGCGGATTAAGGATGAAGAGGGTGAGGACGGCATTTAGTCTGGACTTTTCATCAGTTCAGAGAGTGATGTCTGCTGATTTTTAGGATGACATCACCATAATCTATGGATAATATGTGTTTTTGTTAAAAAACACATATTATCCAGTGGCTTGATATTGCATGATTCCTTGATGATAGAAAGACATTTATAAGAAGTAGTGCTCAATAGATAGTTGTAAATGGTTCATTGAGTTATGAAAAAAGGCGTATTCCTGCAGCCAGGAATACGCCTTTTTTTGTGGTAACGCCCTAATTAACCGTGCCAACAGGTATTGTGTTGATTTATTTTTTAGATTGAGCCCCCTGCATTTAAACCGCAATCTAGCCTGAATAAATGCTGCTGAATCCCATATAGTCAGGGCATTAGAAAAAACGTCCACACACCGTTGGTTAGAATAAAAGTGATACGATGACAACGTTGCGTCCATCACCCTTGCTAACGACGCTACAGTATTAAAAATTGCAGGCCCGGTCGATAAAGAAAGCACTGAACAACAATCTTTCTTCTCCGATTTAGTTTGCAGCAGGAAAAATAAATTTTGAACTTAAGGTTTGGAAAGATCGTCGTTTAATACCCAAAACGCCCCTTGCTCGATAAAGTAAAAAAGGTTTTATCGCTTCTAACGCTCTTGTTTGTTAAGATTATTTTCCACGTAGTAATGAGTTTATTTTGTCCATGTCAGTGTACTTTGCGTAGCCAGTTATAGATTCCATTACAGCACTATCTCTCATCAGCTCTTGTATAGCTACTTGACCGACGAGTTCGAATGCCTGTTGTAGAGCAAGGGGATTTGTATCATTAGCCTGTTTCATTTTAGTTGGGCAGTCCTTAGTTAGTAAGCGAGTAACTAAAATACCTATATATTGATCAGTTGCATCAATATCTTTGCTAGTAGCATGTGTAAACGAAGATATTTCTGGATGGGCTGCGACTGCAAAATAAATCCACTTTGCAAGCTGTTTTCTATCTTTTCCATTAAGTGCATCGACTAAACAGCTTCCAAGGGCTTCTGTTGGTGTTTGGGCTTTTACTACCAGAGGGGTGCATAAAGTCAAAACGACGACAAAAATTAAATAGATTTTTTTCACGGTGTTTTCCTTTTAAGTTGAATGAGAGATTAATAAGAATTGACGTGATTCTTTGTTTTTATAGCTTCCAAGCTTAACACTTACGAAAAATGTCGTTTAATTCCCACGTTCATTCTAGTTCGCTTAAACAAGATAATGTCTGCCTGATCTAGCCAGGAGTACCTAGAAACCAAAATTAACCGCCTCTTTCTTTTTCTTTGTGACAGCTCCTGAGTGCTGAGTATACTCTCCCGTTTTTTCAGTGTCTCTATTCTCATACCACACCATCCTGCAGGGGGTATGTCGGGAAGAAGAAAAAATTACGAAAGTTTACATGCTAATCGAATACCTCCAATGACCATGTCCGTACCGATTATGGCAAGGATAAGGCCCATGAGCTTACCGAGAACAGTAATCAGGTTATGCCCCATCTTTTTAACAATCAAATCGCTCAGAGAAAAGGCGAGGTAGGTAAGTAATATCATTATAGCAAAGACAGCGACCACAATGACAATATGAATCAACGTGGCATGGGTAACATAGTTCATGGCAGTGACAATGGTACCAGGTCCTGCGAGGATGGGAATAGCCAACGGCGAAATAGCAATGTTTTCCGAATTTTCATGATGCTGGCTGTGTATTGAAGATTTTTTTGACATCAGCATCTCAAAACCGACATAAAATATCAAAATCCCCCCTGTTATTTTAAACGCGGGGATGGTGATACCAAACAGGTCAAAAATATATTTACCGGAAATAATAAAACTAACAACAATCAGGAAGGCGGTAATCGCAGCAGTTTTGGCAATTTTCTTTTTATTTTCCCTGCTCTCTTCTCCGACCAGTCCTAAAAAAACGGGGGTGTTGGCAATGGGATTCATAATAGCAAAGAACCCCATAAATACACTGCCTGCATAGATGAATAAGTCGCTCATTTAGAGTATTCCTTTCGTTTCACTGCTCGCTAAACGACCCGGCTCACGAAAATCCGCCTCTAACCAGAGTTTCTTCAATATCTGGTTAAAGACCCGCAAGTTCTCTCAGTTGAGTTGCCTTGTCTGTTTTTTCCCATGTAAATTCAGGAAGTTCACGACCAAAGTGGCCATAAGCGGCTGTATTACGATAAATGGGTTTGAGAAGATCAAGTTGCTGAATAATCGCTTTTGGACGCAAATCAAAGCACTCGGTAACCAGCCGTTTAATTTCCGTGGTAGGCAGCTTTCCAGTTCCGAAATCGTTAACATTGATTGACACAGGTTTTGATATGCCAATAGCATAGGCAACCTGAACTTCAATTTCAGATGCAATACCAGCAGCAACAAGGTTTTTTGCGACATATCTCCCCATATACGAGGATGATCTGTCCACCTTGGAAGGATCTTTTCCTGAAAATGCTCCTCCTCCATGCGAGCCTTTTCCACCATAGGTATCCACTATAATCTTTCTACCTGTGACTCCGCAGTCACCAACAGGGCCACCGATGACAAACCTGCCAGTGGGATTGATAAAGAATTTAGTGTTTTTATCAACCATAGATGCAGGAAGGGTAGGTTTGATGATTTCCTCCATAACGGCTTCTTGCAAATCAGCGTAAGTTACAGACTCGTCATGCTGGGTGGAGAGCACAACAGCCTCAATCCTTTTAGGAGAACCGTCTTCATATTCGATGGTTACCTGACTCTTGGCGTCAGGTCGCAGCCATGAAAGGGTATTGTCCTTACGTACTACGGATTGTTTTTTTGTTAACTTATGGGCAAGGTATATGGGAAGTGGCATAAGAACATCTGTTTCATTGGTCGCATAGCCGAACATCAAGCCCTGGTCGCCTGCCCCCTGGTCTAGATCAATGCCAGCACCTTCATCAACACCTTGAGCAATATCAGGTGACTGTTTATCAATAGAGGTGAGAACAGCACAGGATTGAGCGTCAAAGCCCATATCAGAAGAGTTATATCCTATTTCCTGGAGGGTCGTGCGAACAACATCTGGCATATCAACCCATGCAGTAGTAGTTATTTCCCCGGCAATAAGTGCCATACCGGTTGTAACCATGGTTTCGCAGGCAACTCGAGCGAAGGTATCCTGTTCGAGAATAGCATCTAGAATTGCATCAGAAATCTGATCAGCAACTTTATCGGGATGGCCTTCTGAAACAGACTCAGAGGTAAAAAGATAATTTTTCATAGAATGGCTCCATTATATAAAAGTAGATGAAAATACATGTTTAAAAATAAAAGAAAAACAATACTACATACTAAATCATAACAGATTTGGATGCCAGTCAGAAAACAAGTATCTAAGGAATTCTCCTGTTTTGTTTTATAAATTCATCAAAATATCGCTATATGATTCCTTGTCCTGATGGAGTTAAATGATTAAAGTTCAGCATTGTACCGTACTAAAAATATTCAGGAGTGTACCATCATATATTACAGTAAGGCACGCCATGATCCAAAGATGGCAGGGAAAAACAAGAGTCCGTATGTCTCTGCTGCCAAAAGCTGTGAAGCCGGCATCACCAGAGCTGATGAGCAAACCAGACAAGGAAACAGGAAAGTGTGTTATGTCAATTGAAGAAGCAAAAAATGTCATAAAAATTGAAGAAGAAGGGTTAGCCACTATACGAAAAAAGTTAGGCCATGAGTTTGAACAGGCGGTGGAGTTGATCTACAACTGTCCAAGCCGTGTAGTTATAACTGGTATCGGTAAGTCCGGAATCATCGGCCAAAAAATAGCTGCAACCATGAACTCTACAGGAACGCCCTCGTTCTTTCTTCATCCTGTAGAGGCAATGCATGGGGATTTAGGTATGGTGGCCCCCACAGATGTTGTGGTTGCAATTTCCTATTCCGGTAAAACCGCTGAACTCAATCTTTTACTGCAAAGTTTGATGAAACGCGGTGTTACGATTATTGCCCTGACGGGTGGCATTTCCTCGCCACTGGCAGATGCTGCAGAAGTGGTGCTTGATATTGGAATAGAAAAAGAAGCGTGTTCATTAGGGCTTGCACCGACAACATCTACGACTGCAACTTTGGCTATGGGGGATGCCCTGGCTGTTGTCTTACAAAATAAAAAGAAATTCCAGGCTTCAGATTTTCGTAAAAATCACCCGGGAGGAAGTTTAGGCGAACGCTTGAAGGTAGAAGTCAGTGAGGTAATGGTTACTGGTGAAAGAGTTCCTGTTATCGAAGAATTCAGGTCAGCAATTGAGGCTATTGAGATTCTTAATGCCAAAGGACTTGGTGCAATTTTTACAGTTGATAAGAGTGGCAGAGTTCTAGGTATTCTTACGGATGGAGATGTGCGCAGACAAATTGTGGAAAAGCATTCTCTCGATAATGTAACAGTGGCCGATATTATGACCACTGATCCAGTACAAATAGATGCTGGAATGCTCGCTGCCGATGCCTTGAGTGTAATGCAGCTGCATGAGATAACTATCTTAGCAGTTGTCTCAGAAGATAAAAAGCTTGTGGGGACACTGCATCTCCATGATCTCCTGGGTAAAGGCGAGTTCCGGTTTCTCGTGTAAGGGAAAAAGCGGGTATGGTAGTGAGTGCTTATATTGAGGGCGTTATACGCACTCACTGTTTTGTGTAATTGTTACTCCTTATCGCTGTAAAATTCCCACTTTCCGGTTGTCGGATCAAAACTGTACAGCATTACCAGTCGAAGTTTTCTTCCCAGATTATTTTCAAGGCATTGCAGCTCATAAAGCTCTTTACCCTTTACATTACGGAGAAAAGTCGCTTTTGGTTCACTGAGATTGGCTGGATTTGCAGCGCTGTAATTGGTCTTGAAAATATCCTTGTAATCTTTTTGTAAATAGGTAATTCTCTCAAAAATCTGAGCCTTTTTCTTCGTCTCTTTAATCGTTTCCTTCGTTCCTTTAATTATTGATTTAAATTCCCGGTCCTCCTCAAAACCTGTGCGGGCTATGGCATCAATCACTTGAGACAGTGTTTTATTTGCCTCTTTAAACTTCTCTTCCTTGAGATAGGTATCAACTTTCTGTTTCAGTTGAACGATTCTGGCGCGAAGAATGATTCTTTGTAACTGTTGAGAAATTTCATCTGGATATATACGCGAGAGCAGCTCCTTTTTCGTGGCAAGCAGGTCGATAGCCTTTTTATACTGCTTAATGGCTTCGTTCATCTTAGCTTCGGAAAATGCCTGTTTTGCTGAGCTTATAAGAGAGTATAACTCGGCTTCAGCCATATTGGCATAGAGACTGCGGTCATTTTTTTCGAGATTATCGTGATCAATTTTCCGTAATTTCAGAGCTTTTTCATATTGCTTAATGGCACTTTCCCAGTCGTTTTCATAAAAATATTTTTTGCCAAGATCCAGATGCTCAAGATACGTTATTTGATCTAAACGTTGTTGGATTTCCAGTATAATCTCTCCACCGGTTTCTTCGGGAAGCTTTTCAGCATGTTTAATTGCCTGGGAGAGTGTTTCCTTTCCTTTTTCCAGTTCGCTTCGATTCAGGAAAGAATCACCACGTTCGATGAGAATCTTGATGTCTGAAACAGCGATTTTCTCTTTAATGGCAATAATGTCCACATTATCAATACTGTTCATTATGGGGGTAGCTGCGAGCAGGGCATCCTCAAACTTGCTTCGAGCGTTCTTCCATCCTCCCATTTCAAAGAGTTTGTCAGCCTCTTCTCTTAGTTTTGTAAAGGCCATTACTTTTTCCAGTTGAGCTTTTTGGATATATTTGCCCTCAAAAAGGACATTACCAGCCAGTCCCTGGATCATAGGTTGGGAGGAGAGTGTTTGCTGTACCTGGCGCTGCAGCACCTTGCTGTCTGTTTGTTTGAAAAATGCTATTTTCTGGAGCTGGTTCATAGCATCATCGCAGGATTGTTTTGCCCTGGAAAAACTGCCCTGATTAAGATATTGCTGACATATGCTGTATGTTGCCTGAGCTTCTTTCAGTCTATTACCTGCCCTGAAATAAGGGACAATGATAGCAATGGCTAGAATAACAACGAGACCTGCAGCCAGAAGAGGAAGTATCTTGACCCCCATCTTGCTGGTTTCTTCGAAAAACGTTATCTTTTTCTGAGAAGTCTGAGATGCAGGCGAATCTGTCTCTGTCTCTTTATCGATAAAATCGTTTGTGCCACTCCACTGTTCAGCCAACTCAAGTGAACGTTTTGTCCTGCTAATATTTTCATCAATATCAGGAAAGTCTGAAACCAGCTCCTTTACCTGCTTGTAGAGAAAGAGAGCTTCACCGGGGTTTCCCTCATGCTCGAAGGCATCTGCCTGTTCGTTGAGTTCTGTGGCCTTTTGAATCTTTTCGTTGGTTTTTGCCGAGATGGTATCATGATCGGGAATTTCCTCGTCAGCAGGGAGTTCGGTTAAAAACTGCCCCAGCTCATAAAAACGACGTTGTTGGAAAAGGAGGAGAACCCTGTTCACCAAACTTTTGCCTCTACCACTGGTTTCCTTCTTTTCGGAAAATGGATTAAGTGCAGTACCAAAATAGTCTGATTCTCTATCTATATCCGCATCCTGAATTGTATCAATTCCCTGGGAAGTGAATTCTTCATCATCGGTCAACGGATTGTCCGTTTGTTTTGCAGCTCTTTTGGTAAGTGGTTGAATTTGTGGAAAATTTACTTTTTGAAATGGAAGGTTCTTGTCATTTTTCTGGTACCATTGTGCAGCAGCTTCATTAAATGTATTTTCAGTCGGATAGATTTCACCTACTATCATCCTTCCGATATATACAATAAGTTCTGATAACTTACGGTCTTTATTCCAATATTCTCCAATACATATGGCAGCCTGATCAAAAGCGGGGTGAAAGGTTGCAGACTGTGGAGTACAGCTGGGGGGGAAATATGGAAAGCCAAAAGGGATTTTGATAAAAACAGAGTGCTTGTTCAGTTCTGTAATTTTCCCGTCCTTTTGTAATCCGACCCCCTTCAGGTTGTACGTAACCTCATATTTTTCAGGAGGATCGTCATCAAAAGCTGAAATAGTAATGTACGGACTGCCTGAGAATTGCTGCTGTAATTCGATAGCGATTTTTTGTAACTGTTCGTTTGCAGTAGCCATAGTATAAAGTCTATCTTTGTAAGGGATAATATGACGGTGACAACGTATTAAAATATCATTTTGTATGGTTGTTCAATATCTTCCTGTATACAATAACAGAGAATAATAGTAAAAAATAGAAAAATGTTTTTTTTTATTTTGAATATGGGGAAAAAGTTGAAAAAAAAAGATACCTTTGATAGAGCTTTTAATATACAGAGATATAAAAAACCTGCTTTTTACCCCTTTTCAGTTAGAAATATGCAAAAGAACCTGAATGAAATCTTTTAAAGCATCCTTTCGGATAGTGGAGGAAAACAGCTGTCCACTTTATGAGCTGGATGATCGTTTTTCCCTGACAGACAGATCAGTTTACTTTTCTGGAGGGAAAGAGAGCTGCCTCATCCTGGTACGAGAGTTGACACAACTTTTGTTTGAACTGGCAGGTACCTCTGACGAGCCCGATTTCGTGAGAAAATACACATGCAGTGGATGTACAGGATTGATTAAATTTAGCCTGATTCATGATACGGGTGATAAAGTAATCAATGATCAGGAACCTCTTTTGAGTGAAAAAGAACAGCGTCTTTTGCATCGAATTGCCCGTTATCCCTTGTTGCAAGCAGTTTCTGAAAAAAAACTGAAACAGTTTGTAACCTGTTTTCATGGCAAGATACTGAGAAAAAACGAATTTTTAATTCGTAAGGGCGAATTGAACAGGCATCTCTATCTTTTGCTTTCCGGAGAGGTACAGGTTGAAGACGGAGATATCCCTCTGACCCGACTGGGTGAGGGGGAGGTGTGTGGCGAAATGAGTTATTTTGGTGATTCGATTGCAGGAACTTCTGTAAAGGGATTACAGGAAACGCAGGTGCTGGCTATCCGGGGAGAGGATTTTGGCAGACTCATAAGTTCATCAAGCCATGTGCAAAGATATATGGCAGAACTGTTGGCAAAACGTCTTTCACAGGCAAATTCTATACGTACCAGTGATTTTGAATCAAGTATGCTGGGAAATCTTGATGAAATGGCGCCGGCGGAGCTGTTTCAGGTCTTTCATATGCATCAAAAAACAGGTGTTTTGAGAATGGGGTTACCCCTGGGTGATGCCAAAGTTGTATTTTGTGATGGTGCGATTGTAGAAGGCCGCTATAACGGCAGAAACGGGCAGGATGCTGTATTCAAAATTCTCCAGGAGAGAGAAGGCGTTTACAATTTCGTTTCCGGTGTTTCTGCTCAAGAACGTGAGAAACCTCCCATAGGTGATTTTATGATGCTGTTAATGGAAGGCGTTAAAAGAGATGATGAGGGGTAAACTGTAAACAACTGTCATACAGCATCTTGAAAGGGTGGCAGGGCGAGTATTTCCATAAATGAGTTTACATGATAATCTGCTGACAGGTTTTTATTCTTAAATCCTATGAGCGGTACACCACAGGAAGCAGAGTGCTGCCTGTCCAGAATGGAATCGCCGATGAAAATAGCTTCCTCTGGACAGCAGGTAAAGTAATCAAGTATTTCCACGAGTGCATCAGGCGCAGGTTTGGGCCTGGTGGCATTCAGCGGGGTCATGATTTTTTCAAAATAATCTCGAAGACCAAAAGTTTGCAGCAGCGGCTCCATTGTATCGCTGCGGTTTGTAGAAATAGCAAGATGATACTGTGATTTTACCCTGTCAAGAAACGCTACCAGGTCTGTTTCCATTTTCATAAAAGGTAAAAACGGCTTGTAACCGATCGTTTTTCTTAATGCTTCCACCTCAGCAATCGACGTTTCCGGGTGGTTTCTGAAAATGTATGCAATGCCCTTATGGACATTATGCATATGGACATATTCCAGTTCATCCTCATCCATGGGAGGATAGCCAAACCTTTCCAGCATGGTATTGTAAAACTCCCTGTTGGCAAGGCGCGAGTCAAACATGACTCCGTCACAATCAAATACAATAAGCTTGAGCATGGTCTTCAGGTGATTGGGCAAACAGTCGAGCAATCTGCCCGGATAGCATGGTATTTTTGAGATGTAATCTCAGGCACGGGTGTCATTTACCTGTCAGTCACATTACGGGAACTTTGAATATTTACTTTTTCCTGATCCCTTCCACGTTCAGTAAAATTTGTCTGTAGCTAAGAACAAGATACCGAAATATTTAGCTACATTCCGGATGAGATTTTTCATACGTCAAAATCTCATTGAAAAATGCAATATTCAAAGATCCCTTGATACGGTTTATTGCCTTTGGTTCCATACTGTGAGCAAAGGGCTTGCAATAAATATGGAAGAATATGTGCCCACTATAATACCCAGCAACAGGGCTAAAGAGAAGTCATGAATAACTGAGCCGCCAAAGAGAAACAGTGCCAGTAATACCATCACAGAGGTCAGTGAAGTTACTGTTGTTCTGCTGATTACCTGGTTAACACTGGTATTGATAACCTTTTCGATGCCGGAGCCTTCTCCTTTTTTCATGTTTTCCCTGATTCTGTCAAAGACGACCACCGAGTCATTCAGCGAGTATCCCGCAAGAGTGAGTAGCGCTGTTATAATAAGAAGAGTAATCTCCACATCCATCAGCCAGCAAAGCCCAAGCACCACCAGTACATCATGGAAGGTGGCAACCGCAGCGGCCAGACCAAATCTGAGGTCGAACCTTAAAGCCAGATAGATAATGACTCCCACAAGAGAAATCAAAATTGCAAGCATGGCCTTGTTACGAAGAACTGCACTGACTGAAGAGCCAATTTCTGTTTGACTCTCGAGAACGAAATTTTTATCAGCAAGCGTACTTTCGAGAATAGAGTCCACTTTCTCATCAAGATTCGCAACTGTTGCTTCAGACTGTTTGATTTTAATGATGAAGCGATTTTCTCCCTCGATTTCCTGGAGATTGGCTCCTTCAAAACCGCTTTCAGAGAAGGCCTTTCTGATTTCTCCAATGGTAAACGGCTTTTCAGCCTTGTATTGCAGCAGGGAACCACCCGTAAAATCAACACCCAGGTTCCCTGCGCCCCGTGTAATCTGAATAAAGGAAACAAGGCCTATGAAAACCAGTACTCCTGAGAGTGAAAATGTAATTTTCTTGATTTTCATATAATCGATCGAGGGTTTTTTTATGAGCTGCAGAAAGGTGAGTTTTTTAAACTTTCTGGTGGCAAGAAACGAGTCAAAAAATAAACGGGAGCAGAAAAGTGCTGTGAAAAGGTTGAAAATGATCCCCAGAGAGAGTGTTACGGCAAACCCTTTAATGGGGCCTGTTCCAAAGAGGAACAAGGCAAGTGCTGTAATAAGTGTTGTCACCTGGGAGTCAACAATAGTCCAGAATGCCTTGCCGAAACCACCGTCGATACTTGAGCGTACACTCTTGCCTATTGCCATCTCCTCGCGCATCCGTTCGAAGATCAGGACATTGGCATCGACGGCCATACCAATGGACAATACAATACCGGCGATTCCCGGCAGTGTCAGAGTAGCATTTAGGATAGCAAGACCTGTGAATACAAAGAGAATGTTTAAAACCAGTGCTGCATTGGCTATCACCCCTGATGACCGATAATAAATAATCATAAAGGCCAACACCAGAATTGCTCCGAAAATACCTGATGTCAGACCCTGGTCAATTGAGTCCTGCCCAAGGCTGGCGCCCACTGTAAGGTTTTGGATGATATCAATGGGTGCCGGCAGGGCACCAACACGCAAGACAATGGCAAGGTCTGTTGCTTCCTGATGATCAAAATTTCCGGTAATCTGGGCGGAACCACCAAGGATCTTATCACGGATAACAGGCGCAGAGCGTACCACGTCATCAAGTACAATGGCAAGACGTCTACCTACGTTTTCTTCAGTAATCTTGGCAAATACCTTAGAACCCGTTCCCGTCATATCAAGACCGACATAGGGCTCATTGAAGGTGCCACCAATGCGTACCTGGGCATCTTTTATCATTTCTCCGGTCATCAGCGGGGCACTTTCAAGGAGAATGGGACGGGTGATTTCCTGTTGTGTGGTTTTGTCAATTTCCTTCTCGAAATAGAGCGTGGTCTCAGGGGGAAGAAGCGTCTCTATGGCCTTGTTTAAGTCCTTAATAGAACCGTCTTTTTGGTATTTACCACTTTTGATTGCCGTGGCCACCAGTTCATTGAGATCAAGTCCGCTTGGTTCAGCAACAAGTTTGAACTCCAGTTGTGCAGTACCCTGGAGCAGGTTCATGGCTCTGTCCGGATCCTTGACACCGGGAAGCTGAACAACAATTTCATCTGCTCCCTGACGAATAATGACCGGCTCTGCGACACCAAACTGGTCAATCCTGTTTCTGAGAATTTCAAGTGATTGATTTACTGCATTTTCATCAAGAAATTTTATCCGCTCTTCAGAAAGGCGGATATAAATGCGGGGAAAACTCCCGTCCTTAGCTTCCACCTCACCATCGATATCTCCGTCTTCATCAATGATTTCTTTTACTTTTTCAATAGCTCCTGTGTTGGGAAGGGTAAAAATAATCGTATCTTTGGCATTAGATCTGGTACGAACCGCTGTAATAGATTCTTCGGCAAGATTGTCTTTGAGATTGGATGCTACAAATTCCAGTGTATTCTCCGCTGCTTTTTCCAGGTTGACCTTCAGTACAAGGTGCATTCCACCTTGTAGATCCAGTCCTTTCCGTAACCCTTCAGGGGCCAGATAGGTTTTCCACCAGTCAGGTGCTGATGTATAGAAAGATGGTACGATAGTGGTGATTGATCCCAGGATAAGGATGACCAGAAGGCCGAGTTTAAGTTTAAGCGATGTAGTCATTATGGTCTCTGCGTACGTTGTGGGGTAGAATCCGGCAAATTCAGTAGTAATTTGACGGCATACATATTTATTAGCACTTTTACTTGTATTACTGGTGTGAGAAACGAATAGCTTCAGCACAGCACCGGGATTATAACGCAATGCCTGAATCTTGCAAGGGTTGAGTTGTCCGAAAAATTTGCTTATACCAGGCTGGCAACCTCCTTATCAAGCAGGGTTTGCTGTCCCTTTTAAAAAGCAGGATGAAAAATGATGGTTGTAAAATCGGAAAAAAGAGAGAACGGGAAAGGCTTGAAAAGCTATGTAATGGTAGTTGCCACAGTTACTTTTGTGATTTTCATCCCTTGATGAAAGGGCATCATATGTGCTTATCCATTTTTCAATAATTCATTAACCGTGTGAATGATTTCCCGGGAATCAGCACTTTTTACAATGACCGCATCAGCCCCGGCTTCATAACATTGGAGCTCGATTTTTTTATTTTTTTCCGCTGTGAAAATGATACTCTTGGGAGTAACCTTCAAGTCCGCCTGCTTGATCTTTTGGCATAAGTCAATACCGGAAATCCCAGGTAACCGGTAATCGATAACTGCTGCCACAGGCCTTTCCTGTACTATGAGATTATAACCTTCCTCACCTGTAGCTGCTGTCAGAGGATGGTATCCTTCCTTATGAAATAATCTGCTGAACAGGCGAATAATGACAGGATTATCATCAATAATGGCTATCTTCCTGGTATCTCTTTGATTATTCGACAGTCTCCTCTCCTGTTGGGTCGCGTGTAACAGCAGCAGCTCATCACCGGCGGCTATCACAAAAGATGTATCAGGTCTCAGCTGATCTTTTGCGCCTCGTCGAATGCCGAGGACGCGGGTTTTTTTCAGGGAGGTAACCTCACTGATACTCTTGCCGACTAAACCGGTTTGTTCGTTCACCGTTATCCACTCTGTCTGTGCAAGAGAAGCTTCCCTGGAAAATGCTGGTGGTATGGGTTCTATTCCTGTTGCGCTCAGAAGGTCAGATGCTATTTGTCTTCCAGCAGAATCAAAGGGGGAAATAATCGAATCAGCTCCTGCCCGAAGAATTTTCTGTTCAGTATGACGTTCTTCCGAGCGGGCAATGATGTGCAATGTCGGATTCAGTTCCCGGGCTGTAAGCACAATAAAAAGGTTTAACGGATCAGAATCGACCAGGGCCAGCAGCCCACTGGCACGTTTAACCCCTGCTTCGAGCAGGGTTGCCTCACGGGTGGCGTCACCTTCAATAAAGAGGATACCCATCTCCGAACATTGTTCCTGTGCTTCTGGTGAGGAATCGATTACAACAAACTCAGCTCCGGCTTTACGTAAATGTTCCGAAGCTACCTCTCCCACCCGGCCAAACCCGCAAATGATAGTGTGGTCATTAAGCAGATCTATCCTTTTTTTCATCCGTTTCCTCCTTACATTACCACTCCACACCTTTTCAAGAAGTGATTCCACAATCGAGTGACCAACAAATCCAAGAACGACAAATCCCAGTAAGATATGCACTACAGTAAAGAGTCGTCCCCATTCTGATAAGGGATAGACCTCACCAAATCCAACAGTGGTGATGGTAATGACCGACATGTAGATTGCATCGATAAAGGGGTATTGATCGATAAACCAGAATCCTGCTGCACCAAAGATGATGGTGATAAAAAGCAGGAGCAGTGAAAGCGTGATTTTATTGAACACAAAGAAAACCATGGGTGGATCTGGAGTTGTCTTCAAAATTTAAAGCTGGCAGCATGTCATTTGATTACCCGAACACTTCCTGTCAGGTGACACGTAACGCATCAATGTACATGCAGTATATCACGGATAAAAAATAAATTGCAGATATTTAGTGCTTTATCGGCCAGCACCAATCATAAAAAAACAAGAAAGCAAATGTGTTGTGGTAATGACCAGGTATCCTAACAACCAAGGCACTTATGCCACTTACGGGGGAAAAAGAATTTGTCTGTGCAAAAAGAAGGATCGTAAAACAGCTTTTTCTGAGTACCCGTTACTGGACAACCTGGATTGTAATTGAACAGATGGAGGTGAAAAAGGTTTTGTCACATGTTTTTTTCAAAAACAGGAGTATTGAAAAAAAAGATATTGTATGGAAAAACCTGGTGTGGAAGTGCGTAAAAGATCAATCAACTGATGATGCTTTCAATTCATCCAGCAGCTGCTTTGCCTTGGTTGCAATTTGGGTATCCGGGTAGACTGCCAGGAGATATTGTAATCTTCCCGTAGCCTGCCTGTGTTTTTTACTGCGCTGATAATATCGTGCCACATTGTATTCATGGTCTGCTAAAAATTCCCTGGCAAATGAAATTTTTTCTTTTGCATCGGCTGTATATGGCGACTCTGGATATGCCTTGACAAGCTGGTTGAAATAATCAATAGATTTTTTTGCTCCGGTGGTATCCCGGTCAATTCTATCAATTTTATTGTAGTGGCACATTGCTTTTTGATACATCACATAGGGAATGGCCTCATTGGTGGGATGTAGTCTTTCAAACCTTTCATAGGCAGTGAATGCCTCACTGTAATTGTCCAGATAATAGTTGCAGTCGGCGATTTTGAGCTCTGCGAGAACTGCTTCTGGCGAGAATCTGTATGTTTCCAGTACCTTGGAAAAATGCTCCATTGCTGTGTGGTATTTGCCTCTGTTAAAGTCCTGCATCCCCTCATTGATAAGAGATTTTACCAGAACAGCTATTTTTTCCTGTTTGGGTTCTGCTGTTCCAAAAAAAATACCTGGCAGAGAACAACCTGAAGTCAAAGCCAAAAGTATGAGGATAGATATAATGGCACGTAGATAGGACGCAGCCGTAACAGTACTGGTTTGAATAAACGGACGAACAGTTTTCATTAATAATAACGTGGTAGTATGATGTGACTCTTTCGGTAACCCGGTACAGGCCTGCACCCTGGTATAGATACCGGTGTTACCGAAAGGAGAAATGAGCCAGCGAAAGTAAAGGCTTACAGTGCCTTGTTGATCAGCTCCACAAGTTGAGCTTTACCAACTGCGCCGGTGATTTGATCGACGACCTCTCCATTCTGGAAAAGAATGAGCGTGGGAATGGCACGGATTCCAAATTTCCCCGGGGTTGAGGGATTATCGTCAACATTCATTTTAGATATAGTAACTTTACCTTCAAACTCGTCAGCAAGATCTTCGACAACGGGTGCAATGGCTTTACATGGACCACACCAGGGGGCCCAAAAGTCAACCAGCGTTGGGGTCGCGGAGCCAACAATCGTATCAAAATCAGCATCACTAATCTGTTGGACTTTTTCACTTGCCATATTTTTCTCCTTTACTGTGCAATTTTCTTGTAACAATAGAACTGATTTTATTAGGTGACATGATAATTTCCGTCTAGTGGGAGACTAGTGTACTCTCTGGCTCGCACCGTTACAAGTAAAAATAGTAAAATAGTATCCTTGTTTGATCTCATAGGCTAAGGCAAAAAATGCAAAAGTCAAATGTAACCTCATACTTACAGCCGGAAACTCTCCATCTCCAACTCTTGAATTATCTATTGTTCACAGCCAGTTGGCAGAACAGATGGCCGCAGCAGATAGCAACGAGATGATGTTTGAACCATTGTGATCCTCATGCTATAATAGCCAGTCTAGGAAATTGTTTGTAAGAAGCTTGATACATGGAGAAAGATATGACGAGATCGAAAACGATGTTTGCTGCAGCAAAGAAATATATACCGGGTGGTGTGAATTCGCCAGTTCGTGCCTGTCGTTCTGTAGGGTGTGATCCTGTTTTTATAGAACGAGCTGAAGGAGGTTCCGTTTATGATGTTGATGGCAAAAAATATATTGACATGGTCTGTTCCTGGGGGCCGATGATTGCCGGTCACACGCATCCCGATGTTATCGCCGCCCTGGAAGCCACAATGAAAAACGGTACCAGTTTTGGAGCCCCGACACCGTTAGAAATAGATCTTGCCAAAATGGTGGTTGAGGCAGTGCCGTCCATAGAAAAAGTGCGCTTTGTCAATTCCGGTACAGAGGCGACAATGAGTGCTATCCGTCTGGCCCGGGGATATACAGGTAAAAGATGTGTGGTGAAATTTGATGGTTGTTATCATGGCCATGCTGATTCCTTCCTCGTCAAGGCAGGTTCAGGGGTGGCAACGCTTGCAATTCCGGGAAGCCCTGGAGTTCCTGAAGATATTGTAAAAAATACAATATCCATTCCCTATAATAATATTGATATTCTGGAGCAGACACTGACAAACGATGCACTCGATATTGCCTGTGTCATTGTCGAGCCTGTTGCCGGGAATATGGGGTGTATTCCTCCTGGTGATGGTTTTTTACAGGCCTTGAGAAAGCTGACTGCAGAGAGAGGTATTCTGCTGATTTTTGATGAGGTGATTACCGGTTTCAGACTTGCCTATGGTGGTGCTCAGGAATACTATGGTGTCATGCCTGACCTCACCTGTCTTGGAAAAATCATCGGCGGCGGCTTACCTGTTGGCGCCTACGGAGGCAAGGCAGAGATCATGAATCATATTGCTCCCGACGGCCCTGTGTATCAGGCGGGCACCCTTTCCGGCAATCCGCTTGCCATGTCTGCTGGAATTGCCACATTAAAACTTTTGCAGCGGAATACTTTCTATTCAGATCTTGACAAGAAAGCTGCAGAGGTGGAAAACGGATTGCAGGAAGCAGTCAAACGGATTGGTATCGATGTGCAACTGAACCGGGTTGGTTCATTGATGACCGCATTTTTTACCGATCAGAGAGTTTTTGATTTTGATTCGGCAATGACATCAGATACTGATCGCTATGCCAGATATTATCGCAGCATGCTCAGGTCAGGCGTTTATATTGCTCCATCACAGTTTGAAGTATTTTTTCTCTCTGCTGCTCATAGTTCAGATGATATTGAAAATGTAATAAAAATGAGTGAGGACTCATTTAGTGAGCTGGTAGAAAGGTAAAAAATCCGTTGACTTTGGGGTGTAACCATGCTACCAAACCCATAAGAAAGCAGGGTGGAGTTGCAGGTTTACCTGGCACGTGATCTGGGAGAATGTGATGTCCAGTGTCAAAAAAGAGATGATTCACCTGCTGGCCAATTATGGTCATATTGGCTTTACCTTTGCTGCCTGTATCTTTATAGGGCTGGGGGGAGGTATCCTGATTGACCAGAAGGTCTTTGCTGGACGAACAGCTCCCTGGTTTACCTTTGTCGGTTTGGCTTTTGGGATTGCGGCCAGTTTTAAATCTCTTTTTGATATACTTGGTCGTGTAAACAAACGTGACAGAAAAGGTCATGAGAACCATGAG
>PDWI01004460.1_pt1 | contig 18757 bp, 10 predicted proteins | sample 1430891 | NCBI WGS metagenome assembly PDWI01 (sample SAMN01162508, study PRJNA174530) | Oral metagenome, whole genome shotgun sequencing project. | biome: Marine environment; feature: Marine mammal; material: Swab sample of the gingival sulcus; isolation source: swab sample of gingival sulcus...
CCATCTCGTGGCGCCCTGCTATCAGCTATCACAATGTGATAAAACGGTCTTGCTTTTCTACCGTGTCTTGCTAATCTGATTTTTACAGGCATAATTATTGAAATTTTAATTTAAAAATTGGCTGCAAAGATAATACTATTTTTTTAATTAGAAAATTTTAATTTCAATTTATTTGCTAAAAGGTACATTACGGGTACTACAATAAGGGTTAAAAAGGTGGCAAATGCCAATCCAAAAATCACTGTCCACGACATTGGTCCCCAAAATGCAGCATTGTTGCCGCCCCAAAAAATGTTGGGTGCAAAGTGTGTGAATAAACCTACAAAATCAATATTTACACCTATGGCTAACGGGAATAAACCAAGTATGGTGGTGATGGCAGTGAGCAAAACAGGTCGAAGTCGAGTTTTGCCGGCGTTCACAATACAATCTTTAATGTCTTTAATATCAAGATTTTCATCATCATCTAAACCTTTGTCGGCTTTGCGCAATTGTTTTAAATAGTCGATGTAGTCGATAAGAACAATGGCATTGTTTACCACCACGCCAGCTAACGACACAATGCCAATACCCGTGAATAAAATAACTATCGGCATCTTAAAAGTGGCTATCCCGCCAAAAACTCCAATGGTGCTAAACACTACGCTGCCAATGATAATCAGTGGTTTCACAAAAGAGTTAAATTGAGATACCAAAATTATCATTATTAAAGAAACTGCCGTAAAAAGAGCAATTATTAAAAATCGCATGGTTTTAGCTTGCTCTTTTTGCTCGCCTGTCATCTTGTATTCATAGCCATCGGGCAATTTGTATTTTGCCAATACTTTTCTTATTTGGGCATTTATTCTGTTGGCATTATAACCTGCATTAACACCTGAAAATAAGACAATTGTGCGTTTTAAATTTAAACGTTTTATATTGCCAAAACCTGTATTGTATTTAATATTGGCAACAGCCGAAATAGGAATTTGCAATAATTGCCCAACAGTATTTCTAAATGTTATTTCTTGGTTTATTATGGCAGTTAAATTGTTTCGATATTTGGGTTTCAATCTAAGTTGAATTGGATAATCGTCTTTGCGAGCTTTAAATTTCGATAGTTCTTTGCCAAACAAGGCAGTTCTTACAGCCATTGAAATAGCATAGGTGGATAAACCAAAACGCCTCGCTTTATCGCGGTCAATTTCTATTATTAGCTCCGGTTTTCCTCTTTCAATGTCGATTTTTAGTCCCTCAATTCCTTTTATGCCTGCTCGCTCAATCAAGCTTTGCATACTATCGCTAATGGCAATCATTTGCTCTAATTCTTTGCCCGTTATTTCTATATTTACGGGGTAGCCTGTGGGTGGTCCTGATGCGTTGGCTTCTATAAAAAATTCGATGCCGGCATAGCGATTTTGAAAGAATTTTGTCAGTTTTTTCTGAATTTCCAAAGATGACACTGTGCGTTTTTGAAAATCGACAAATTTAACCGTTGTGATGGATTTATTGGGCGAATTGCTTAACGAAACTTCGTTTTCGCGCTTTGCACCTTTGCCCACAGTGGTTAATATCGACTCTATATTTTCCTGATAAGGTTGTAATAATTTGCTAATGTCTTTTTCTACAATTTTGATTATTGAATCGGTGTAGGCTACATTTGTGCCTATGGGAAATTCTGCAATCACATTTACATAGCTCGGCTCAACATCGGGGAAAAATACAACATCTAATTTCCGAATTTTCATAAATACAAAAGTTCCGAAAAGCAAAAAAACAGTTGCAATCATTACAAGTTTAGGATTTTTATCGCGTAAGCTGAATTGTATTGTTCGTAAATACAGATTTTCTAATTTTACCAAAAATACATTTTGAAACCATTGTGCCAAATCGAATAATACGAATAGGTTTAGCAAAATTAAAATGCCGAAAACAATTGATAAATTGGCTAAACCGAAATTTTTAGGAAAATACAGAACTATTCCGAATGTTATAAGCGAAAATGCTAATATTAGATTTTTTTTCTTGTTGGGGCGGCGTTCTTTTTTGTTGTCTTTGTTTACAAATGTTATTGTGAAAATAGGTATTAATATTAATGCTACAAACAATGAAGATGTAAGCACAATTATTAATGTAATTGGCATAAATCGCATAAATTCGCCTACCATATCGTGCCAAAATAACAGCGGGAAAAATGATGCCAAAGTTGTTGCAGTTGAGGATATTATGGCTTTTGCAATTTCGCCTACTGCCAATTTTGCAGCATCAAATACTTTATATCCTTGGTCTATGAAGCGATATATGTTTTCTACTACCACTATGGCATTATCCACCAGCATTCCTAATGCCAAAATTAGCGAAAACAAGGTCATCATATTTATTGTTGCTCCCATTGCCGCCAATATTGAAAATGCCAACAGCATAGAAAGCGGAATTGCAACTCCCACAAAAAGTGCATTGCGCAAGCCAAGAAAGAAAAACAACACTAAAATAACAAAAATAATTCCCATTATCATGCTGTTTTCAAGATTTGATATTTGTTTGCGCACGTGTTTTGATTGGTCGTTTGTTATGCTTATTTTCAGATTTTTATCTAAATTTGATGTTTTCTGCGCTATTTTGATTTTTTCATTTATTTTATCTACTGCACTTAATAGGTTTTCGCCTCCTTTTTTTATTATTTGCAACGACACCACCGGTTCGAGGTTTAATCGGGCATAGCTTAAATTTTCGGCGTAGGTGTCTTTTACTTCGGCAAAATCGCGCAAATACACAATGTTGCCGCGTTCTGATTTTACAATAATATCGGCAATATCCTTGTAGTTTTGAAATTCGCCGGTTATTCTTATCGAACGTTTATAGTTGCCCATTGCTATTTCTCCACCCGAAATGGAAAGATTTTCTGATTTTATGGCATTTTCGATGTCGGTAAAACTAATTTTAAAGGTTTTCATCATTAGCGGATCTACATTTATTTGCAGTTCTCGCTCTTCTATACCTTTTATTTCTACTCTTGATATTTCGTGTATTGTTTCAAAAGCATCTTTTAAATATTCGGCGTAGTTTTTTAGTTCATCAAGGCTGTAATCGCCTGATAAATTGACGTTTATAATTGGCATTTCCGACAAATCGAGGTCTTGCGCAAGTGGCTCTACGGGCAAATCGCTTGGCAAATCGGAGCGTATTTTGTCTATTGCGTCTTTTATATCGCGTAGTGCTTTTTTTATGTCGCTGCCAAATGCAAATTGCACTATAATCAGCGATGCATCTTGCGTGGATATTGATGAAATTTTGTCTATTCCGTTTACGGTTTTTATCTCTTTTTCAATTACTTTGGTAATCAAGTTTTCGATGTCTAATGGCGGATTGCCCGGATATATGGTTTCTATGGTTATGGTGGGCATATTCACTTCGGGAAACAATTCTTTGGGCAAAGATACGTAAGAAATTGACCCAAAAACCATTATTACCAAAATCAATAAGTAAATGGTGTTTTTGTTTTTTAAGGCAAATGTTGTTGCTTTAAATTCTCTTATTTTTTTATTGTTATTTTCTGCCACTTTTTTTGTTTTTTCTAACAATTGGTTAATCAATACTTCGTTCAATTAGCAATGAGTAATGAACAATTAGCGTGCGCGCCAATTGCTAATTGAGCTAACTGTTCTTATATTCTATGCTTATTTTATCTTTAATTAAAGGTATTATTGCATTTGCCAAACGAAATAAATCAGTGCTGCCAATATTTAGTCTATCATTTTCTAAACGAAAATTATTTTGTGCATTTAAACTTGCATTTTCAATAAGTATTGGGTGTTTTCTTGAATCAAAACCGCCACTAACCGATTTATTTACAAACTTTTTCCACTCGCTACATTTGTTATAATTTTCAAAAAACGGCTTCTTTGAATTTACATGGTAATATAACCAAACTTCAAAACAAGGATTACTTTGAGCCAAATTCCAAGCACTATTTGTATTACATTTTTCTAAAACAGTTGCAATTTGTGGTTCGCGCGATTTATGTTTATCCTCATCAATATCTAACACAATCCACACCTCATCGCCCTCAATAAAATTATATTTAGGAACAGGATTTTTTTCTGATTTTAAAATACATTTTTCAGCTATATGCAACAAACCCAAAGGCGAATTGTCTTCATGCGGATGCAAACCATAAACCTCAATATTTATTCGAGAATCTATTTCTTTAAAATAGTTAAAGTAGGCAAGTTCGCGCTTTGCTCCCTCGCAAAATATATAAATACTTTTAGCATCTCTTGCGGGTGCAACTCTTTCAAAAGGTCTATTCCGTAGTATCATAATTATGCCAATTTAAGTCTTTTAAATTACCAAGAAATGGAATCGAACCATATCTGCCATCTAAATATCCGCTCTTTATGTCGTTGGTTTTAAGTTCTTTAAAGTCGTTTAAAGAATATAAATCAGTTGCTCCATCTTTATTTTTTTCAACAAACCAGATTTCATCTTTTCGGAATATTTCTAAATCTAATAAATTTGCTTCGTGAGTTGCAAAAATCAACTGCCCGCACGAATTTTGGTCTAATGAAAATTTACTAACCAATTCCTTTACAAGTAGTGGATGAATGCTTCTTTCAATTTCATCAATAATAAAAACTTTATTCTCTGAAATTATACTTTTAAAAGCAGGTAGAAAATCAAGCAATCGCACTGTTCCGTCTGATTCTTCACGCAAATCAAAACGCGCCGATTTATTACTGGCAGCTTCATGCTCTACTTTTATGGTTTTTACCCAAATTTTGCCGTTTCGCTTCATAATTATAAAATCATCGCCTTTGCTACTCCGATAATTTACCATTTTACTATGCGAATTTTCAACATCTTTAATTATATTATATAGCTGATTATCATCAAGTTTATTGAAGAATTCTTTTATATCCTTTTGCTCTGTTACCAATTCAGTAATTCCAATATTGAACGAACGCATTAAATCGTTGGCATAATTATTAAAATCCGGATTTACACCTAAGGTATGAGCTAAACCAACCGGTTTGGTAGCAGGAGTAATTATTCTCAACGTATCTTGAAACCAACTGTAAGCAATTTTGGCATCTTTCAAAAATTTATTATCGCGTTTCGACAATAATTTTAGAATGGGCTTATTGGGCATCACAAAATCTTCAAGCAATACGCTTTTTAACAACATACTTTTCTCGTCGCGCTCAAACGCATCGTGAAAAAGTATTGAAATATTGCCGAAAGCATCAGTTTTACGTTCATAAATTAGTTCATCATCTTGCTTGCCCAAGCCAGATTTATATAATTCTTCGGCTATAATATTATTTCCTTCAATAACTATTGCATAATAAAAAGCCAATCCGTTTTGAATAAACTCAATGGCAAGTGTTTGTTTTTTGTTGTCTTCAAAATTATAAAATTTAAAAATTGAATTTTGAAGATGATATGGTATATGTTCCTCAACTATAAGTGTTTGAAGCAATAGCAACGATTTTATAAGATTAGATTTACCCGCTCCATTAGCACCGTAAATTGAAGCCATTTTCAATATCGAAAAATTATCGTAACTATATTTATGATGTTCGAGTTCGTGTAATTCTTTATTGGGAATTGTTAAAAATTCTTTTTGTTTACCAAATGAAAAAAAATTACCAATTACAAATCTAATTAACATTATGCTTTATTTTATATAAATTTTTCAAAAAAAACTGCTACCTACCAATCACTTACTTATAACCTTATCGCCATTTTTCACAAGATTATAACCTTTCATAATAATAATATCGCCCTCGTTTAAACCTTTTGTAATTATAGTTTCGGTGTTGTTGGTATGCGAAGTTTGCACGTAAACTTTGTGTGCTAAAAATTCATTATTGCCATTTTCTTTGGCAATAAAAATGTACTTACCTTTAAAATCTTTTTTCACAAGTATCGACGGAACAGCAATAACATTGTCCACAACAAAATCTTGAAACCTAACAGTTGCTAACATATTAGGTTTAAGCATATTATTAATGTTGCGGATTTTAGATTGCATAGCAAATGTTCTGTTTGCCGACTTTATGATATTGCCAATTCTGAAAATAGTGGCATCAATAGTTAGTTCCTTAAAACTTGGAAATTTAATCGTAATTTTATCGCCTTGTTTTACCGCCGAAATATACTTTTCAGACACATCGGCATTTGCATAAAACGATTTTATATCAACCAATTGTATAATTTGAAAGCCCGGCGATGCCAATTCACCCTTTTTAATATTTATTTCGTCCACAATGCCACTGATAGGAGCAAGTATTTTCGATTTGCTTTTTTGCAATTTTAAACTTTCCAACTTGCTTTCCAGCGACTCTTTTTTTGTTTTAGCTTCTAAATATTGTATTTCTGAACCAATATTTTTACTCCACAAATCCGATTGCTTGTCGAAAACCACTTTTGCCAAATCATAAGACGCTTCTAACTCCTTGATGGTGGCATCTATAATGTCGGCATTCAATGACACCAGCAACTGACCTTTTTTTACATATTCGCCCTCGCTCACGTGTATTGTCTGTATTTGTCCGCCTATTTCAGGGCTGATAAATGCACTGTTTACTGCTTCTAAAATTGCACTAACTTCCACATAATGAGCAAATTGTTTCTTTTGTAGAGTTTTTAATTCTACCAAAATATTTGTCGCTTCCTGCTTATCATTTGATAATTGCTGTTCTAAATTGGCAATTTTACTCTCAATATCAGATATTTGACCTTTATATTCCTCTATTTGCTGCTTAATTTGCTGCTCTGAACTTGGCGAGCCACAAGAATATGCAAATATAAGCAAAATAACTATTAATGTTTTATTCATAAATTTAAAATGTTTATAATCAGTGTATTGACATGACAAATTGGCGTATCGTAATATGTTGATTACGCAAAAAAAAAACAGTTACGTATCATTCGTTTACCAACAAATACTCCAAAGTAGTGCGTGCATTAAGCAAATCGTTAAGCGACTTATAATAAGAGCTTAAACTTGCTAAATATTGATTTTGAGCCATCATCAATTCACTACTCGTAGCCATTCCTTTTTTATATTTAATTTCGGTATTTTTATTAATTTTTTTTGCTAAATTTAAGTTTATTTTCTGATTTTGAAAACTATTATTAGCGTTTATAAAATTAATTCGAGCTTGTTCCACTTGCAAAAGCAAACCCTCTTTCAATTCTATTTTTTGATTTTGAATTTTCTCAAATTCCATACGTTTTTGCTGCACTTTTGCAATTCTACCACCGCTGCTAAATAGCGGAATGGTAAGTTTAACACCCAAAATATTGGCAGGAAACCATTTCTCTGTTAAATTGTTAAAATCGTTGCTATAAGTTGTTTTTCTATAAGACAAAAAAGCCGATAATTGTGGTAGAAATTGCGATTTTTCGCGTTTCATATCTAATAAAGCCAACTTTTCGCGTGTTTCAATTAGTTGATAATCAATATTATTGCTTGGTTCAAAGTTTTTATACAAAATTTGGTCGGCATCGAGACTTTCAATAAATGCTGCGAGGCTATCAGTAAGCACTAAACTGTCGGCAAAACTAAGCCCCAATTGATACTTCAACAAACGCTTAGAAATTTCTATTTGATTAGAAATGGCAATAATCGTATTTTCATTGTTTTGCTTAGTTAGTTGCAATTGGTCAACATCAGTTTCCGATACAAAACCTACACGATTATTCTCGCGTATTTCGCTCAATAAATTATCAATATTGGCACCTGTTTCTGTTAGAATTTTTTTAGTTTCTTTTGCAATCAACACTAAATAATACGATTTTGTAAGTGTTTCTTTTATGGTTTTTACCGATTTTGAATAAGCTTGTTCTGATAATTGTAAAAATATTTTAGATGCCTGTAAACCAACTATATATTCGCCGCTAAATATTAATTGCGATGCAGTGATATTAACCGATAAATCGTGTTGTTGCCCAAATTTAACAGGCACAAATGTGCCCGGCATGCCCATAAAATCGCCCGGAATAAGTTGAGTAGGAATTTTCAACATATTTTTATAATCGCCCTCTGCGCTTATTTGAGGCAAACCAATGGCAGTAGTTTCCCAAATTTTCTTTTTGGCAATTTGTATGTCTTTTGCCGTTTTTTGGTTCTGATAATTGTGTAAAGTTGCATATTCGAGTGCATCGGCAAGTGAAAAACTATAAATTGTAGCTGTATCGCCCATCGAAACCTTATTTTGAGCCTCTAAAACAACTATGCTATAAATTATTGCAATCAACGCCAACAGTAATCGCTTCATTATGTTCTATTTTTTTACTTAAAACCGAAAATTTTTTGTTTTTTTATTTAATGTAACACTTTGTTCTGTTGGTGGTTATGTTGTTGATAATCAGGATATTGCATAACAAAGAGTCTGTTTTGCAAAGTGATAATTATCAGCCAATTACTAAAATATAATAACTTACATGAAATTAAGCACTTGCTTAATATCTTGAAAACTTTTATTGTTTTGATTTTAAGTTTGTTGTGTTTTTAGCCTTTATCTTTATTCTCAATTTAACGCAGTGTTATACAAATTAAATACGGCGCAAAATTAGACATTTTTTCATTATTACATTATCCACTCACGTAAACTTTTTATATTTAAAGATTAATACACTAATTATAAACAGTTTATATTGATAGTATTAAATGAGATATTTAGATTTATAAATAAATTATACTAAGTTTTTTTTGTATTTGAATTATTCATTTTACATTTGTAATATTATAATAGGTAAACTAGGTATTGATTTTTACTATTTTAATAAACTGTATTTCAGTTTCGTAACTTTTATATTAGGTGTTATGCCTGTCAAACAATACGAGTTCAATAAAAATTATTTGTCTAGTATGACCATTGATTATTAATATCAATACTTCGTTCAATTAGCAATTATATTACTGATAATAAGAGTATTGCATAATTAAAGTTCTGTTTTGTAAGGTTTTGATTATTGGTTGATTATGGGAGCGGAACGGAGTGTTGTAACATAAAACTAAAATTACAAATAACATGATTAATAGAGATAATCTTGATGCAATTGCAATTTCATACAAAGATGAAAGAGTGTCGTATGGCGAATTATTTCGTTATATACAAAATATATCAGAAATAATTTCTATAAAAGATGCAAAAATAGCGATATATGCCGACAATAATTTAGAGTGGATATATACGTTTTATGCCTCGTGGCTAAATCAATGCGTTGTTGTGCCCATAGAAGCAGGAGCGGCGGTTGAGGATGTTGGGTATATTTTAGACGATTGTAAGCCCGATATGTTATTTACTACCAAAGAGTTGCACAGCAAATTGTTAAATGCAAATTTAGATAATATTCCGCCACACAAATATCTGTCGGAGCTTCAATATAAAAAACAAGAGCAAGAAAATTTAACAACCGAGTTTAACGTATCAGAAAATCAAACTGCCGTAATAATCTACACTTCGGGAACCACCGGAAAACCCAAAGGTGTGATGCTTTCGTTTTTAAACCTAATAACGAATGTGAGAGCCGTAACCGAGCAAGTGGAAATAATGACCAAAGACAGAGGCGTTTTGCTACTTTTGCCGCTCCATCATGTGTTGCCATTGGTGGGTGCTTTGTGTGCGCCTTTGCATATTGGGGGCACAGTTGTTCTTGCTCATTCTATGCAGTCGAAATATATTTTAGAAACCCTTAAAAACAACAAGGTTCATGTAATTATTGGAGTTCCCAGATTTTACGAGCTTATTTACACAAGTTTGAAAACTAAAATTTTTGCAAGCAAAATAGGTCGATTTATGTTTAGCCTTGCTAAAAAAGTCAATAGTTATTCATTTTCGCGAAAATTGTTTAAAAAAGCACATGACGGTTTGGGAGGTAATGTAGAATATATGGTATGCGGAGGAGCTGCTTTGAATAACGAAGTGGGGAATTTCTATAAAACTTTGGGTTTTGAAGTACTTGAAGGCTATGGAATGACCGAAGCTTCGCCAATGATTTCGTTTACAAGACCGGGAAGGGTAGTAGTGGGGTCGCCCGGAGAAATTTTGCCCGATATTGAAGTTAAAGTTGTTGATAATGAGATAATTGTAAAAGGAGACAACGTGATGCAAGGCTATTATAACAAACCGTTAGAAACTGCTGAAACACTAAAAGATGGTTGGCTACACACGGGCGATTTGGGATATATAGATGAAAATAATTTTGTATATATCACAGGCAGGAAAAAAGATTTGATAGTGTTGCCAAGCGGAAAAAATATTAGCCCTGTTGAACTCGAAATAAAGCTGCAAAATTCTGATATTTCGATAAAAGAAGCAGCTGTATTCATGCACGATAATAAACTTCATGCTTTGATACTTCCTGATTTTGAGTATCTTACATCAAAAGAAATCACTGATATACAGGCATATTTCCAAGATGATGTTTTAACCAATTTTAATAAAGATTTAAGTTCCTACAAACGTATTATGCAATTTACGTTAATCAACGACCCTTTGCCTCGCACGAGGTTGGGCAAAGTTCAGCGTTTTAAACTTGCCGATTTGGTGGAAAAGCCCACAGCAAAAAATGAAAACGAGGAGCATCATAGCGAGGAATACAAAATTATCAAGGAATTTATAGAAAATGAAACTTCTACGCAAATATCTCTAAATGACCACATTGAATATGATATTGCTATGGATTCATTGGGTAAGCTTAGTTTGATTGACTTTATAGAACGCACCTTTGGAGTTAGCATCGAGGAGGAAAAATTAACCAGTTTTCCGTCTATAAAATCAATGGTGGAACATATTAAAAAAAATAAAATTTGGCATAAACTTGAAAATACAAATTGGACTGATGCGCTAAAAGAGAAAGTTAATTTAAAACTGCCAAAATCGTGGATTACCCTTGATATGATAAAAAGTAGTTCCCGTGTTTTCTTTAAACTATACTTTAATTTTAAAGGCGAAGGCTACAAAAATATTCCCAAAGGTCCGTGTATAATTGCGCCTAATCATCAAAGTTTTTTCGATGGTTTGTTTGTAGCATCTTTCATAGGTAGAAAAACCATGAAATCAACTTATTTTTATGCCAAAAAGAAGCATATAAATAATAAATTTTTGAGTTTTTTAGCCAAGCGCAACAATGTTATTGTAGTTGATTTAAAATCGGGTTTAAAAGAATCGATACAACAAATGGCTGAGGTTTTGAAAAAAGGTAAAAATATCATCATTTTTCCGGAAGGAACGCGAACAAAAGATGGCGAATTGGGCGAATTTAAAAAAACTTTTGCAATTTTAAGCAAGGAATTAAACGTGCCGGTGGTTCCGGTGGCTATCAGCGGAGCTTTTAAGGCTCTTCCTCGCGGTAAAAAAATTCCGCGTCCGTTTACCAAAATAAAGGTGAAGTTTTTGGAGGCAATTTATCCGCAGGAATACACGCAGGACAGCTTGATAGAAAAGGTTTATCAGATTATAAATAAAAGTATTATTGCTTGAAGTTGAAAGGTGAAAATTAAAAGTTAAAATTTTTACTATCAAAGTTTTTGTAAAGAATATGAAGCACCTATGTTCAATTAGCAATTAGTAATGAGCAATTAACAATTAAGAGTGTTAAGAGAAATTTATTTCATCTGTTTATATTTTGTAAGTTGTTGTAAATAAATGTATTGTGAATTTTTATTTTAGGATTTTTTTAACCGCAAAGAACGCTAATTTAGCAAAGTTTACGCAAGGTTTCGCTTTGCGAAATCTTTGCGTACCTTGCGCTCTTTGCGGTTAAGTTTGCCGCCAAATAATCATGCCGTTGTGTGTCTAAAATTTTTTAATCATGGGTGTTTCACCTTAATTTAACCGCAAAGAACGCAAGAATTTAATTTTTGTTTCGACCTTTGCGAAACAGCCTTTGTGTTTTTTGCGGTTAAAAATAAATAAAAATATTTCTTTGGAAAATAGCCCTAATTCTCAATTTTGAATTCCCAATTCCAAACAGATGCCCCCAAAAATTTCAATAATAACAGTAGTGTATAATAGCCGTGAGTATATTGAAAACACCATTAAAAGTGTTATTAATCAAACATATAGAAATATTGAATACATAGTTGTAGATGGTGCTTCAACAGATGGAACTCTTGATATTTTACACAAATATAGCGATAAAATCACTACATTGTTGAGCGAAAAAGACGAAGGACTTTATTATGCCATGAACAAAGCCATTAATTTAGCAACCGGCGATTATCTTTGGTTTATCAATTCGGGCGATGAGATTTATTCAACCGAAACTTTATCGAAAATATTTGAGAAAATACCGGAAAATGCACAGCTTCCCGATGTAATTTATGGCGAAACCGAAATAATCGACCGGAACAGGCAGTCGTTGGGAATGCGCCGCCACGAAGCCCCCGAAAAATTAACATGGAAAAGCCTACGATTTGGCATGAAAGTATGCCATCAGTCGGTTTTGGTAAATAAGCGAGTAGTGTTTCCATACAATACTAAATATAAATATTCGTCTGATTTTGAGTGGCTTATACGAGCTTTGAAGAAATCACAAAATATTTACAACTCCCGATTGATATTATCAAAATTTATGGAAGGCGGACTAACAAATCAAAGTTTAACAGCCGGTTTGAAAGAACGCTTTAAGATAATGAGCAAATACTACGGAATATTTTCCACAAGTTTTATTCATATATATTTAGTTACACGTCTATTATTTTTCTACATTAAAAATAAACGCTTTTAGTCAAGTTGTTTATTATCATCGTTTTAAGGTGTTTAAATATTTTAATTTCCGAAGTTTTAATTTTTTATTTGTAAATTACATTTCGGCATATTAATTTTGCGCCAGTTTTTAACCTTAAAATTTATACGTATGATAAAGAACAAAATTGTGCTATTGTTCACATTGTTATTCATATCGCTGGCAGCTTATGCACAGCAAAAGGTAACGGGAACGGTAGTAGATGAGAGCGGAGCCCCTGTAATAGGAGCTACCGTGCAGGTAAAAGGAACAACTCAGGGAGCAACAATCACTGACGTTGATGGCAAATTTGATATTAAATGTTTAGGCGATGCGTCATTGGTAATTTCGTCAATAGGCTTTGTTGCCGCAGAAGTACCGGTAAACAATCAAACAAACTTGAACATTGTATTGAAAACCGATGACCAAGCACTTGATGAGGTGGTGGTTACGGCACTTGGCGTAAGCCGCGAAAAGAAAGCATTAGGCTATGCAGTAACAGAGGTTGGTGGAGATAAACTATCGACAGTAAAACCTGTAAATCTCGTTAATTCTCTTTCGGGACGTGTTGCAGGTGTGAATATTACACAATCTTCAAGTGGACTTGGAGGTGGAGCAATGGTAATATTGCGCGGTAATAACTCACTTACAGGCGACAACCAACCATTGTATGTTGTTGATGGTGTGCCCGTTGACAACTCCGGATTTGGTGGCGCGGCAGGTTCTAATACCAGTGAGTATAGCCAAATGGATTATGGAACAGGTATTTCTGACTTGAACCCTGATGATGTTGAGTCAATTACAGTTTTGAAAGGTCCAAATGCGGCTGCGTTGTACGGTTCAAGAGCTGCCAATGGTGTAATATTAATTACAACTAAAAGCGGTAAGGAGTCAAATGGCTTAGGTGTAACTTACTCATTGCAAACAACTTTTGAAAACCCAATGCTATTACCCAAGTATCAAAATGAATACGGACAAGGTGCCGACGGTTTAAATTACGAAAAATTAGAAGAGATACTTCAACACGGTGGTTCTTGGGGTGCAAAATTTAACGGAAAAGAGCATCTTACTTGGACCGGCGAAAAGATACCTTATTCTGCACAAGAGAATAACGTAAAAGATTTCTTTGAAACAGGCGTAAACCTTGTAAATACGGTGGCAATTGAAGGAGGTAACAAAAATTCAAGTTTTAGGTTTTCATACACCAACAACGACCACAAAGGCATGTTGCCCAACTCTAAATTAACAAAAAATAACTTTAATCTAAGAGCAAGCACAAAACTGAACAACTTAAGTGTTGATGCTAAAGTTACCTATTTCAAACAAAAAGTTAGAAACAGAGCTGAGCAAGGGACACAAGGTATTTTAGGATTTGTTTATGACATTCCAAGAAACCTCAGACTTGAAGATTATAAAGAATACCAAAAAAAGGAAGGTTATGGAGTGAGAACATATACAAGCGGCACTAATGGAAACCCTTATTGGGCGTTAAATCACGATGTAAACGAAGATACCAGAGATAGATTGCAAGGTTTTGTTAAAGCTACTTATCAATTTACAGATTGGTTAAGTGCTTTTATCAGGGTTGGTACCGATAGGGTAACTCAGGATATAAAATCAGTATCTCAATACGGACATTGGTATGCAGCAGAAGGTGCGTTTAGTTATCAAACAATAACCGTAACAGAAAGTAATGCAGACTTCTTAATAATGTTTAATAAACAATTAGGAGAAGATTTTTCTTTGCAAGCTAATATTGGTGGAAATATGATGTACAATACATACACCTCTCAAAGTGTTCGTGGCGAGAAATTTAAAATACCAACAAAGCCAACGACTTCAAGTGCATTAAAACTTACTCCTTATTACACTCCTTTACGAGAAAAAAGGATAAATTCATTATACGGAACGGCATCTTTGTCATTTAGAAGTATGGTGTATTTAGATTTGTCGGCACGAAACGATTGGTCTTCTACATTGCCGGCAAGCAATAGGTCGTATTTCTATCCATCGGCAAGTTTATCATTTTTGCTTAACGAAATGTTTGAGCCGGTAGGTCGGATATTCAATCTTGCCAAAGTAAGAACCAGTTGGGCGCAAGTGGGTGCTGATACAGACCCTTATCAGCTAACATTAACATACAATCTTAATCAAGAGGGATATTTGGGGCTTACAACACTGTCACGTCCGGGAGTTAAACTAAATCCCGATTTGAAACCCGAACAAACTACTTCATTAGAATTAGGATTTGAATTTAGTATGTTAAATAATAGACTGTATGGTGATTTCTCTTATTATAGCATAGAAACGAAGGATTTGATTATGGACGTACCTGTACCAAAATCAACAGGATACAGTAGATTTAGAGAAAACATTGGTTTAATGACCAACAAAGGATTTGAGTTTATGTTGGGTGGAACTCCGGTTCAAACAACTGATTTGAGATGGGACGTGTCTTTAAATTTTGGAAAAAACAAAAACGAATTAGTTGAGTTAGTTGATGAATTAGAATTTCTACCTTTGAGTACAACTAATACCGAGTCAATAAGAGCGCAAGCCACTGTTGGCGGCGGATTTGGTGATATTTACGGTAAAACCTACATGAGAGACCCCAAAGGAAGAATAGTTGTTGACGAGAATGGTCTTCCAAGAGCAAGTAAAGACCTTGTTCATTTAGGTAATTGGCAACCTGATTGGACTGCCGGTATAACAAATACCGTAAGTTACAGAGGAATAAGTTTAAGTTTCTTGATTGATGCAACTTATGGCGGACAATTGTATTCATATACAGATGCAAGTTTAGATGCTAGCGGAGTTTCCGAAAGAACATTGCAATACCGAGACGGAGGATATACTTATCCTAATACTGTAATCAACAAAGGAACAGAGGACGAGCCTAAGTATGAGAAGTTTTCAAAAGCAATAACAGGGCAAGAATATTGGAGTAGTTTTATGCCGAGCGACTATGTTTTCGATAAAACCAATGTTAGATTAAGAGAATTGTCAATATCTTATAGACTACCCGATGTTGTATTTGCAAATACTTTTCTTAAAGATGCAACTATTAGCTTGATAGGAAGAAATTTATTTTTCATTTATAAAGAAATGGATAATTTCGACCCCGAGTCAAGTATGAGTACTAACCAATTTGCACAAGGATTCTTATTCAACAGTATGCCAACTGCAAGAAGTTTTGGTTTTAACTTAAATATTAAATTTTAAAAATAGCTACAGATGAAACAGATAAAAATAATATTCGGATTAATAATTTTATTGTCTTTGGCATCTTGTACTAAGGATTTTGATAAAATTAATACAGATCCTAACGGAATAACACAAGAAGAAGCCAGTGCAAGATATTTTATTACAGGTCCACAGGTTGGATTGTATGGTCAAGGCAGATATTCGTATTGGAGAGGTCAATTGATACACGGCGATAGATATGCTGGCTATTTTACTTTCGGATTTACCGGCTCTTGGTGGGGCGGAAGTCTGGGGTATAAATATCACGGTGGTTATACAAATGCAGTTTGGGGCTGGCTTTCAGGTTATCTCGGACAGTTGGATAATTACATGAAACTTACTGCCAAAGGAGGAGAATTTGAGAATGAGTATATGTATGCAACAGGCTTGATAATGAAAGGCTTGTATTATCAAATGTTTACCGATGTTTTTGGTGAAGTACCTTATTCGGAAGCAGGAAAAGATGGCATTGCTCTACCAAAATATGATACACAAAAAGCAATTTATAAAGGTATAATTGCCGATTTGGATAAGGCTATGCAGATTATAGGTGATGCAACCAAAAGTGGAACAAATGTTAATGATTTAGGAAATAATGATTTGTTTTGCAAAGGCGATATGCAAAAATGGAAAAAACTTGCCAATACACTCAAACTTAGAATTGCTTTAAGAGCAAACGGTGCGCCGGGCGATGATTTTTCAGCACAGGCTATTAAAGCAGCATTGGCAGCTAATTTATTTTTAGATGACAACACAGGCGATGTTGTTATTGATAAAGATGCTGAAATAAATCAATGGGGTTCTTGTGCTTATGGTGATATTTGGCACAACTTTGGAGGTTTTGGCTCAAAGTGGCATGTTGGTGAGGTTATGGTAGATTATTTGAGAGATTATAACGACCCAAGATTGTCGAAATATGCTCAACCTATTGAGGGGTGCGATACTATTAAATATACTCAACCTGCTGCTACCGGAGAAAACACTGAGCCTCACGATTGGTTCTTTGAGAGAGTGGAATTTATTCGTGATAGATTAGCAAAAGTTATTGGTAATGATGATTTCTATAAGCAAATCAATGATTCAGTAGTAGCATTTATGAATATTCCACAAGGAAAGTATTATATTGGGCAACCTTCTCGATTATCGGGTGGTATGTACAGTTATACGGATTGGAAATTTTTCAGTTTGCCGGCAGAAACGGTAACACAAAGGAAAAATGAGGGTAAGAAAATTTTTGGAGAATTAGTTATGAGTTCTGCCGAAGCATATTTCTTACGAGCCGAAGCAGCTGTTAAAGGTTTTAGTTCGGAAGATGCTCAGACGCTTTTCTCGAAAGGAATTACACAAGCTATGAAACTTTGGGGTGTTGATGATGGACAAATTGGACCTTATCTTGCTTCCGCTGACTTGGCAAAACTTACCGGTTCGTTAGAGGAAAAAATTGAAAAGATTAGTATTCAGCGTTGGTTGGCTCTTTACACTGATGGTTTTGAGGGTTGGGCTGTTGCCAGAAAATCAGGCTACCCAAAAGAACTTACCAAAGATGCTACAAACGACCATATTTTTTTCATAGGTGGCGATATTGGAGCTAAATATCCTCAAAGATTAAGATATGGGGGAGATGCTTATTCTAAAAACGGAAGCAATACAGAAGCTGCTGTTTCTAGACAAGGAGCTGATTTTCAAACAACCAAACTTTGGTGGGCTAAGAAATAGTATCTGTCAAAGATATTAATAGTACTAAAAAAAAGACGGTATTTGTGGCAACACAATATCGTCTTTTTTGGTATGTCTTGTACTTAGGCGCATTCAGAAAATACGCCTACTCACTACTTGTTCTATTTTATTAGTGTCCGGTAAATGCATTTAAAGTTCTGGTTTTCAGTGTACTAAAATAGGACAAGCCCCCTATTTAGACATATGCCATAACTAACTGTATTACAGTTGATTATAAGGATATTGTGATTTTTAACCGGACACTAATAATTTTATTTGTGTTCGTAAAGCTCCATATGATAGGTTTTGTTCGTTGGAACTTCAAGTTTGTTTATGGCTTCTTTCAAATTTGCAGTCGCTCACAACACCCTTGCAAATAGCTAATGTGGCTTATCAATTTATCACATACAAGGACTTACACCCTGTTAGATTATTACCTTGTCCGATACCAATGAGTAAGAGCAATAACTTAGTTATTGCTCTTACTCATTTCATTATTCTTTTCCCTCTTTAATTAATTTCCCCTCTTTTTTGTAGTAGTAAAGGGCTTTGATACAGGCGGCTCTGCTTTTATAATAAGCCTCGTGCGAACCTGTATCCACAAAATACTTTTTAGTTTTTTCATTTTGACATAGCTTGCCACTTGTTCCATCTGTAAATTTAACAGTCCAAGTAGTGTACCTAAATCCAAAGGCACCTAAACGGCTTTGTGCATTGCCTATTTTTTCTACCTCTTGAGCATTCATTGCTAATGCTCCGAAAAATAAAATACTCGCAATTAAAATTATTTTTTTCATAATGTTTAAATATTAAATTATTATTAATCAGAAATTTGCTACTTACCGCAATCAACAAACAATTTTTGTTTTAAATATGATGCTTTGTCTGCCTTACCGGCTCTTGCAAAACTTGAAATAAGCCAACCAACATTATCACTGTCTCTTTCAAAATGATTTACCGTAAAAATAAATCCGGGAACCTGTAAAAAGTGATAGGTTATTTTTTCGGCATGTTCAATCTCTAATTGATTAGTTTTTATGAGCCAAAAAAATATTTCAAGATGAGAAGGTACGTAGTT
>PDWI01004461.1_pt1 | contig 18757 bp, 12 predicted proteins | sample 1430891 | NCBI WGS metagenome assembly PDWI01 (sample SAMN01162508, study PRJNA174530) | Oral metagenome, whole genome shotgun sequencing project. | biome: Marine environment; feature: Marine mammal; material: Swab sample of the gingival sulcus; isolation source: swab sample of gingival sulcus...
TAGGCTTATAAATGAGTTTTTAGAAAATCCAGATAATTCTATTTTGCTTTGAACAACAAGTTTTTGGGAATGAGTTGATATTTCAGGAGAAGATTTAAAGTATTTAGTTATTCATAAGTTTCCTTTTTCTGTTCCCACTGACCCTATTTTTTTAGCAAGAAGCCAGTTTTTTGAAGATTCTTTTAGAGATTATTCTATTCCAAAAGCAATTATTATGCTTAAGCAAGGTTTTTGAAGACTTATAAGGACAAAAGAAGATAAATGAATAGTTGTTTTACTTGACAATAGGATTATTTCAACTAGATGGTGAGAAGTTTTTTATAATGCTTTTCCAAAAGATATAAATAAAAAGATTTGTGCTAGTGAAGGTTTGCTTGATTTATTGAATAAGTAATTAGACCAGTCTAAAAATATGATAAAAATATTTTAAAAATAGATTTTACTAAAAAGTAAAGTCTATTTTTTTGTAAATTTTTTGTTTTTGTGTTATTATGTTTGTGTATTATTTAATTAACAAATTTATATGCAAGAAAACAATAATAAAAGTAATATTGATTTAAAAGATTCAGGACCTATGGAAGCTAAAAAAGTCAATACTACGAACATATTTGATGATTTCAATGCAGATAGTGGTTTAGAAAAAGAAATAGAAAATATTAAAACTAAAGAAAGTAAAGATTTATTTTTTTATATTTCAGTTTCTTCTAAAGTTTTACAAGCCATATTCTTTTTGTTTTTTTTGGTTATACTTTTTTTATGAATATATATAATTATCCAAAAAAATGAATCATTAAATTGACAATCATTTTTAGATCCTGTTTGTGATGTTTTTAGTGCTTGAGTGCCTAATCCAGAAACAAACTGTTCTTCTATAAGTTATTCTAATCTTTTTTATAAAAACAAATTACAAAGATTAGAAAAACAACAAATAAAAGAAGTTTTGTGAGTTTTGCCAGTAGTTTATGAAAACTTAAACTTTGTAAACTCTAAAGAAGTATCTTTTCTTTTAGATAAAACAGAAGATAGATTAGATGCAATGAGAGTAATAGAAAAATTTGATAATTTAAAAAACTCTTTTACATGAGTAGAAAAGAGAAAAATAACTTGTGAGTCTTTTGAAATAAACTCAAAAGATCATACTTTATCTATGAATTGTACAGCTTTTTCTAAATGATATGAATCTATTATTGGTTTTTCATGAGAAAAAAACTCAGAAGCCATAAGTTGAACTTCTATATCTGTTGCTAGTAGTTTTCTAAATTTTATAGAAAAAAAATCAAAAGATTTTACACTACTAGAAAAAGAAAAAGTTTTTAGTTCTGAATCTGAACTATGAGACTCTTCTTGATACACAAGTAAAACAAAATTTAATCTTAAATTAAAAATTAACAATTAAACTATGAAAAGAACAAAAAGACAAGAAAATGCTATAATTATAAACTTTTCTTTATATTTAGTTTTATTTATAGCTGCTTGATTATTTTTCTTATACTATATTATACCAAATGTGCTTGCTATAGAAGAAAAAAAATCAGAAACACTTGATGTTTATTCAAAAATACAAAATACAAAAAAATCAGGTGTTCCATTTTCTGTATTTAAAAAAAGCACACAAAAATGAGCTTTAAGATCATTTTTTACTTCTGAACAAAAAGTAAATATAGAATATGTAGATAGTATATTAAAAGATTTAAAACCAAATTTTTATAATAAATATTTTATAAATAAATGAGAATCAGATTATAAATCTTTTATAGAGGAGTTAAAAGATTCTTATAAAGAAAAAGATAATTTAGATGAAAAACTTTGAATAATATCAAAAATACTTCCATCTTATTCTGAAAAAATCTATGATATAGATGAAGAAAATCTTTTAAGTGACCTTAGATTTATAAATTATATAGAATCTATTATTTACGAATTTAATTTATCATATGAAAACCCTATTTGAATAGGTAGTGTTAAGTTAATACCAAATTATACTATATGAACTGATGAGAGTAATTCTTTTGATAAAAATATATTTTATATACCATTAGAGCTTGATTTAGAATGAAGTAAAGCATCTATAATATATTTTCTACATTTTATAAATAATGTTTGAAAAATTTATTTAGATGAAGATTGAGAAATAGCTTTATTTAAAGATGAAAATTATCCAAAAAATGATTTTTTCTTTAACTTTAAGTTTAAAAATATATGAAATAAAAAAGAAATATCAAAATATAATATATTTAACAATCAAGTTATAGATATAGAAACAATTAGTTTTTCGGATTACATAAACTCTAGTTTTAATCCATTAGATATATTAAATAACGAAACAGATCTTGTAAAATTTCTAAAAAATACAGGTCAAATGGATGAAAAATTTAAGTTAAATGTAAAATTAAGATTTTATGTAAAATGATTACCAAAATACAAAATAGAAAATTTTATAAAAAACTTTAAAAAAGACTTTACAGATACAGAAAAATTAGTTAAAGAAAATTTAAAAAACCAAGATTTAAGTACTCTAGATAGAAACAAACTACAACAAATAAATACAAGTTTATGAAGTATAAAAAAATCTGTAAATTCACTTAGTCAAACAGCTAAAGGTTCAAAATTAACAGATAATTATAATTCTGCATATAAGTACAATATGCTTTTAAGTGAAGAAAAACAAAAAATTAATAATATAATTAATAAAAAATGAGATACAAAGAAGTAGTTGAAAGATTAAAAGAACTTATCTATAAATGAGATAATATTCAAGAGGCTTGTGATTTAATAATTTTAGCAGCTGTTTTAGGTAGTTCTTCAGATATACATATAGAACCACTTAGTTCTTATGTTAGGCTTAGATATAGGCTTGACTGAGAGCTTAGAGAAATACTTGAGTATCAAAGTTTTCTTCACTCAGGTATAGTTGCTAGGTTTAAAATAATGTCTGATTTAAAAATAGATGAATCAAGAGTTCCTCAAGATTGAAGAATATCTACAACTATAGAATGAAAATCTCTAGATCTTAGGGTTTCAACTCTTCCAACAGTACATTGAGAAAAAATAGTTATGAGAATAGTTGATAAATCTAAAAAAATTCCAGAACTAACTTCTCTTGGTATAGAATGACAAAATCTAGAACTTATTAAAAAAGCTATTTCACTACCAAATGGTATAATACTTACCTCTGGTCCAACAGGTTCTGGTAAATCTACAACTCTATATTCTATACTTACTAAATTAAACAAAATAGATGTAAATATAATGACTCTTGAAGATCCAGTAGAAAACCAAGTAGATTGAATAAGTCAATCTCAAGTAAAACCAGGAATCTGATATACTTTTGCATATTGATTAAGGACAGCACTTAGACAAGATCCAGATATAATAATGGTATGAGAAATGAGGGACAAGGAAACTGTAGATATAGCCATAGAAGCAAGTTTGACAGGTCACTTGGTTTTGTCTACAATCCATACAAATAATTCTGCAGAAACTATAACAAGAATGATAAATATGGAGGTACAACCTTTTTTAATACCAGCATCTGTAAACTTAATAATAGCACAAAGGCTTGTAAAAAGATTATGTAAACATTGTATGAAAAAAATAAGTTTATCAGAAGTATGAAAAGCTACTTTAGTTAAAATAAAAAATGCTATAAATATAACAAATAGAAAAGAATTAGAAGCAAGAGTTTGAGATAAACTTAAATCTCCATGTTTTTATGAGCCAGTTTGATGTGAAAAATGTGATAATATGTGATATAAATGAAGAATTTGATTATATGAAGTTTTAGAGATAACATCATGAGTAAAAGAAATGATATTATCTTGAGCTTCTGCATATAATATAAATAAACAAGCAATAAAAGATGGAATGATATCTTTAGAACAAGACTGAATTATAAAAGCACTAAACTGAGAAACTTCTTTAGAAGAAGTTTATAGAGTTTCTAAAACACAATCCCAATAAAGTTAAAAATAAGATTATTTAATTAAATTTTAACCAAAAAACTATGACAGATTTTTTAATAATGGATGATGATAAAAAAACTTGAGTAGATAGTATACTTTCTTCATCTAAAAGAGAGAAAACTCTACTAGAAAAAATAAAAAGCTTTTTTACTTCTTTGCAAAAAATCAAAATAAAAGAAAAGGCTGTTTTTTATAGGCTTATGTCTACAATGACAAATGCTTGAATTCCAATTATAAAATCAGTATCAACACTAGAAGAACAAGAAAAAAATCCTGTTTTCAAAAAAGTTTTAAAGCTTTTTGTAAGAGAATTAAAAGAGTGAAAAAACTTGTCAGAAACTATGGCTCTTTTTCCAAATATATTTGATGAATCAGAGATATGAATGGTTAAATCATGAGAAAAAACAGGTAAACTAACTACTACATTAAAAGATTTAGCTTATCAAGTTGAAAAAATCCTTTCTCTAACAGGTAAGCTTAAATCAGCAATGATATATCCGGCATTTATAATTGTAGTTGTTTTTTGAGTTATATTTGTGCTTATGACTATGGTTGTTCCAAAACTTTTGGAAATATTTTGAGATAAATCTAGTTTACCAGATTCTACAAAAACACTTATTATGGTTTCGGATATATTTTCTAATTATTGGTATTTAATTATATGATTCTTTCTAGTTGCTTATTTATTTATAACTATATGGAGAAGAACTCCTGATGGGAAATATAATGTTGATAGTATAATTTTGAAACTACCTATTTTTTGAGAAATAACAAGAAAAATAGTTTTGTCTAAATTTTCTAGAATCTTTTCAGGTTTAGTTTCTTCTTGAGTTTCTATAGTAGAATCTTTAAGAATAACAGCACATGCAACTTGAAATGAAGTATATAAACAAAGAATTCTTCTGCTGGCAGAAGATGTTTCTGGAGGTATAAAAATAAATGAATCTATAGATTCTGATTCCCTTTTTCCAAATATGATGGTTCAAATGATAAAAGTGTGAGAAGATACAGCTCAACTTGATCAAACAATAGTAAAAGTGGCAGATTTTTATGATGAGCAAGTAGATAACACTATAGTAATTATAAACAAACTTTTAGAGCCTTTTATTATAGTTACTCTAGCAGTTGTTGTTTGACTTATAGCAATGGGTGTTATGGAACCTATAATGGCTTTAACAGATTCAGTAAGTAGGTAGTTAAATCTAGTATATCATATTGACTATTTTTACAGATATTTTGTATTCGAAAAATTCACATTTCCTTCACATTTACTTCACATAAATTTCATAAATATAAAACTTGTATATCAAGTTTTATATTTTATTTTTTTGCTTTAAATAGCATAAAAAAATATTTTAAAAATTTTTATGTGAAGATAGTGTGAAAAGACACTAACTTTGTTTGACTTTTTTATTGTTTCTAAGTAAAATACCTCGTGTTATATTTTTGTTCTTTAAAATAATCTGACAAAAATAACTTAAAATTTAAAGTTTTTCTTGGATTAAGTAAGTAGAGCTTTCAGGTTTTAGGGTTTTTGTTTTAAAAAACTTTAAAACCTGAAAGTTGTACGACTTTTCAGGTTAAGGCTTTAACCTTGTATTTTTCATAAGACCTCGAATATTATGATACCAAAAGATAAAAAAATAGCTATACTTCATCCGTATACAGATAAAAAATGATGAGCTGTAAATATGATGATTTTTCTTTGAAATCTCTTGCAAGAGAGGCAAAACAAAGTTAAATTTTATACTTTTTCCTATAACAGAGATTTATTTTCTAACGAGATAAAACTCAAAGTGTGTGTTTTTAATTTTTTAAAAATAGCTTATGCTATAAGAAAATGTGATTATATTATAATTTGAAATTCTCCTATGCAATTTGTATGAGTTTTATCAAAACTTCTTTTTTTATCTAAAGCTAAAATTATCTGGTGGCATCATCATTATCCTTGGTACTACTGAAAAAATACAAACATTTTCATTTTTTTAAAAAGATTTTTGGAAAAAAGAGCTTTAAAGTTTATCGATGTTTTAGTTGCAAATAGTATTTTCATAAGAGATGCTTTGAAAAAAATTTATGGCTTAGATTCTATAGTTCTTTATCCGGTTTTGGATAAAGAGTTTCTAAATTATAAATACAAAAATAAATCATTTAACAAAAAAACTATCATATCTTATGGTAGATGGGTTAAATGAAAAAATCTAAAACAAATAATTCAAACTTACACACTACTAAAGAAAAGAGTTCCAAAATTAGAACTCTTGATTTGATGAGTTTGAGAAGAATTAGAGATTTACAAGAACAAATACTCTTTTGATAACAACATAAAATTTTTATGAATGTTAGACAAAAAAGCTATTGTAGACAACTTAGAAAAATCAAATGTTTTTTTGTTTCCAAGTAAGATAGATTCTTTTGGTTTATCTGCAGTAGAAGCAATGAGTGTTTGAATTCCTGTTGTTTGATTTTCTTGAAATTGACTAACTGAAGTAGTACAAAATCACAAAAATTGATACTTAGTTGAATCTAGTTTTGATTTTACTGAAAAAGTTTTTGAGATTTTAGACAATAAAGATTTAAATATTAATCTTTCACTCAACTCTTTAGAAATACGAAAACAACTATCTCTTGATAATTTTTTAGCAAATTTGGACAAAGTTTTTTAAAAAAATATGACAATTTTTATTTTAATTACTAATTTAAATTTATGAATTTAATTAGAAAAATTACTGCTACTGCTGCATTAGTAGCACTAGTTTCAGGACTTTTTACTACAGGAGTTTCTGCTGCTAGTACTGCTGATATAGAAAATGCTAATAAATTAGCAAATGCAGGTATTATTAATGACCATTCTAGCAATCCAGCTCTATATGAACTTAATAGAAATCTATTAAGACAAGAATTAGCTGCTACTGTTAGAGGTGTTGCAGGTATAGACAAAAAAGCTACTTGTGACAATGAATTTATGGATGTTTCTGCTACAAACCCTAACAATTGGGCTTGTTATACTGTAGAAGCTCTTAGAGATGCAGATATGATTGCTGCAAATGATTACTTTAGACCAGAAGCTAATGTTACTAATGCTGAAGCTATTGGTATGGTAGTAAAAGCTTGTAAAATGGGTTATGAGTATGATTCTTCAAACTCTGACTCTTGGCAAAAACAAGTAGTTGATTTTGCTGCTTCTAAAGGTATCGTTGAAAATTTTTCTGACTATGATGCTTTAGCTACTAGAGGTTTTGCTTTTAGTGCTGCTGCTAATTGTGTAGAAGAAGAAGGTGCTTGAGAAACTGATGAACTTATTTGTCAACTTCTAGGAAACTGTGAAGAAAATGAAGGTTCTGAAGAAGGTGAAAACACTACTCCAGTTGTAACTGGTGAAGATATGTTAATGGTAGAGTTATCTCCAGAAACTCCAGCTGACGGAAATGTTGCTGCTGGTGCTGCTAGAGTTGCTATGCTTGCTTTTGATGTATCTGCTGGAAACTCAGATGTTACTTTAAAAAACTTAGATCTTAGATTTACTGGTTTAGGTAATTCTAGATATATTAAAGACTTAGCTGTTTACAGTGGTCTACAAAAAGTAACTAAAGGTAACAAAAAATTCCAATCAGATGATACTGCTGATTTAACTTTTGAAAAAAATGTAGTTATCAAAGCTTGAGAAACAAAAACTCTTTTTGTTACTGCTACTATAGATCAAGAAGCTTCAAACTATAACCAAACTTTACAAATTACTTTAACTGACCTAGAAGCTAGTTCTATGGTTAAAGGTGATAACTTAGTTGGTTCAACTCTTACTCCTGTACTTGTTTCAAATGTAGGTAAAGTTGAATTAAAATCAGTTAATAAAATAACTAATACTTTAAATGTAGGTGAGGTTTCTACTTTAGCTGAATTCACATTAGATGAAACTTCAGATAAAGAAGATGTAACTGTTAGATCTATGACTATGCAATTAGATGGATCTTTTGATACTGATGATTTATCTGATTTAGCTTTATATGCTGATGGAACAGAAATAGTTGCTTCTTTTGAAGTTAAAAATTCTGAACTTGAAATTGAATTATCTCACACTATAGTTAAAGATAAAAAAGTTAAATTTCAACTTAAAGGTTCTGTTTCAGGTTCTGTAAATGAAGATATGAAAATAGAATTTGAAAATGATGCTATATATGCTATTGGTGACTCTAGTAATGTTTCTATAAGTATAGATACTACTAATAATGGTGCTAACAGAGAATTAGCTGATATAGATATTGAAGGTTCTGAAATAAACATTGCTTTCAATAGAAATGATAAAGATGAAGCTAAACCAGGAGCTGATGATGTTGAATTAGCTACTGTAGATTTATCTGCTGCTTCTGATTATACTATAGAAGAATTAACTTTTACAGTTCAAAACAATGATTCTACTTCTCCTAAAAATATAGAAGATATAGTTAAAACTTTTGAATTAGATGGTTCTACTTATGATACAGTAACTGGAGAAAACACTACTACTGCTGTTTATACTTTTGAAGACTTAGATCTAACTTCTGGAGAAGCTAAAAAACTTCCTCTAGTTATGGATTTAGTTAATGATACTAGTATAGATGGTGCTGAGTTAGAAATAACTTTAAATGTAGTAAAAGTTAAAGATGAAGATAATAATGAAACTTATACTAGTTCTTCAACTCCATCATTATCTACTATCTTATCTAATAACTCATTTACATCTAAAACTATAGAAGTTAAATCTGCTTCTCTAGAAATAACTTCTACTCAAGTTAACGATACTAGATTAGTTCTTGGAAATGGTGTAAAAACTGTTTTATATAAAGGTAAATTATCTGTAGGTGATGCTGATAGTATAGTGTTATCTGATTTAAACTTAGAAAAATCAGGTGATTATAATGCTTCAGTTGATGTTAATGATGTTATATCTGATGTTACATTAAATATAGGTGGTAAAACATTTAGATGAGATGTAGAAACTAATACTATAGAATTTAACAACATCAATGCTAATATAGCTGCTGGTGCTGATAATGTAGAAATGTTAGTTGTTGCTACTCTAAAAGAAAATGATAGTATAACAACTCCAAACAATGTTATAGGTTTCCAATTACAAAAGCCTAGTGTTGATGCTGATGATAGTGAAGGTGATGAAGTATTAACTAAAAGATTAGATAATGCAAACATTAACCTAACAAAAACTACTCTAAATAAAATGGGTACATTTAGTGTTGAAGCTATTACAAACTGAGATCACAAAGACCAAATGCAAGATGTTGTTCTTGCTGGTACAAACTCTGTAAATCTTGGTGAAGTTAAATTACATGCTGACCAAGAAGATGCACAAGTTAAAAGATTAACTTTTGAAGTTAATGCTGCTGCTGCTGTTCCTGTTCCAACTTTTACAGCTGCTACTACAACTGCTAATGTTCCTGTTACTACTGCTCAAACTCAAGTTATGACTATAACTATACCTACAAATCTTACAGGAGGTACATTTAGTATAGATGTAGATGGTAATCCAATTACAGGTAATAATATAACTGACTTAGCTACTAATATAGCTGGTACTGCTAATGTAGGTACTGCTACAGTTGCTGGTAATGTTATAACTGTTACTGCTGCTACTGCTGGTACTGGATTTACTTTAACAAATCCACAATTTAATGGAAGTGTTGAAAGTTCTATAATGATAGAAACAGTTACTCCAAATATTGCTGCTTCTACTTGAGTTGCATCAGTTAAGACTTTAACTCTTGCTGCTTCTCCTGTACTTGCTGCAGGTATGGTTGTAGAAGTTGATGTTGATGGTGTTACTTTATCTGAAAACTTTAATACTGATACTGCTACTACTTTAGGTAATCTTGCTACTAATATAGCTGGTACTGCTAATGTAGGTACTGCTACAGTTGCTGGTAATGTTATAACTGTTACTGCTGCTACTGCTGGTACAGATTTCGTATTAGCTAATGCTAGAGTTAGAACTGCAGGTTCTACATGAGACTTCTCTTCTACATTTAAAAATGTTAGAATTAAAGATGGATCTAAAACTATAGCTGATAATGCTGTTCTAACTTTTGATGGTACTAGAACTTTAATTACATTTAAAGACTTTACTTTAGATGCTTCAAATTCTAGTATAGATACTATGTTAGTTGCAGATTTAGAAAAATATGATACTGCTGGTTGAGAAACTAATGCTTCACTAGGAGATTTTACTATTAGTGCTTATACTAGTTTGACTAATCCAGATTTATTAGAAGTAAAAGGTAAATCTTCTCAAGAAACTTACGGTGCAAGTAACTTAACTGCTACTGCTGGTGCTACTGAACAAGTTTCTATAGTTCCTGTTATACTTACAGTTTCTGTATCTAATAAACTTGGTGAAGATGATAGAAATGCTGAAGTTTCTTTCACTATAAACAAAGGTAATAACACATTAGATAATGATGATGTAGTAGTTACTGATTTTGAATTTACTGATAATATTACTGGTCTAATTATTAGAGATGATGAAGGTTCTAATGTATTCTCTGGTGGTACAGTATCAAATGTTGCTACTTTAACTACACCTACATCAATATCTAACTGAGATAAATTTGAGGTACTTAAACAAAGTACTGTATATGGAGAAGTAAGAATTGCTAAAAACGGTGTAAGATATACTGTTGATTCTATACCATATACTTCTAGTAATGATAGTATCTTAGATTTAGGAACTTATTCTAACTAATCTTAGGATTTCTCTAAATAAAACAATTTAACTTTTTGTTAATATTGTTTCAAAAAAACACTCGAAAGAGTGTTTTTTTGTGCTTAAAATAAATCCCTGTTCTTTGAATTAAGATTTAATCTTAGAGGAATTAAGGGCTCCTTAAAAAAGTTGGCTTTATTTGAAACAAACCTTTTTTATCTCCTAAACCACAAAATTATAAAAACAAGGATTATAAAATAAATCATTTCATAATATCAAGAATAAACTCAAAAATCTACTTTAAAAACAGCAAATTTTGAGCTTCAAAAAGTATTTACTACCCAGATATCCCATTTAAGCAAAAGCCATGTAAAAAATCAAATAAATATTCATAACCAGTCAAACAAACTATAAGCTAAAATAGATATAAATCCCAAAAGCATTGCTATAGGTATGGTCCAAGTTACTAAAACATTTGCTATTGGTGCCAAAATTGAAACTTGTCAAAAATTAAAAATCATAACAGGTAGTGTAAAACTAAGAGCAGCAAATGTTATAGACAAAGCTGTTCTTATTTCCATAGTTTTAGGTACAAAATAAAACACTTTTTCAAACCACTCTTCTGTATAAATTATTCATAAAACAGCTAAAAAACTTAAATGAAAAGATACATCATAGTTTATGCTAAGGGGAGAGATGCTTACCATTATAGCTGCTGTTAGCAATATTACTGATAAATTGTAGGAGTTTCTTCAAAAACTAATTATAAAATATCAAATTATTCACATAATTGAAGCTCTAAGCACAGGAGGATTTATTCATACTAAATAAGCAAAAAAACTAATTGCTAAAACTATAGTTACAAGCCTAATATATGTAGGAAAACCTTTTATAAAAACAGAAAAAAACACTATTAATATGGTTATATTAAATCAAGAAACAGCTATAAAATGTGTTAATCAAGAGTTATTAAAATTTGTTTTTAGCCCTTTTGGAAGCTCCTCTCTAGCTCAAAGAAGTATTCATCATAAAAATATAGCTTCCTCTTTAGGGTATATTTTTTTTATAATTTTTAGTAGATTTTCTCTTAGTTTTATAGTATTTTTTTCAATTATATTTATTTTAGAATCAGAAATTTTTTCAAAAGAATAAGGATAAGTTTTAAAATAAATATTATTTGAAAGCATATAGTTTTTATACTTAAAGTTACTAGAATTTTTATATGTATAAATTTTTGATTTAAACTTAATAACATCTCACTTTATTAATTTATAGTTTCACCTGGTAAACACCTCAGAAACTATAAATTCATCTACTTTTTTACCTTGTATTTTTTCTACTTTTCAAAGATATACTTTATAATCATTATTTATTTGTTTTGTAGACATTATTGACACAACTATGTCTACTTTGTTTTTAAAATTTTCTACAAAAACCATGTTTTTCTGCATTTTTATCAACATGTAGTTTGATAAAAACACACCAAATACAAATCATATTATAGAAAAAATCATTATAGATAAGTATTTTTTCTTGAAAATATAAAATAATAAAAAAAGCACTACAATAAAAAGTAGCACTATAAAAGAATTAATTACATTAAGTAATACATTATTTATAAATATTCAAACTAGGTAAGATATAGAAAAAAATATAAATACTTTAGTTTTTGATAGCATAAAATATATATTTATAAATCTATATTTTTCGTATAAATTTTATATAAACTATAAACTCAAAATAAAAACAAAAACATTGCCAAAATCTGAGTCATACTTAGTCAAATTATATCTTTGAAAACTCAGTATTTTCAGCTAAAAAAGTCTAGTATAAAAATTATTACAGAAAAAGAAGTTAAACTTACATAACCAAGCAAAGCTTTTTGTTTTACATACATATTTGCTATATAAAATCCACAAAAAACAAAAAAGAAAACTATACTATATATTATTGGTAAAGGGAAAACAGGTGATTTATAAGGCACTGGACTTAATGAGTTTGTATAAGTTATTTCTATTCATATATTTGTATCTGTTCCATAAACTTGTCATCCAAGAAGTGATCATATAAAAGCTATAGGCAATACAAATAAAAAAGATATCATAATTCAGTATATATACTTATTTAAGCTTTCTTTTTTTATTTTTAAAAGTATCAAAAGAACTAATAAAAATCCAAATACTCATCACATAAAAGAAAAATTATAATCAGTCATTATAAAAAATTCTTCTAGATTTTCTATGTATTTTAAATCATTCCATCTAGATATTATATAAAAAACTCTAGAGAAGAAAAATATAGATATAAAAAACCACAATAAGTTATTTGTAAAAATAGAAAAATCGAATCTAAGCTTTTTAGACATTTTTTTTAACATCCATCAAAAAAGAAAGAAACAAATAGTTATTGTTAATCAAAATGTATATATCTGAAAAAATCAAAAATCTATTATAGGATACATATTAGTTAATTAGAATTTAATATTAGAAAAAATTATCATCTACTTCTATATTCTTTAGTTCTAGTGTCTATTATTAGTTTATCTCATATATTTATAAAAAGAGGAACTTGCACAACAAGGCCTGTATTCATAGTTGCAGGTTTTTTACCTCAAGTTGCAGTATCTCATTTTTCTCAAGGAGGAGTATCAACAACTTCTAGTAGACAAGTAGGTTCTAAACTTACATTTATAGCTTGTCACTCAAATTCTTGCAACATAACTTTATCTCAATCTTGCAAAAACATCTCAGCTCAATCAAGAGTTTTTTTCTCCAAACTTACTTGATCAAAGTTAGAACTATTCATAAAATAATAATTTTCTCAATCACTATAGAGGTATTCATAATCATTTGTAGTTACCTCAGCTGGTTTAAAATTATCTTTATCTGAAAAAGTTTTTGATACACTTCATCATCTAATTAAATTTTTAGCTTTTATATTTATTATAGACCCACCTCTTCACATAACTTTTTGTGCATAAGAAACAACTTCATAAGGCTCAGAGTCCATTATAAATTTTTTACCTACTTTAAGCTCATTTGCATTTAACATAACAAGGATTTTAAAAAATAATTTTAGTATATTTTATTTAAAATATTTTATTTTGCAATTATTTTTTTACAATTAAAACTTTACTTTCTTTTCTAAAAAAATATAATGGGACAGCTTTATTTTATAAATAATAGAAATTATGTTTGATAAAAAAACAAAAACTATAAATAAAAATAATATACTTATGATTATTATTATAGTTTTACTTGTTATTATAGCTGTTTTAGCTTTTTTCTTATGAAAAAATAGTTCTTCTGACTCTAATGTTTTAGTTGATAAAACTAATATGTCTGAAGAGAAAACTAATAATGATACAGAATCTCTAGTTATAGAGGTTATAGGAGATAAAAGATCTTTAAGTATGGAATTAGATACTATGATAGAGGAGATGAAAAAAACACCTTCTATAGGAGCAGCAAAAATAGTTAAAAAAGATTTTTCTGATGAAGGAGTTGAAGAATTTTTAAAAGAAAATGATATAAAAGCATTACCAGCACTTATTTTTTCTACAAAAAACTTTGACTGATCTAAAGATCCTCAAAATATAAAATTATACCTAGAAGAAACATCAGATTCTAGATATTCTCTAAAAATAGGAGCAGATTATAATCCTTTTGGTAGAGATGAAAATGGTTTTTTAACTTTAGATAAAGAAATAAATATAATTTGAGATTCTTATGTAAAATGAAACAAAGATGCACAAATAACTTTGATAGAATATACTGATTTACAATGTCCTGCTTGTATATCTTTTCATAAGTCAGGTTATTTAGAAAATTTAACTGGAGAGTTTTGAGATTCTCTTAACTTTGTAGTAAAACATTTTCCTCTAGATTTCCATCCAAATGCTAAACCAGCAGCTGAAATTGCTGAGTGTTTATGAGCAGAGAAATGATCTGAAGCATTTTATAATTTAATAGAAAGAATATTTTCTACTGCAAAATCAGATAAAGAGTTTGTTTTAGAAGAAGCAGTAAAATTATGAGGAAATAAACAAAAATTAGAATCTTGTTTAAAAGAAGCAAAATTTGCAGAAAAAGTAGAAAATGATCAAAAAGTATGAACGGGATTATTTAATATTTCAGGAACACCTACACTTATAATATTAAATAATAAAACAGGAAAATATGAGAAAGCTACTAGAAATATAGAATTAGATAAAAAAATAGTAGAAAAATTAAAATAATAAAAAAAATATGCAGATATCTGCATATTTTTTTTATCTAGTAATTTTTATTGTTACAAAATTTTCCATAACATTTCTATTTCTAAAATCCAGAGTAAGTTTTACTTTATATTCTCAAGGTTTTTTATAAAAGTGAGAAGGGTTTGCCAAAGTAGAGCTTTCTCAATCTCAAAATTCCCAAAAATATCATACTATATCACCTGAAGAGTCAGAAGATATAAAGTCTATTTCTTGAAAAGTAGGAGCTTCTTTCATACTTGTTTTTATTTTTACTGTTTGTGCTGTTGGTTTTAAAATAAGTTTTTTAGTTACATCATATTCTAGTCAGTCTTCTGTTATAAGTGTTAGTTTTATATCATAATTTCCTTCTTTTGTATACATATGTCAAGGAACTACAGCATCTCTTTCTTCTTTGATTCCATCTCAATAATCCCAAACAAATTTAGATATATTTTTATTGTTAATTATAGATTTAGAAGCATCAAATCAAACTCTAATAGGAACATAACTACCATCTTTTATTATAGAAAAATCCACAATAGCTTCTTTTTTAACAGCTTCTATGTAAATATTTTCTTCTATAGTTATTATATTTCACTTTATTTTTCTGTTTTCAAATTCATAAATTACTTTTATATTTCTAGTTCCATCTTTTACTAGTTTATGATTTCATTGTTTTCACACATAATCTATATTTCAATCTCAGTCATAATCCCAACTTACTTTTTTTAATGCATATAATATGCTTTCTAATCTAGCATTTTTTGCATCAATTTTTAAATCAGAAGGTATTCATAAATTATTTATATAATACTCTCAAAGTTCTCTATTATAAGTAAAATCTTTTATTTCTTTATTGTCTGAATATATTTTTAGTCCAGTTTTAAGTTTCATCTTTTTCTCTACATTTAATTTTTTTTCTATAATTTTTGATTTTCAAGCAGAATCTATAATCTCCAATTTTATAGTTTTTTCTCAATAATTTTTAAATATATGTTTTATTTCACTAGATTTTTCAGCTTCTTTAAAATCTCAAGCTTTAGTGTATTCTTTTTTTCAAATTTTCCATATAAATGTTTCTACTATTCATGCTCACTCATCTAATTTTATATTTTTTGCAGAAAAAGTGTATTTTAAATCATTTATAGGATCTCTTTTTTCTATTATTTCTGCATCGAGTTTCTTGTCTTTTTCAGGATTTATTACAAAAATTCTATCTAATATTTTGTCTTTTCATTCTTTTTTTAAATATAATCAAATCAAAGTTTCTTTATATATAGGTTTTCAAGTTATATATAAATATCATTTATGTATTGGTTCTTCTAAGTTTTCCATACTATACCACTCTGCTTTTCATAATGGTTCTAGATTTTTTGCATCAAAGGATACTAATTTTCATCCAGATTGTAGAGGTTTGTCTACTATGTCTACTAAATAACTTATGTTTAATGTAGGTATATTTTTTATTTCAGTTTCTGTTATTTCTCATTGAGAATTAACTTCTTGCAAGTTTAATTTCACTTCTATTATACCTTTTTTATCAAATTTTTTTATAAGTATAGGTTTTGTTTCAATAACTTCCTCACCTCAAAAATTCCAAATATATTTTTGAATTTTAAGTCATTTTTTATTTTCTTTTTCTTTAAGTAGACTTAAATCAAATTCTATTTCTATAGGTCAAATTAGATTACTTGTGTCTTTTATAAAAGCTCATTTTTTATCAAATTTATTACTTTTTAGTTTTGCATTATCATATATTTGTACTTCACCTAATGCCACAATTGACCACTCAGGTAGTTCTCTGACTTTTTTGTCTATAAACATCCAAGCTGAAGCTGTAGAAAATGTTATTATAAAAAGAAAAGCTGAAACAATAGAGTATTTTATCTTTTTTTGTCTAAATTCTTTTTTTGTAAGTAAAAACTTAAATAGAAAAATAACTAAAAACACAACTTCTATAAATATTAAAATAGAAAAAGTTATACTTACTATATTGCTTATAAAGTTATTTATTTCACTTAAGTTTATTCAAAGAGATTCAAAAAATCTAACATCTTCTATAGAATTAGCATTTAATACGATAAAAGATAAAAATCCTCATCAAATTATTAAAAGCACAGTAAGTAGGGTTCCTAAAAATGCAAATATTTGAGAAATATTTGATTTTTTTGCTTTTTTTATTTGCACTTCTTGATTTTTGCTTTCTTTTGTTTTTAGATACAGCTTTTCTCAAAATGCAGAAGGAACTGTTTTAGATAAAACATCAAAATTTTTTGCATTAAATTGAAATTCTCATTTTCATTCTTGAGATTTTTTTACTTCATCTAATTTAAGTTTAGTTATAGATTTAGCTTTAACTAATATACTTGAATAAGTAGCAAATTTTATATATTTAGTTTCAACAATTGCAGAGTTTTTCCTAAAAATTACCTCTACTTTTGTATCATCTGGCTCAAATGTAACAAAATCATAATCATTATCTATAAGCAAGGCCATAACATCATCTATACTTTTTATATTTATATCAAATATAGTTTTAGATGGTCAGTTACTATCTAGTTGTCAGTTACTAGGAGTCAGGGGTCAGTTGCTAATGGGTTCTTCAGGCTCTTCTTCAGACACTCTTCAGTCCTCACCGTGAACCTCACCATTAACTTCTTCAGTCCCTTCTTCAGACACTCTTCAGTCCTCATCGTGAACCTCACCGTTAATATCTCATAAAATATCTTTTTTTTCTTCACTAGTATCAGTTATTTCAGGATTTTTTTCCTCTGATTCTAGGTTTAATTTAGATGGATCAAACATATTAAATTTTATTAATTAAATAATTACTATTATTTTATCATAAAAAATCAAAAAACACAAAAAAAAATACCTTACTAATTTTTTTAGTAAGGTATTTTTTTATAAAGCAGCAGCAGCTTGATTTAGATTAGCTAAAAATAGTGCTGAAGCTGTTAAAAACATAGCCATATATAGTCAGCTAGGAAGATTTGTATTTTTTTCATCCCAAGCTTTAATAGCTTTATACATTTTTTTCATCTTACTCATATTTATAAAGTTAAAAAAATAATATGTAACAATATATTAGCATATTATTTTTTTTCTGTCAAAAAATTGAAAGTTTTTAATTACTAAACTCTTATTTTCACTTTTTCTCCATCATTTCCTTTATTAAACAGAGGATTTTCTTTTTCTATTTTTAAAGCATCTTGCAAATTTGCTCATTCTAATTCTATATTATCATAATTTATTTCTTCTACTTTTTCATTTTTTCAAACTGTAAACATAGCTTTTACTACTTTATATTCAAGTTCATTCATAAATTCTTCAAATTTTCTAAATGCTTTTTCTTTATAAACAACCAAAGGATTTCTTTGAGCATATCATTCAAAAGCTACACTATCTTTTAGTTTACTCATAGAATCTATATGCCTCATCCAAAGTTCATCTATTGAGCTTAAAACAATTCTTCTTTCTAAATCAAAATAATCCTCTTCTGATAATGCTTCACTTTTCACTTTTTCAAGCTCTTCTAAAGCTATTTCATATATATATTTTTTTAATTCTTCTATATCTTTTATTCCAGAAACATCATCTTTTTCTATTTTATCATCTATAGCTTCAACAGCTAAAAATGTATTTACAGATTTTATAAGTTCTTTTGAATCTAAATCTCTATCTTCATCATCTCTTCAGATTTTTGAATACTCTGATTCTACTAAAGAATTTATTTGATTTTTTAGCATTTCTAAAATATCTTCATGAATATTTTCAGCATCCAAAATTTTATCTCTTTTTGCATAAATAATTCCTCTATGTTTATTTATAACATCATCATATTCTAGTATATGTTTTCTTATATCA
>PDWI01004463.1_pt1 | contig 18754 bp, 19 predicted proteins | sample 1430891 | NCBI WGS metagenome assembly PDWI01 (sample SAMN01162508, study PRJNA174530) | Oral metagenome, whole genome shotgun sequencing project. | biome: Marine environment; feature: Marine mammal; material: Swab sample of the gingival sulcus; isolation source: swab sample of gingival sulcus...
GGGGAAAATAATAATACTTATATATTGGAAATACCAGAAATGCCACCTGTTCTTAATAGCGGTTTTTGGTCAATAACAGCCTACAACGAAGAAAATCATTTAATTCCTAATGAAAATGAAGGCGAAAGTGATGTATATTCAATAAACGATAGGTCTGAATATAATACAGAAGATGACGGAACTGTTAAGGTGATTTTATCAGCAAAAAAAACAAAAGAAACTGACAAGTTTTACTTACCTATATGCAGTGATAAATTTCATTTGGTTATGAGAATATATTTGCCAGATATGGACAAACTAAAAACTTTTAAATCGCCAACAATTAAAAAAATATAGGGAGAATTTGTAATGCTTTTAAGTAAGAGCTAAATTAAATTCTGATATTAAACTTATTGAACATAAAAATGCAAGATGGATAACAAAAAATGAATTATTTGATGTTGAGTGGTTATCAGCAGATATAGATATAGTAAAAAAATTAAGACTGAATTATAAGAAATAGTATCAAATTTAGAGGAAAATATGCATAGCATTGAAAATTCAATAAAAAAGCTTACATTGGTAATGATATTATAAGTGGTAATTATGATCATGAACTTATTATTAATGATGATAATACTCAGGAATATTTATAAGAATATATGAAAAATATTCTGTACTTTTTAGGTTAATATTTGAATATTTTACGACTAGTTCCATATATTGTACAACCAAAATAGATGATACCTACTAGGGATTTTACCTTATTGGGTATTATTTTTTTATTTTTTTTGTTGACAAACTGTTTTGTAGTGTTATATACTGTTTAAGTAGGAGAATTTGAAAATGAAGATATTGATTAAAACTGGAAGTAGCGTTCCTATTTATGAACAAATAAAAAATGAAATTAAGGAACAAATAATAAATGGTGTGATGGAAGAAGATGAACAATTGCCATCAGTACGTTCTTTGTCAAGTCAATTAAAAATAAGTATATTGACTGTAAAAAAAGCCTATGATGAGTTAGAAAGCGAAGGGTTTATTATAACTCGGCAAGGTTTAGGCAGTTTTGTTGCGTCTGATAATAAAGAGTTAAAGCGAGAAGAAAAGCAGAAGAAACTAGAAAAGCATTTAACAGAAGCGTGTGAGATATCAAGAGTTTTAAATTTAGATAAAGTAGAATTATATGATTTACTTCGATTTATTTATGAGGAGGGGGCTAATGGAAAGTAAAATTCAAATAAATAATATTTAAAAAAAATATGATACTTTTGAATTGAATAATATGTCATTTTCTGTACCAAAAGGTTATATTACAGGTTTTATTGGAAAAAACGGGGTTGGAAAAACTACGTCGATAAAATCGATATTATCGCTTATTAATTTAGATGCTGGGCAAATAATATATGAAGAAGATTCTATAAGTAATATGCAGTTTTTGCAAAGTGTTGGCATTGTAATGGACGAGCCGTTTTTAGCAAAAGATTGGAATATGAATATTGTTAATTCTGTTATGAAAATAGGTTATGATAACTGGAATGAAAGTGAATTTTTTGGTTATCTAAGTAGTTTTGGTATCGAGAAAACTATACAAGTTAAGAATCTATCAAGAGGAATGAAAATTAAATTAATGTTAGCCATTGCGTTGTCTCATAAGGCTACTACACTTATATTAGATGAGCCAACTAGTGGTTTAGATCCTAGTATGAGAGATGAATTTACAGATGTTATGAAAAAGTTTGTAGAAGATGAAAATAATACAGTGTTATTTTCTACTCACATAACACAAGATTTGGAAGCAATAGCTGACTATATTGTTTTTATAGCCGATGGAAAACTGATAGATTTTGCAACTAAAGATGACTTTATGAATAAGTATACGGTTTTAAAGGGGTATGAGGAGCAACTGTCAGAGATACCAACTAAAATTATTTGTGGTAAAAAAGTAAATGAAATGGGTTTTGAATGTCTTGTTAAAACAGATATGCTACATAAGGTTGGCGATGATTTGATTAAAGAGAACCCGACAATTGATAAGATTATCGTTTTATATGGGAGGGAAAATTAATGAATGATATAAAGAAAATTATTAAGTTGGATTATTTTTCAATCCGTCCGTATTTTACTTTGAAAAACTTGGTTATATTTGTGGGATTAAGCATATTTTATTCATATGTAGCTAAAAATGCAATAGCTACTTTTTCTATGCCAATACTATTTTCATTAATTTTTTCAGGATATCCATTTTTAGTTGGGGATGAGGCAGGGATTGATTCGTTATATAGAGTTTTTGGGATAAAACGGGAAAATGTAGTTTATGGAAGGTATATATTTGCGTTTTTATTAAGTGTTTTTTGTATTTTTGTAGGAATTATTTTATATATTATCACATCTTTGGTATTTAAATACAACTTGAAAATGAATGGTTTTGAAAATAATATATTTGTCTCATTTGTTATAATACTTTTAGTTGTTGCAATACAATATCCTCTATATTTTAAATATGGCTATACAAAGGCAAAGACTTTAGCTATAATTCCTTTTATTTTGTTTGCTATATTAGGTTTAGTGCTTTCACGTTTTAAAGAGTACATAATGGAACTAGTTACAAAGATTGGCAATAATACTATCTACATTATTATTCCAGCACTTGTTTTAGTTACTTTGCTTTCTTTTGTGTCTATGATTATTTCAAAAAAAATATATAGAAAAAGAGATTTTTAAATACAGTAAATAGTAGTGAAATAAAATCATATGCATATTAGTGTTAAAAATTAAAATATAAAGTAATCAAAATTTGCCCGAAAACAGCAAGACAAATTTAAGTTTAGATGTACTTGTTTTTATATATTAAACTTTTAAAATCATTTATTTTCTTGAATATTAAAAAGAAGTATGATACTATTTAATTGTCTGGATAGATATTCTGTTAAACAGATAATAGCACAAATTTCACACTATCAAAAACAAAGGAGGCATACATGAAAGCTTTATATTTTCCAGAGTTCCACAAATATGATTTGCGAGAAGTTGATAAACCGACTATTAATGATCCTAATGACGTAATTGTTAAAGTAACAACGACAACAATTTGCGGTAGTGATATTCATATAATAGAAGGTATTATACCTACAAAACCTGGTTTTGTATTAGGGCATGAATATGTTGGTATAATAGAAGAAGTAGGTTCAAATGTAACTCAATTTAAACCTGGTGATAGGGTTATCGGACCACCAGCACCGTCTTGTGGTAAATGCTATTATTGTAAAAAAGGAATGGTAGCTCATTGTGAAAAAGGTGGTGTTCATGGTAGCGGTGAAACCATGGGTAATCTTTTTGGTACACAATGTGAATATACACGTGTTCCCCATGCAGATAATTGTTTGTTAAAAGTACCTGAAAATCTTACTGATGAAGATGTACTTTTTATTTCAGATATTGCTGCAACAGGTTATACAGGAATAAATTTTGCTAATTTGAAAGCAGATGATACGCTTGTGATATTTGGTTGCGGGCCAGTGGGTTTATGTGCACTTATGACTGGTAAGCTTCATAATCCAGCTAAAATTATAGTCGTAGAGAAATCTGAAAAAAGATTAGAAAAAGCCAAAGAACTTGGTGCGACACATTGTATCAATTGTAATAATGAAGATGTTTTGAAAAAAATAGCTGAATACACCGAAAATAGAGGTGCTGATGTTATTGTTGATGCGGTTGGATTACCAATTACCATCAATCAAGCGTTTGAATGTGCAGGAATTGGGGCAAGTATGTTTCTTGTAGGTATTCCTGGTGAGCCGATAAATATTCCACCAAATTATTTTTTCAAAAATATTGTGTTTGGAATGGGATTAGGCAATCTTAATCTTATTAAACCGTTATTAAAAAAAGTAGAAAGTGGTGAATTGGACTTAACTCCATTGATTACACACAGAATGAGTTTAGATAATATTGAAGAAGCTATTAATATGTTCAAAAATAATCCAGATGAAGTATTAAAGATAATAATTAGACCATAATAACTAAACTGACTTATTATATTTTTAAAAAATTATTCTATAAAAGGTTTATTTTGGCTATTAATATTTAGTAATTTATTATAAAATTGTTATTAGACATGATGTTTTTTTTCAAGTATTTTGATTGATTGCAACTTTTATTTTACTTGAAAAAAGTTCATCATGTCTTTATTTTTGGGAAATTTACTATAAAAAATCAGATGTTAATATTAAAAAATGAGTAATTTTGCTTAAATATCAAGTTGTTAATTCTTTCAATAGTTACATTTGTAATTATGTAGTCTAGTACATTTTTAAAGTGATTAAAATATTGAGATATAGCATAGATAAATGAAAACTTAAATATAGCGAGTGTATTTTAAATAGACGATTAAGTGGAAGGCATACTGTTTCATTATAAGATATTTTTAGTTGAAAAAAATTAAAATTTAATGTAATATGATGATGTTGGCGAAGTAAGCTCAAAAGTGTTATTTACTAATTGTTTGTAATTAAAAGAACTATGTAAAAAAGGAGTTGTTAATGCGAGCTGGACATATTGTATTTGGTGTTGATAATGTAGCAGAAGCTGTTAAAAAATGGCAAGATAAGGGATTTCATGTGGAATATGGAACCAAATCAAAAAAGAGAAATGCGATAATATATTTTAGCGAGGGTCCTTATATTGAACTATTGAATGTATCATCTATTCCCGTTTTCTTTAAATGGATTTTCTTATTGTTTGGCGGAAAGCCTTTTATGGATAGAATGGATTATTTAGCAAGCCCGTCCACTCTTAATAAAGATGTGGCAGGTTTATGTATTGAAAAAGATGCTGGAAATCTTTTAGATGAAATTGAATTTTTAAAAGAGCGGGGCGTTACGGGTTATTATATGAAAACTTGTAGAAGGAATGACCCGAAGGGGAATAAGTTAACTTGGAAGTTGTTTTTTCCTAAAACGTTAAATTTACCATTTTTGATGACTTATTTTGATAACCACGACCCCAAACCTAAAAATTTTGTTCATCCTAACGGTGTAACTTCAGTAAAAAAGCTAAAATTGGTAACAGATGAAAATTCAATAAAGATTTTAAATGAACTTGTTAATGATGACCGGATTGAATATGAAATTGGAAACTTGAAATCACAAGTAGTTGATATTGAATATGAATATGATAAATAAGATATATTATACAGTTAATAAAACTTCTAATTAAGATAACACATATCATGCTATCTTAATTGGAGTTTTTTTATTGCCTAACTTCCGAACGAAAATTTGAATAGAAACTTTTATAATTATTGAAATATCAATACTTTATGAGTTTTGATTTTATACAATGCACTCACTACATTTTTATTTTATTATTATACTTTATTAGCTATGATTTATTTAACAAATAGTTAATAAAATGAAAACTGACACAATATTGACGAGATTTTTATTTTGTGGTAATATAAGCTCGTTGACAAACAGTGGAGTATTGAAATAGGAGTAAAAGGTTTAAATTACTAAAATGATAAATAAAGATAAATTAAAAGCAGTACTAAAAGACAAAGACAAGCTGAAAGCTATTATAATATTAACAGTCTTAGTGATATTTGCTCTTTTTAAGATCGGGCAAATGTGGTTCGAATACAACGCACAGTTTATGGTTATTGATTACAAAGATAAGAGCAGTGTTGTTAATGCCATAGAAAAACTTACAGTAGAAAAAATAGACGAAATAAAAATTAACAAAATAGAAAAATATGGCGACTATATTGCAGTTCTTTGTACAGTAGATGAAGCAAAGGAATATATAAGACTTATTGTTTTTAAAGCAAAGTCCAAAGGTTCTAAAAAATTCAAATACCATAGTGGGCGTTCGAAAACAAAATTTGTTAGTATAACATATAATGGATATGATGAAAACCTTAAAATTTGTGCAGGTGATAACCGTGACAATCTTGGTGCATATTATACTCTTTATGGAGTTGATTGTTCTTATAGTAAAGATATTAAAGACCGTGGTTTTTTCATCGATATTTATACCAATAATGAATTTTTAAATGGTCACTTTGATACAGGAAAAATTTATGATGAAAATGATAAACTTAATTCAGATTATTTTTTATAAGTAATTTATCGGTAGGGTAAATAGTTGTCTATTTAGTCTTTAGTAAAAATAAATCATTAAATAAGTTGATGTTCGCTTTATTAAATAAGGCTCATCAACTTATTTTGTTGTTATAAAGTTATCTGATAAGACGATTATTTCATATATTATACAATAATATAGTTTTTCGGCTAAGAATAAGTAAGATTCTTAGCTATTTTTTTTATGTTGAAAACAGGTATAAAGAGATAGGTTTTATGGCTTAAGTTAAAGTTTAATAAACAATAAGTAAAATATATTTGACATAAAAACAATAATATGCTACACTAGGTTTAATGATAGGAGGCTTTTTAATGGGTAAAAATTTAGATTTAAAAGTTGCTCGGGCTAGACTTGATATGACGCAAAGAGAATTAGCGGAAAAAATTGGTGTATCAAGACAAACGGTAAACGCTATTGAAAAAGGCGATTATAATCCAACGATTAATTTGTGTATAAAAATTTGTAAGGCATTAAATGTTACCTTAAATGATTTATTTTGGGAGGATGATGAAGATGATAGTAGATGATAATAAGGATAATAAATCAAGTAGAAAAATAGGTGGTTTACAATTTTTTTTAATTAATTTAGGGCTGTTAACTATTTACAGTTATGCAAGAAGTCAGAAAGGTAGTGGTGAATAAGATGAAACAAAACAAAACTTTAATTATTATAATTATGTCATTGATGCTTCTAATGATGTCTACATATATTGTATTAACAGGAAAAGGAATTGCTTTCTTGATTATTTCAATTGCAGTAATTGTTGTGTTAGCGTTTGTTTTTGGAAAACTATATAAAAAATTTGCGAAAAATAAGGAATCGTTAATAAATCCTGGTTTTGATGAATATCAAACCCATATAAGAAATAAATATGGATTTCGTAGTTGTATATTTATGAGTATTTTAGTATTTGTTGATGCTTATATATCAACTGATTATGATTACGCTGAGCCTATGGTAAAAGCTTTTCTTATAATTTACATTACGATGTTTTATTTTACCACGATGTTAATATTAAAAGGTGCATATTATAGCTGTAATAGAGAAAACGAAGATTTTCGATTAAGTATTGCAAATTTAGTGGTTGGTTTGTCTTTGGTTGTTATGGCTATTTTAAGTGCTGAAAATATGGGAATAAAATATTTATATGAAAATGGAATGTTGCAATATGGTGTTTGTGCGGTAGGTACGGCAATTTTTATGCTGTATACTTCGTTGCTTTCTTTATTGATCTATTTTAAAAATAGAAAAGAGTAAATTAAATTATAAATAGTTGCTTTCGTTACCTTATCTAGAACGGAAATATAATATGTAGATATAAAAAAATGTTTTATTTTTATTTTGTTATTGGTATGTTATTTGAAATGCAGTGGAAGAAACAGACTGTATGAAAAAGTTAAAAAAAAGTTACAGAATTATATAAATGATGCCGAGAATATATATACATGGTAAAGAATTTTCACAAAAAATTAAAACTTAGTATAAGGAGAGTTGACATGTATGAATATATTTTAAATAACAAAGCATTAAATGTTAAATCTGTCTATACATATGTAAAAATGTTTTTTTCAATGGAAGATAACAAATATTTTAAACCTTTATGGTGATATTTTAAGTGCGATTTTTAATATTGCACTTTTTTGTATGTAAAATCGAGGAAATAAAATTTTGTTTTTTAGGGAGGTAAAAATGAGCAAACAAGATAGTAAAAAGAAAATATTCTCTATTTCAAAAAAGATATCTTTTATAGTTATAATATTATGTATTTTTAGTTTTGTTTTAGCTGGATTTATTATAAATATGAAGATAACTGAATTAGTTCAAGAGATGACTGAGAAGGAACTATTATCTGAATCTCAAAAGGTTTCTGCTAAGGTAAATGCTTTTTTAGCGGAAAAAGGTAAAATCGCAAGTACAATGGCAAGCAATGCTGCTCTTTATGATTATATGAAAGACTTAAATGGTGTAGAAAGCGTAGGAAAGGGATCTGATAATAAAAACTTTAGTTTGGTATCAAGAACCTTTGCTAATATAAAAAAACTAGACGAAGATTTAGTATTTGTATATGCTAATACAGCAGATAAAAATAATAAAAACATTGTAACAGAAGACCCTGCTTTTACTTTACCAGAGGATTTTGATTTAACCAGTAGAGAATGGTATTCGAAACCGCTTGAAACTAAGGAAAGAGTTATTACTACTCCATATATTGATATCAATAATAATTTAGTTCTTAGCATCTCGGAACCAATATCTAATAGTGGTGAGCTCTACGGAATTGCAACAATAGATTTTACGATAAACAAATTATCAAAATTACTAAATTCTGTTAAAATCGGTGATGGAAGTACGGTTTTTATGGTTAATAGCACAGGACTAAATGTTTATAACAGCGATGAAAGTAAAATTCTCAAAGAAAATATCTTAGACGCACCCAAAGATGTAGCTGCAATAGGTAGAAAAATGATTGAGGGTAAAACTGCTGTTTCGGACTACACGTATAAAGGTGTAAAAAAATATGTCTGCTATTCACATGTGCCTATAAGTAACTGGTCAGTTGCATTAACAGTACCAGAAAATTATGTTAAAAGTAAAGTTAGAGTTGTTACAATTGTATTTGTAGTTGTGTACTTTATAACTTCTGTTATATTGGGTTTAGTAGTGTATTTAACAACTAAGAGATATTTAAAACCATTGTCATATATTCAGAGGGCTATGAATAAAATTGCAAACTATAATCTTGATACTACTGAGGAAAGAGAACAAGTTAAAAAATGGGCAAATAATAATGACGAAGTTGGCGAGATGTTACGTGCTATACAATTAATGGCAAATAATTTAACTAGTATTATTGAAAATATTAGTATGCATGCAAGCAATACATCAGCAACTGCACAGCAGCTAACAGCAACAGCTCAAAACACAAGCACTTCTGCTTTAGAGGTTTCAAATGCGGTTGATAATATAGCACAAGGTGCAACTGGACAAGCTCATGATACCACGCAAGCTGCTCAAAATATTGAAGAAAATACAGACTCACTTAATAGTATGGTAGAAGTTTTAGAAGAGCTAGCTAATGCTATTGATGATATTGATAAGAAAAAAGAAGAGGGCAGCGATGCCTTAGATGGATTGGTAAAATTAATTAATGATAATAAAAGTGAGTCAGGTTTCATACATACCACGATTTTAGAAACAAATGAAAGTGCTGAAAGTATTTCTAAAGCAAGTGAAATGATACAATCTATCGCCGACCAAACTAATTTACTTGCTCTTAACGCTGCTATCGAGGCAGCCAGAGCGGGTGAGGCTGGCAAAGGTTTTGCGGTAGTTGCTGAAGAGATTAGAAAACTTGCCGAAGACTCAACTAAGTTTACTGAAGAAATAAGAACTATCATAGATGGTTTAAAGGAAAAATCACAAAGAGCTGTTGACAAGATGCAAGATGTCGCAGAAATAGTTGGTGGTCAAGAAAAGCAAACAAAAATAACCATAGATAAATTTAATGAAATAGAAAATGCTGTTGTAACAAGTAAAGAGATAGCTCATAAAGTTAAAAAGAGTTCTAAGGCAATAGAAGAAAAAAATGCTAAGATAATTGGAGTTATACAAAATCTATCAGCTATTGCCGAAGAAAATGCAGCTACTACTGAAGAGGCAAGTGCTAGTGTCGAAACACAAACTAACAGTATAAATGATATATTTTCTGCTAGTGGAAATTTAGCTGAGATTGCTAGTGAACTTCAAAATGAGGTGGCAAATTTCAAATTATAAATGGTTGAAAAAGATATTGTCATAGAAAATTATAGGGATAAGAATTAAAAACTCTTATCCTTTTCTTTATGTTATAATAAAAATTATATTGAATGATTTTAAGTTGTTATGAGGTTTAGTTTATTAAAATTATTTTAAAAAATTATTTTATTCTGTTCAAATTCAGCTTTGTTATGTATTATGGTATTACTTATGTGTTTGTTGAAGTATATGTGGTTGCTTATATTTCGTTATATTTATCATTATTTTGGAGGATATTTGTTAAATTATTTTTAGGGGTATAAGTCAAGTGTATATAGGAATACGTCAATAATTACACCTTGTGCAACAAGAAAGGAAATTAAAATGAATAATAAAGCTAATTTGAGACTTAGAGATATTATGGTTTCAGATGTTGATGAAATTTACAATCTATATAAATTAGAGGGCTGGAATTCTTTTAATAAAAACTTAGTAGAAAAGTTGATTGGTGATGCTGGTTCGAAGTGGTCAGTAGCGGAACAGGATGGAGAAATTGTCGCATTTGCTAGGTATTTAACGGATAATGTTTTAACAGTATTTTTGGCTGAAATAATTGTCAAGCAAGCCTATCGTAAGCAAGGAATTGGTAAACTGATAATTGATGATATATTTGCGAAAAATCCAAATCAAAGAATAGAACTGATTACTGATACTCCGAAGTTTTATGAAAGATTAAAGTTTAGGGATGTTGGCAAAGCGTATAGAAGATATCAAAATGAGTAATGTTTGAAATGTAAATGGTTTAGTTGCTGGGTGTCGGTTTATGTGTTATGTTGAGAAGGATTAAATTTTGTATGGTAGTATTAAGAAAAATGAAGATAATAGTTGTTAATATTTTAAGTGTAAAGATTTTATCTTTTTTTATTAGTTCTTTTATATTTTTGAATGATTTTTTTTTGTTTAATGTTTTTAATTGGTTGTTATTAATGTACTTAACAATTACAAATTGGCAAGTAATAAGTATGTTTATTTTTATTTTAATGTCAATTTATTGCATTAGAAGATATTTAATGGAAATATCAAGAAAAAAGTTTGTGTTATTTTCGGTATTAAGTTATGTGTTTTTTATTTTTATTGGAATATTTAGTCTTGAACAATGGAAGGTTATAACAATTATTTTTTCAGCAATTTTGTTTCTTTTAGATTTTTCTTTTATTAAATCATATATGTTGATGAAAAAAGTTCCAATTGATTTTATTGATGAAAATTATATTAGAGTTAAAGTTGTAAAATTGAAGGTGTTTATTAGTTTTTGTATAATATACATTTACTTTCTTTTGTTGTTTACTGATAATGAAGAATCATTTTTGATGAAAAATGTAGCCAATTTTATTGGTAGGGATAATTATAGTAAAGGATTTTATAGGTTATTTTTAACTTTAATGTTGTTAATTATGTATATAGTTATTGTAAAAAAAGTTATTAAAAATAATAAAATAAAGTTGGCTATGAATAATTTGAATAGTAGAATAAGGTATTTGGTTCTAAATATTTTTAAGAGCGGTTATGAATTGTCTTATAACCCTTTAAAAATAAAATATGAATTGTATGATGATGATATAGGGAAAAAGTTGAAAAAAATTAATAGTGTGGTGTTCTATAGAAAAAGCAGGTCAAAATCAATTAAAAAAAATGGGTTAAACCTTGTTGAAAAAAGTAAAAAAAATCTTAATGATGGCGATGTTTTTATTGTACAGCCTTTAAAAGATGTATATTTTTATGGTAAGGTGTTGCGAGCAAATGTTGACCATTTTGATAAATTGTCAAAATGCAACAATAAGTCAGTAGTGGTTATATTCAATATTAGGTATAATAAGTCAGATAATGAAAATTTAAATTTTAATTATGAAAATATACTTGTTGAGCCATGTTTTGTTGAAGACTTTGTTTGGAAAGCTGATTTATTTAGAGTATTATACAATAAAGAACTGACAGGTGAAGAAAAGCGTTTGGATTATGGTTTTTATAATAATTTTTTAATCAGGGAAGGTGGTAATTTAGTTGATTTTAAAGGAGAGCGCCTGCTTAAAAAACCTAAATTTATAAGTTATAATAGAGTTTATACAGCAAATGATATAGCTAGATTGTTATATATAAAATTTACAATAAATCCTGAAATTTTAGGTACTAAATATATACTTAGAAACTGGTATTCGCTATTAAAGGTTAATATTGATACCTAAATACAGATGTTTTTGTTAAATTATAGTTTTTTATGAATATTGTTATTTTAGAGGTGAGATATGAGTAAATTGTTAGAAACAAAAGAAGCTTTATTTGATACTTATAAAGGTATTCTTATAAATAATCCGTTGGTCAATATACCTACTGATAAAACAATAAAATACGATTTTGATTTAAAAGAGTTTGGAGTTTTAAGAGAAAGATATAATCTTGACAAGATTGCTGGTAGTGGTACCGATTTTAAGAAAGTTATGAGGCTTTTAAACCATTTTTCTAAAAGTTTAAAGCACAGTTCATTTTATGATAATCATATTGAGCAAAATTCGCTAGAACTTTTGAAATACAGCTATCAAACAGAAAATGGAATAAACTGTCTAAACAAGAGTAAAATATTGGTAGAGGTACTTCTGGCACTTAATATCTATGCTAGACAAGTTAGTATAAACCCGCTTTCGCCGTATGACTTTGATAACCATGTGGTTTGTGAGTTTTATGATTGGGATAATCAAAAATGGATTATGATTGACCCGAGTACCAATGGGTATTTTGTTGATGAAACTTATCAGCCCCTTTCATTGTTAGAAATTAGATATAAATTTGCTAATGATGAATTTTTGACGTTTATAACTTCTACAACTAGGGAAAAGAATTTAGTTAAAGTTAGTAAAAAATATTTGGATTTGAATATCTATTTTTGTAAAAACCTATTTTTATTTAAGGTTTTTGAATTGCAAACTTTTGGTTTAGATAAAACCCAATTTATTATTTGTAATCAGAATTTTGATTATGAGCTTAATACCATTAATAATACTAAATACAAGATTAAAAATATTCCTAAAGAGTACAGTAGTGTACGAACAGGCTTAGAACAGAGATTATTTGACCTTGAAAATACTAAAGATAAGACAGCATACGGTTCGACTAATTTATTATTGAAAAAACCGCTAAGATAATGTTAAATTTTAAATAATTTTATTACTTTGCAAATGTATAAAAATAGTTGAAGTTGTGTTATAATAAAAATCTAGTACTTATTTCTATTAATATTTAATATGTCAATTTTATAACAAAATATTTATCAGTATTAGTATAATGTGTTTAAAAAACACATAGTTATTTATCATGGGAGATCAAAATAAGGGGTGCTGTTATGAAACCTACAAAAATTGTAGACCTTAAAACTAGTATGCCAAAAGAAGCAACTAATATGTTTCAAATGGTAAGTAGTCTGCCTTGTGGCGGGGGTCAAATGGGAAAAAACGTTTCGCCAGAACTTAACGCTGGGAAACCTAGCTGGCTTAAAATTCCAACGCCTAAATCTGGTGATATGAGTACAGTTAGAAAAGCATTAAAAAAGAACAAAGTGCGTACAGTATGTGAAGCAGCAGCTTGTCCAAACTGCCGAGAATGTTTTCACAAGGGTACAGCTACTTTTATGGTAATGGGTGGTAATTGTACTAGAAATTGTACTTTTTGCAATGTTAATTTTGGTAGACCGGACAAGCTTGATGAAAATGAACCACGTCAACTTGCTGAGGCTACAAAAGATTTGAATTTAAGACACTTGGTTGTAACATCAGTTACGCGAGATGATTTGCCGGATGGTGGTGCTAAGCATTTTGCTGAAATAGTTAGGCAAGTTAGAAATATAGTCAAGCCTACGCCAGCTATTGAACTTTTGATACCTGATTTACGGGGCAGGTGGGAAGATTTGCAAATTATTTTAGATGCTATGCCTGATGTTTTAAATCACAACATTGAAACTGTGCCACGTTTATATTCGACAGTTAGACCGCAGGCTATTTATACTAGGTCGTTGGAGTTACTAAAGCAAGTAAAACTGCGTAAACCAAATATGATATCAAAGTCGGGTTTCATGCTTGGTCTAGGCGAAACCAAAGAAGAAGTTATTGAGATAATGTCAGATTTACGCGCTGTTGATTGTGATTTTATCACGATTGGTCAATACCTAAGACCTTCTTTAGAGCATATCGCTGTCAAAGAATATGTCCACCCTGACGTTTTTGATATGTATAAAGAAATAGGTATGAAAATGGGTTTTAAGTCAGTTGCATCAGGACCGTTTGTCCGTAGTTCATATATGGCTGCTGATTTCTATGAAGAGGCATTAAAAAAGAAATTAAGGTAACAGGTGTAAGTATATGACTAAGAAAAACAGTGAGATTAAAGACAACGCGGTTCAAGTTGTTTTGTTTGATTTTGCTATAAATGATGCGGTAACAGCTTTTTCTATTGAAGATGCGATATTAAATGATGATGATTTTGCTAATAAAGTTGCAGTTTTCACTTGGCGAACCAAGCCAACAATTATGATTGGTAGATTTCAAAATCCCTATACCGAAACTAATTTTGAATTGTTGCAAGCTAAAAATGTAAATTTAGTGCGACGAGCGACTGGTGGTGGAACTATCTACACTGATGACGGTTGTTTTCAGTTTTCGATAATAGCGCAAAGGGTCAAACCAGATGGAACGTACCAAAAAAATATTGATTTTATGAGGTTTTTAAAGCCGAGTCAAGAAACTTTTGTTCAGATGGGGATAGATTGTGAAATAAGTTCACGCAATGATTTACTCTACAATGGTATAAAGTTCAATGGCAATGCACAACATGCAAGTAAGAATAGAATTATTTATCATGGTTCAGTTTTGTATAACACTGATTTAAGTGAAATGGATACTCTGTTAACTCCGTCAAAGGTAAAATTATTATCAAAGGGAATAAAGTCGACTAGACAACGAGTGATAAATTTACAAGAAGTTGACACAGTGACAAGAGATATATCAGAATTTCAGTCGACTTTTGAAATGTTACTTGCCGAGAAAATTGCAGTTATTTATAATGAAGATAATAATCGAAATGGCAGATTATTGTCTTTTGTAAGTGATATGGAATTACAAAAACCAGACCTTTTTAAGCAGGCAAAAATTATTGCTAAAGAAAAGTATGGTAATGATAAATGGAATTTGCAGAAAACTCCACCTTATACTGTCAAAAAGGAAAAAATGCTTTCAGCTGGCTTAGTCAGTTTTACAGCAAATGTAGTGCATGAGATAATTAAAAGTGTACATATTGAAGGTGACTTTTTTTCAGCAGATGAGGATTTTGAGGCTAAATTAGCTGATTTTGTTGGCAAGGAATTTAACAAAAATGCTCTAGAACCTGTCATCGACCAATTTTGTAGTGGCGAAACTTTTCGACTTAGCAAAGATGAATTTATTAGTTTGATTTTTGATTAAGTTTAAATTAATCTAAATTAGGATTGTTGCTATTATAATCTGTATGGCAATAGAAAAGTTAGTGTTTGTGCATTGAATTAAAATCAAGGGGAGAGTGCTATGGAATACAATATTGTACCTTTTGATAACAAGTACCGTTTTTATTTTGAAAATGATGTATATCAATTACCAGCCGACATAAGAAAAATTGTTGATGAAAATTGGCAAAAGATGGTTGAATTAGATGTTGACAACTTAAATTTATTTAATGGCGAAGTTATCTGTCTGAAAGAAATAATTGAAAGAGATGGCTATATCGACTTTATATTTAATGTCAGTGATTATGCACATTTTTTAGTGGCTAGAAAAAATCTAATACCGCAAAAATATAAACTTAAAATTTCATATTCGTCAGCTTTAGTTTTGACAGCGGATAATTACATTGCTTTTGCTAAGTCGGGTGGAAAAAGTTTTAAACCAGGTCGTTATCAATTTGTTGGCGGTGTGATTGATTATAATTTTCTTAACGGTAGTGAGATTGATTTTACAAAGTGTATTAAACAGGAGTTTATAGAAGAGCTTGGTTTAGATATTGATGATAAAAAATATGTCGATAGCTATAAAAAGTTATATGTTAGTACAACAAATCCATCTGTGATATTTCTAGTTAAATTAAATTTTAATTCAACCCAATTAGTAGAGCTGCTAGCGGAACATAATCAAGTGGTCTTAAAAGAAAAGGGGATTTTGGAGATAGCTGATTTTATTTTTGTTGATAAGAGTTCTTATAAAGATGTTTTAGCCAAACTTAGTGAAAATACTACTAGCGAAATTAGTTATAATTTGCGACCGGTACTTGATGCTTATTTTAATGATTAACTACTTGCTTGTAGAGATGTTTTGGTTTATAATAACGTGTGATATGACGGTTAGTCAAATAATGACTAGCCGATTTTAATTTGAGTTTGTTAAGGTGGAAATTTGGAGAAATTTTAATTTGAGATTAAAGGAGAAAAGCAAATTATGGATAGATATAAGGTTTATTTTTTAGATTTGGACGGCACGCTTTGTGATGTCGATTCAGCTATTGAAACTGGTAATAAAAAGATAGCAGAAATTATAGGTCAGCATGGGATAGAGTTTATTGATTTTATGGATAAGTTCCAAATTAAGCGAAAAGAACTACTTCATCAATTTGAATTAGGTAATTTAAGTGAAATCGAATTTAGAATTAGGCGTTATCAAGATGTTTTAACGCAATATAAATGTGATAATGTCAGAGAGCTGTCTTGTAATTTAAATGATATTTTTACTGCTGAAACTACTAAAAATATCAAATTGTATCCTGATGTAGTTCCATTTCTAAATAATTTGCTTGATAATGGTAAAAAAATCGCAATTATTACTAATGGTCAGTCAGAACGACAACGCAATAAAATTAAATTTAGTGGTTTAGCTAACTATACGGATAAATTGTTTATTAGCGATGAAATTGGTTTCGCTAAGCCTGCGAAGCAAATTTTTGAAAAAGCTTTAAGTGAAATGAATGTATCAGCAGATGATGTAGTAATGATAGGTGATAGTCTAAAGTCTGATGTTTTAGGGGCAACTGCGTTGGGAATAGATGCTATTTTAATTAATAGATATAATAAAGCGTCTGATTATACTGGTAAAGTTATTAGTAGCTTAGCTGAGTTGTAAGTGTATGGCGATTTTAATTTGTTAAGTTAGGCTAACTATGATGGGAGAAGAGATGAATATTTGTTTCTACAATTTTTAGTTGATTATATAAAGACAATTTGATATACTTTGAAAGTAAATTATAATTTAATTGTAAAGGAAGGTTGTTTTATAGTATGGAAGATAAGCAGTTTAAAAATATTGAGTATCGAATCGAGAAAGATTCAATGGGTGAGGTTAAGGTGCCAAGTGATAAACTTTGGAAATCGCAAACTCAAAGGTCACTTAATAATTTTTCAATTGGTGATGAAAAGATGCCAACCCAGATTATAAAAGCTATTGTACTTATTAAAAAGTCAATTGCACTTGTTAATGGTGAAAAAGGAAATATTGAAAAGAAAAAGTCTGAGGCGATTGCTAATTCGTGTGATTTAATTCTTGCTGGTCAGCATTTAGACCAGTTTCCACTTTATGTTTGGCAGACTGGTAGTGGTACACAAACAAATATGAATGTTAACGAGGTTATATCTTCACTAGCCAAGCAGCAGTTTGACGTTGATGTGCATCCTAATGATGATGTAAATAAATGTCAGTCAACAAATGATGTATTTCCAAGTGCGATACATGTATCAACCTATGTTATGGTTAAAGAAAGCCTTTTACCAGCTTTGCAAAGTTTGATTGATGAATTTGATAGTTTAATGCAGAGCGTACCAGATGTTATTAAAATTGGTCGTACACATTTGCAAGATGCGACTCCAGTAAGTGTTAGACAGGAAATATCAGCATGGCAATTTACTTTACAAAAAGCTTATCAAGAAATTAGTAGCTCTTTGGCTGGCGTGCTTAATCTTGCAATTGGTGGAACTGCTGTTGGGACAGGGATAAATACTTTTGCGGGTTATAGTGAGCAGGTTGTTGCAAAGATAAATTCATTAACCAAGTATCAATTTAAGTCAAGCAAAAATAAATTTTACAGTCTTGCTAGTAAAAGCGAGTTGTTAGCTGTACATTCTAGTATTAATTCGCTGGCTATGGAACTTATCAAAATAGGAAATGATATTAGATGGCTTGCATCTGGACCAAGAGCAGGGATTGGTGAATATATAATTCCGTCTAATGAGCCTGGTTCATCAATAATGCCTGGAAAGGTTAATCCAACTCAAGTTGAGGCTTTGACTATGGTTTGTGCACAGGTGTTGGGTAATCAGACGAGCATATCATTTGCTTGTTCGCAGGGCAATTTCCAATTGAATGCTTATATGCCGTTAATTGCTTATAATATGATACAATCAGTCCAGCTTTTAACTGATATGATGGATTCTTTTAGGAAAAATCTTGTAGCTGGTACTAAAATAAATGAAAGGGTTATAAAAGACAATTTGGAAAAGTCTTTGATGACTGTAACTGCCTTAAATCCATATATTGGCTATGACAATAGTGCAAAACTTTCTAAGTATGCTTATGAAAATGATTTATCGTTGTTTGAGGCAAATGAAAAATTAAATATTTTAAGTGACGAAGATTTAAGAAAGTATCTTGATTATTCAAAAATGGTTTAAAACTAATTCTAAGTTAATATGCACAGTGTTTTAATGATACTGTTGTAATCAATGTTAGCCAAATGAATTTTTTAAAGCACTCTTAGCGGGTTCGCAGGCACGCAAGATCCACTGCGTAGCAGTTAGCTGGAGTGCCGAGTAGCGGTGCTTGAAAAAAATTATTTGGCAATATT